>Ga0123355_10002051_pt1 | contig 28456 bp, 24 predicted proteins | sample TergutEmb28metaG_3_FD_89872 | JGI IMG/M metagenome (GOLD analysis project Ga0123355, IMG submission 89872) | Embiratermes neotenicus P1 segment gut microbial communities from Petit-Saut dam, French Guiana - Emb289 P1 | ecosystem: Host-associated > Arthropoda: Insects > Digestive system > Gut ... | reverse complement strand
TTTGTCATTGTTATCCCTCCAATATTTTGTTTATGCCTGATGATAGGTTTCGCCATTCTTCTGCCATGGATTGCTGGGCAATACGGCCGCTTTGGGTGATGCTGTAGTACTTACGCGGCGGGCCTTCTTGGGACTCTTGCAAGTAGGTGGTTACGTAGCCTTCGTCTTTGATACGCTTCATTAGCGGGTAGATTGTGCCCTCGGATATTTGTATCTGGGCTGAGATTGCGCCTACTAACTCGAAGCCGTACATGTCGGCTTTGGATAGCAGGCTTAGTACGCATAGTTCTAGGGTTCCTTTTTTTAGTTGGGTTGTCATGGGTTCCTCCTTCCGATTTGAATGGGGCGATGGTTTGATATTAACTGTTATGCAAGCAATTTTGCTTTGCATGATATATGTTATCACACAATATAATGCATTGCAAGGTAGCTTGCGATAATTTTTACATGAAGATTATTCCATTAATTTTCTCATTGATTTTTTATGCATAAGTCAGCGAACCACAAACATCCCATGCAAATTATGTAAAACAATTGCTGACATTGGAGGCATGTTGAAGTATACTCGTCAGGGATAGCTTTGCTGTAAGGATGCACACAAGTCCACCCAGAAAGTGAGGCAATTGATGAAGACATTCACAGAGCGCCATCTGCGAACAAGGCCCACAATAAACATAGGCCGCTGCAACGGCTGCGGTAACTGCAAAACATACTGCTCAAGCGATGCCATAGAGCTTTTCGCATATATTCCACCGGTAGAGCTTCCCCCAAAAACCGGGGAGCCCCGGTTCAGGCCTGAAATTGACTACAACACGTGCAAACACTGCTATCGCTGCCAGATGCTATGCCCTAAAAATGCGGTAGAGAAGCATGTGCCCTGGCTAATGCAGGTGCTCAAGCTCCCTCATTGATATAATTAAGAATTACGGATTATCCACAACCCCCATAAGAAACGGAATACCCGTTTCCATGTCGACTATTGCGTACACAAAAGGCGTGTTAAATTCTAAAATCAGAGTGTCTTCCCAGGGCTCTCGCAAAAGAAAAGGACCGCGTTCCGCAAAAGGGACATTTACTCCATATCTATTAAGTGTAAATCTTGATGATTGACGTACTGCCGAAATATATATATCTGCACCATCTGTGGTAATTCCAGTAAAATCTGGTATGTAATGGCCAAATAAAGCAGTAAACCCCATTGTTGCTAAGCTGTTACTTATATCAATACTTGATTCTTTTTCTAGATTTGGAATACTGACAATAGCTCCGCCAGGAGAAGCTTCCAAGCTACTTAAAATTGCAAAAATATCCTTCTCAACAACAAAGTCTCCTACTGCTGTACCGTCAACTGGCCTGACCAAAAAGAGCCACAGCCCGCCATTAATAAATGGTAGCAATATAGCCTCGTAGTAGTTTGTTCTTGATGCAGGAAAGTTTACAAGCTCAGAGTTTAGAAACTCGATTTCATATGCTTGCCCTGATTCGGGGTAAAAAAATCTTCGCCATTCTGTACGATAGTTCATAGTAAAACGATGCCATTCAATTGATATATGTAATGCGTTTAACAAAATAATAATATCTTCTGGGCATATCTTATCTATAGAGCCTTTAAATAAACCCTCTGTGCGGTTATAGAACCAATTATTCATTTCATTGAATGTTGTAGCATCTGCAAAGTCACGAGTAAAAAGCTCACTATTGAAGTAAGGCCTGATAGCCTGGTAAAACTCTGGTGTAATTGTGTGTGCATCATTAATCCAAGCGGATGCAAGCATACATAATGCAGTATTGCGTGAAGTATCTGCAAGGAATTCAGCACGTTGCCTTATCTCTCTTGCAGCAACCCATGGCTCATACCCCAACACAGCACTAATTTCATATGCTATATCACCGCCAACACCCAGTGCCAAAATTGCTAAAGCGTAATATACCGCTAAGGGTGATAATATAATGTTCTCTTCTTCGCCGGTTACAACTTTATGAAAAAGAGCTTGAGAGAAGTCGGTAATTGTTGCCCATATTTCTTCAAGGTCTATAACCTCATCAGGATTATCATCTAACACAGGTTCATATATTATTTTCGGCCCTGCCTCATCCTGCTCTTGAAACAATGCCTGGTCTTCGTTGTAAACATCATACATAGCCTCACATGTATCTATCATAGGATCAGGCATCTCAATTTCCAGCTCTGACAAATCCGTTGGCCGTATGCGCACATAGGTAGTGATTGCTATTCCCGTGATAATTATAAGGGCAAAAAGAGACGCCATATATATTCTTTTCATGCAGCACAACCCTCTCTGTGTAGCCGGAGCTATCTCGCCTAGCAACCCCATTTATAAAAAAAACAGGCATCACACCACGTATGCAAGCGAGATGTGATGCCTTAAAATACTAGATAATACACTAACAATTAACTAATGCGGACGCGGATTATCACCTGGCAACAACAAAGTCTGAGTGAAAGCAGAGATAAAAATTCCATTCTGATCCCATCCCCATCCAGCTATATGAGTGCCCTGAATGCCACTGTTGGATTGGCTAACAAATGAGTATACCATACCTCCACTGTCTCCATCTCGCGAAGGTATTGAGTGTTCCCACCCATTAACCCAAAAGCCTGGCCAGCCAACATATCCACTCCAATGTCTAACTATTTGTCCGCGTCGACCTGTTCGTGCACCCTGTGTTCTATCATGAAATACCACCGCGCCTACACTAGGATCTGAACGCCGCATGTTTAGTGCGCCAAAATGTGATGTATTTACAACGGTAGCCATATTAAGTGTGCTTACAAATGCAGTATCAATGGTATCTAGCCTTGCCCCCATAACTAAGCCAATGGGCTGATGACTCGAATTAAAAACCGTGTCGCCATTTCGAAGACCGTCTCCAAGATGCGCGGCTACCACAAATCCAAACCGATCTATACCTCCAATATTTGCTATAGCTCTATAGCCTACTGTACCGACCCTTTGAATATTTCCATTTGCCCTTCGGGCAAAGAGACAGTCTCCAGGACGCACTTGTATTGCATTAAGCGGCGCAATAGCGGAGTAAGAATCACTGTCTATCTCACTAACACACAGCATATCATCTAACGACTGCGGCATATTCACTATATCAGAGTGCAATCTGGACCTTTGCTCAAATACAAGTATTGAAGAATCCAAAACAACACGCCTAAAAATAGCAATCTGCTCATAGCTGTATTCGTCAAGTGCAATAATTATGTTGTTGCCAATTACACATAGACCAATCCCAGTAACGTTAGCCGCCCCTAGGTTTTCACGATTGTTTGGAATGAAGTCATTCAAATAATTGAAAACACCCCTTAAGTCGTTGTACGAAAACACAACTTCTCGCACCAATACTCCATCTTCAACATGGGCAGTTATAAATGCTGTGTTTGCACGCTCATCCATTGAACCAACAACAAGGATTACCATATTGCCATAGTCGTCAATATAGACCCCGCCAAAATTGTCAGGATATATCGTATCCCCCATCCTATTTTGGGGCAAAGAGCCATAGAAGTTGTCCAGAAAATTTAATGTTTGGAAATAATTTTCCGCAAACTCTTCACCCATCATCTCTGTAAAGAAGTCATGCTGCTCAGAAACATGGTTATTACCCGCCTGCGCATGTGATACTACAACAACAGAAAGGCTAAAAACAAATGCCAAAAGTAGAGCCAATAACTTTTTAAACTTATTCATCAGTATACCTCCATTCACTCTAGAACCCAACTCCACAAAACAGATGCAAAAAAACCATCGGCTGCTATATGCGTGCCAATCAATATAAATAGCAGCAAAACAACTATGGACATGGTTATTGCCCAGTAAATTGTGGTTATTTACAGTTGCACTAAACTCCTGCAGGAATATGTGGTAATAATACCCCCCCCCTCCGCACCTTGTCAACACTTAGGGTAAAATAATGTATTCTCCTTGTGATTTATGTCTAAATAAAGCTATGCATGTATTTTTCTAACACGCCTTAATCTCCTCTATACATACATTGTCTACTGCGCAAAGCCTGAGTTTGCATTAATCAGCGCCTGGCAAAGAGTCCGCCCGATGTTCGTGCACAACGGCACTATGAAAAGTACGTCATACCCCGACAGCGATAAAGTTCCTTTGCCATAGCAGCTCTAAAGTATGCATTTAGCCACTCAAAAGGCATCGATGATTTTGACAAAACCGATCCCACATACGGAGAGACCGATGTATATACAATAATACTATCCACCATCGCCATGAATATTGCATATCTGATTATGATGCTGACGGGGCAATAAATAAACTCTGTAGTACACAGACACCATTATGACCTCCATTCCTGCCAATTTTCTTGCTTTCCCGGAAAATATACGCTAGGATGCATGTGTGATTCGCAAGCTTGCGCCGTTTTTCGTTTGTTTGTACCAGTTTTGATGATACCGACAAAGGTTTTCTGGTTTTGATGATACTGATAAAAGTTTTCTGTTGAAGTTACGTTGAGATACCATTGCTATAATAATCCATCTCCCATGATAATAACCTACCACTATACAATAATAGCCCACAACAACGCTACTACATCCCTCAAAAAGGAGCAACCCAATGCCCGTATTGCAAGTAGAAAACCTAACAAAAGACTACGGCTTCAACCGAGGCGTCTTTGACGTAACCTTCAATGTAGAAAAAGGCGAAGTATACGGCTTCCTAGGCCCAAACGGCGCAGGCAAAACCACAACAATCCGCCACATAATGGGCTTCTCCCGCCCCCATAAAGGCCACACATACGTCAATGGCCAAAACAGCTGGAAGCATTACCACCAAATCCAGCGAAGCCTAGGCTACCTCCCTGGCGAGATAGCCCTGCCAGAACGCCTAACCGGCACGCAATTCATAAAAATGATGGCCGACCTGCGAAAAATGACAGACATGACCTACACCCAAGAGCTAATAAAGCGCTTCGAGCTGGAACCAGCCGGGGGCCTAAAGCGCATGGCCCTGGGCATGAAGCGCAAGCTGGCCATAGTCACCGCATTCATGCACGACCCAGATATCTTGGTACTGGACGAGCCTACCAGCGGCCTTGATCCAATAATGCAGGATACATTCATTGAGTTTATTAAATCAGAAAAATCCCGGGGCAAGACAATCCTCTTGTCATCTCATATATTCTCGGAAGTGGACGCTACCTGCGACAAGATTTCTATAATAAAGGACGGGCGGCTGGTATCCTCCTTCGTGGCTGACGACCTGCGCCACAGCGAAAGCAAAACGTACAAGCTGGAGTTTAGTAGCAAGACGGAGTTTGAGCGCTTTATTCATGACGCAAAGCAATCGCGCGTACCTGGCTCGTGTGATATCAACATTGGCTCGGCCGCCTCTAATACTACTGGCAACGATGCGCCTGAGACAGGATTCGGTTCATCAGGGGTAATCTCCGGTTCTTTCGAAATCGCCTCTACCAAGGAATACCGCAACCAAGTTCACATCCACGTAGATGACGTAAATGTCAACGAGTTTATAGCAATCATATCCGGCTACGGCCTAAAATTCTTCACAGAAATAAAATTCACCCTGGAAGACTATTTCATGAAATTCTACGACAAAAGGCAGGTGGTATAGTTGGCACATATTCATGTAAAACAGATAACCAAGGACTACGGCCATAGCCGGGGCATCTTTGATGTAACCCTGGAAATAGCTCAAGGCGAGGTCTTCGGCTTTGTGGGAACCAACGGCGCAGGCAAAACCACCACCATCCGCCACATGATGGGATTTATAAAGGCCGACAAAGGCCAAGCCCAAATTAAAGGCATGGACTGCTGGAACGAGTCGGCAAAAATAAAGAAACACGTAGGCTACATCCCCGGCGAAATCGCCTTCCCAGATGCCCCAACAGGTACGGAATTCCTCCGGCGTCAGGCCCAGCTACTAGGCCTTACGGACATGACCTATGCCCACCGCATAATCGACATCCTCCAATTGGATCCAACCGCCAACCTAAAGCGTATGTCCAAGGGCATGAAGCAAAAGACCGCAATAACCGCTGCCTTCATGGCCGACCCGGAAATACTAATCCTGGACGAACCAACCACCGGCCTAGACCCTTTGATGCGTGTAGGCTTTATAGACCTGCTTAACGAGGAAAAGAAAAAGGGCAAAACCATATTTATGTCCACCCACCTTTTCGAAGAAGTAGAAAACACCTGCGACAAGGTGGCTCTTATCAAGGACGGCAAGATAATCGCAATAAAATCCACCGCCGAGATACGCCACAACGAGGATAAAAGCTTCAAGATAGAATTTCTGTCCCACGAGGACTACACCCGCTTCACCTCCACGGCCTTCGCCTTCCCCCTTATATATGAAGAACAACGGGAAAGCCAATCCCAAGTAGTAGTCCAGGTAAACGACAAAGACATCAACCCATTTTTGACCATACTAAAAGGCTACCCCATTAAGTTCTTACGCGAAAATAAATACACCCTAGAGCAGTACTTCAACAACCTATACCGAGAGGGGCAAAACAATGTTTAGTGGAACCGTTTTTAAGCAGACAATCAAATCCAATATCCGCCTATGGCTGATTTTTACCGCAATATTGTCGGCAATAAGCTGCCTGATAATTGCCATCTTCAATCCATCCACCATGGATCAAATCTTAAGCCTGATGGAGCGCCTTATCGAAGACCCGGCAATAATGGCCCAGATTGCGCAAAATTTTTCTCTGCTTAATATGCTGAGTATGCAGTTTTATTACGGCATGGGGATGCTGTTGCCCCTTATTTACCTGATTATTACCGCCAATTCCCTAATCGCCAGCCAGGTGGATAGAGGCAGCATGGCATATATTTTATCCACTCCAATCAAGCGCACCACCGTTGTAATCACCCAAGCCCTTTATCTGATAATCGCCCTGCTAATCATGTTTGCTACCCTCACAGTGTCCGGCATGGTAACAGCCCAGGTTACTCATGGTGGAGTGTTTTTTCGAGCTTTCACACGAGATGTGCAAGCAGTGGCTACCCATCTTGACATGGACAGGGCCCAGGTTGCCGATGATTTGACTATAATCCGCCGCAACCCAGAAGCCATGGAAATAGGTGCCGAAGCCAGAGGTATAGATTCGGATGTATACACCGCATATCTGGAAATGCTAATCGCCCAGCAAATGGACATTGAAGCCCCCGAGCAGACCCCGGAAGAGCGGGAGCAAGACGAGGAAATGCAAGAGCGCTTCTCTGATGGCCTGGAAGCCGCAGCGGAAGTACTGGAAATGGAAGTGACGGCCTTGTTCTTCAATCTGGGCCTGGTAAAAGAAAGTCCTGAGGCCCTTGCCGCCGCGTCTGAGGCATCGGGCATTCCCGAAGTGTTTTTTGTCAATATCATCAACATGCAGCTTGCCAGCGAGGAAGTGCTGCTGGATAACCGGGTCAACTTTGATGTCTTTGATTATCTTATGATGAACCTGGGGATTTTTCTGCTGATGTTTGCCACCAGTGGGGTGTCATTCTTATTCTCATGCCTGTTTAACCTTACTAAGAACTCCATGGCCCTTGGGGCTGGGATTCCTGTGGCTTTTTATCTCTTCCAAACTATGTCCGCCGTCAGTGAGGATTTTGAGTTTTTCCGGTTCTTTACCATTAATACGCTGTATGACCCGCCTGGGATAATTGCCGGGAATAGCTTTTGGCTACAGTTTGCTGTGCTGGGGGCTATTGGGGTTGGGTTGTATACGCTGGCTGTTAAGATATTTAAGGAAAAGGACTTGCCGCTGTAATCAAAACTCCGTTTGTGCGAGGAATGATTCATTATGTTTGACATGGCTCATAGGGCATTGATGAATGGGGTATCAACACCAACACTGAAAGCATTAGCCCATAGAGTGTTCGCGTTTAAGGCACTTTGCATTATGCTCACTTACCTTGTGCTCATCTCTGTGTTTATGCCTACGGTTATTTTTGCCGGGACTGTTTGCGCTCGCTTTACTCACAATGACCATGACACTCTTATTCTTGGGGAGATTGTATTCGTTGATGATACAGAGATGGTAATACAGTCTGCGGGTTTTATTATCAGTGCAGGGCAAGATCCACGGGATAACTTGAATAGATATCTGCGGCAAGAGGCAGCACGGCAGGTGAGGCCTCCGATGGCGCGGGTTACTCTTCCCGAGTGGTTCCAGCTGGGCGGGTTTGATGTTGGGTTTGTGGTTGGTGACTATGTAATTGCGTCTCTCAACATAGAAGGTGATGGCTTTACTATGGCATGGGGGATTCACCGGGTCGATTCTCTAGACTACCGCACTATATCAATGGTTGAAACACTAAGCCCAGAGATATCTGAGCTATACACAGATTTTGTGAATAGCAGGGGCTTCGGAGGGTTTTTCATTGCTGTTGGTGAAAGGGCTCCTTTTTCTCGGCTTCCATATGTAGTGTTTGGTATTGTCGTCACTACCCTTGCTGTAGCAATGTTATATATCGCGATAAAACTCTACAAAGACCACTTCAGTGACAACGCAAAAACAGGGAAAGAGCGATACCATTCTAGTAAAGCGCATGAGTGATGTAATATAAAGCATATATTCCGCATATTGACAAGATAGCCATATCGCGTATTATCAGAAATAAGAATAACAAAAGAGAAAATTAAGGAGGCAAAACAATGGCAGAAATAATCAAAACCTACAAGCAAAACATCGCAGCATCAAGATTCATAGGCAAGCGCTACACAGATGAAGACCGCATAGACGGCCACTTCGGCGCAAAATGGGACGAGTGGTTCCAAAACGACTGGTTTAAACTGCTGGAGTCCCAAATCGACGGCTGCCTAACAGAGACAAAAGAAGATGGCGACGCCTCTATAGGCCTGATTCGTGAACCGGAGGGCGTTTTCGAATACTGGATTGGGCACTTTCTTCCAGAAAGCACACCTGCCCCAGAAGGCTTTGACTACCTGGATTTCCCCGCAGGTGAGCTGGGGGTATGTTGGATTTACGGCAAGGAAGAAGATGTGTTTATGCTAGAGGGCATGTGCGGCGAAAGGCTTGAAGCCGAGGGCTATAGCGTGTACACAGATTGCTGCTTCGAGCGGTATGTTTGCCCCAGGTTTACTACGCCTGACGCTGAGGGGAATATTATTCTTGATATCTGCTTTTTTGTGGAGTAAATAGCTGCTTTTTTGCAGAGCTGCAGAGTAGCTACCTCTTCCTCATAACCGCAGCCTGAAAGGGGAACTCATTAGTTCTACCAACATCGTATTGCTTAAAGCTGATTATCTCGAAGACATCTTGCAAGACAGCCTTTAGCTTGTCTGGTGAATAGAACGAGAAAAAGCGAGGGATATCACATATATCATTAGCCCACTCGTGTTCGCTGTCTTTGCCACCATATACACCCATAAAAAATATGCCGTTTTGGTTTAGCACAGCAGAGATGTTGCGCAGCACGTCCTGTAAGTCTGCTTTTGGGACGTGCAAGAGGGTATTCATGGCCCAGATGCAATCGAATTTTTGATTAAGCGCGGCAAGATTATAGAAATCCAGCTCGTGGGCGTTTATGCCTTTTTCCTTGCATTTCTGGACCATTTCCTTGGATAAATCCACTGCTGTTACATCAAACCCTTGCTCCATAAAATATTGGCTGTCTTGGCCGCTTCCAGCACCTATTTCCAATAGGTGCTTTTTGTTTTCTTGGGCAGCCATGTCGCTGAAGGCTTTACGCTCTTTTGCCTTCCAGCCATCTTTGTCGCTTGCGTTTCGATGTTCGGCTTCTTGGTTGTAGTAGTTGCGCAGGTTTGACTTTATTGTGTCTGAGTTCATTTTTGCCCCCAAAGTCATGTAATTGACACGCTAAATTAGCATATTGGTTAGCATATCCTCATAAGTATCCCGGCGACGGATTAGCCTTAGGCTGTCGTCTTCTTGTATCAGCACCTCAGCCGGGCGGGGGCGGTGATTGTACTGGCTGCTCATAGAGTAGCCGTAGGCCCCGGCATCTAGTATCCCTAGGATGTCGCCTTCTTTTATCGGAGGCAGCAAGCGAGACTTGGCTATATAGTCTCCGGATTCGCATTGGTTGCCGACTATGCTTATGGGTTCTTTGTACATATTTGCATCATTGCTGCTATACACCTCAATATCATGATGTGCATCGTAAAGTGTGGTTCTAGCCAACACGCTAAAGCCCAAATCTGTGCCTGCAAACTTGGTTTTGCCGTTCTGCTTTACAGCATGGACTGTGCCTAAAAGCACTCCGCTTTCGGCGCAGATATAGCGGCCTGGTTCTATCATGAAGGTTAGGGGCTTACCATACTCCGCCGTGAAGCTCTCCATTGCCTTGGTTAGAGCTTGGCCCAGGAAGGTTAAGTTCATCGGGGCTTCCCCGGCTTGCTTATGGTATGGAATGCCAAAGCCGCCTCCAAAGTCTATAAACTCCAGGTCTTTGAAGTGGCGGGCTATGGACAGCAGTTCTTCTACCCCATTCAAGTACAATTCCTCTGGGTTTTGGGAGCCGAAGTGGTGGTTTATTCCTATCAGCCGGAGGTTGTACTTTTCAAGAAGGGCCTTTGCCTCAGGGATGTACGCAGCGCGGATGCCAAACTTGGTTTTGTCGCCACCGGTTATTACATTTTCGTGGTGGCCGCCCCCTACCCCGCCGTTGAAGCGCAGGGCTATCTGGCCGCCGGGGTTAAGCTTGCCGTAGGTTTCCAGTTGGGAGATGGAGTCCACGCTTAGGGCTATGCCTTTTTCTATGGCAAAGGCCATTTCATCCGCAGAGATATTGTTGGCTATGAAAAATAAATCCTCAGGGGCGAAGCCTGCAGCCAGGGCGGCAACCCCCTCACCTGGGCTGCTTATGTCCGCGCATAGGCCCTCTTCCTTGGCTATGCGCAGCAGGGTCAGGTTTGTGTTGGCTTTTATAGCGTAGTTTACCTTGAGATGGGGGTAAGTTGTAAGGTTTATCATTTCGCGGCAGCGCCGGCGGAAGATGGCTTCGTTGTATACGTATAGGGGGCTGCCGTAGGCGGCGGTTAGGTTGGCTGGGGTGTGGGATTGGTAGAAGTTTATCTTCTCCGTTACTGATGGGTTCAAGTGCAGCTTCCTTTCAAACACAAATTTCTTGTAGTGGCACAACCCTATTGCTGCAAGAAATCTGTTGAATTTAGTTCATTTACAAGATTATCAAAAAAGTCTGCCTGTATTTGCAAGTTTCTCTGGAATAGTCTGTTCGCCGTGACAGTACTTAATCTATATTTCTCTTTGAAATCTTTTCTCTTTATGTTCTTCTCCTGATACATATGAGCAAGATCTAAAGCGGGTACAGTTTCGGCTTTGTCGTACTGTAGTATTTGATAAATACGATACACACCAAAACGGTCAATATTGTCGGCATCACTCACGGTTTCGGCCTCAGGGATACTGTCATAATCATACCCTGCGTTGCCGTCAACATGGGTTGCAATTGAGTAATGGATATCGCTTATTTGCTTATCTGTAAGCCCCGATTTGGCCAAGAAAGCCATAGCCACATCTGCGGAGACCCTGCCATGGTCTGCGTTTATATCTGTATCAAACTTCCCTACATCATGAAGGATTGCCGCAACTGTTGTTACAGTCACATCCTGCTCCTCCTGTTCGGCAATATAGTTAGCAATATTTGCAATCCTCATACTATGTTCGTATCTATACTTTTTCTCCTTACTATCTATTTGCTCACAGTTGTTTAGTGTCTCTTTCAAGAACTCCGCTGCTTTTTTGTATAAATCATTCATGGCAGCCTCCGTATGTTCCAATGCTTCATATTTCATTTCTTGCGTCGCCCCTTCCTCTTCTTCCTGCCAACCTTAACCGGCTCCATATCAGCCTCAGTTTTAGCCTTAAACCGCCCGGTATATCCAAGAAACAGCATAACCGCCGCAAACAAAACAAACAAAACAGAAACAATCTGGCTAGCAGGCAACCCTGTCCCCCAAAATATCAACTGATCTGTCCGCAAGCCCTCAATAAAGAACCGGGCCGCGCCATAACCCAGCATGTACAAAAATATCATCTCACCTGCAAAGCGCTTATGGGGCCTATAAAGCACCAAGGCAGTAACCAGTATAAAGTTAAACACTGCCTCATACAAAAAAGTAGGGTGCACCTGGATATACTCAACACCGGCAAAGGTGTAAACCCGCTCCATAAGCTCCGGCGTGGTGTACATGGCCTGGTCTACCCGTATCCGCATTGCAAAAAGGCCATCAGTATACCCGCCAAAGGCCTCCCGGTTAAAGAAGTTGCCAAAGCGGCCAATGGCCTGGCCCAAAGCCAACGATGGCCCGGCAGTATCGGTTATGGTGGTGATTGGTATCCTCTTTCGCCGTGAAATAATATATCCAGCCAGAAGCGCCCCAAGGATGCCCCCATAAATGGCAAGGCCACCCTCCCTGAAGTTGAATAGTACAACAAAGAAGTTGCGTCCGCGATGGTTATCCCAGTTAAAGGCCAGGTAGTAAAGCCGCAAACCGATAAAGGCCAGAATAATGCCCAAAATCAGCAAGTCCATATAGTCGCTGACTTTTTGCCCGGTTTTGTGGGCATATATGAAGGCAATGCCAGCCGCGCAGATAATACCCAGTACAATCATCACGGCATACCAGTAAATTTCAAACCCGCCAATGCTTATTACATAGCGCGGCACATTTTGGAACCAGATGTTTAGGTTTGGGAACCATATATCAGGAGGATAGTTAGGCATATTAAGGCCCCTTTCTTTGTAGATATTGAAGTGAAAATTCGCTCTGCTCCAATATATAAAACATCGCAGTTATGCATAGCAAAAACCTGGGTAAGCCCAGTATGCAGGAGGGTCAAAAAGGTTTACCATAAGTATCAAAAGCGGCCATGGGCATAAGCCTACTCAACAGCGATAACAATCCCAAGCTCCTCAAGCTGGGCAGCAGCAACATCCCCAGGCGCATGGGTCATAGGGCAAGAGGCATCCTTGACCTTAGGAAAGGCAATAACCTCCCGAATAGATTCTTCCCCGGCCATAATCATAACAATCCTGTCCATGCCAAAGGCAATGCCGCCATGGGGAGGCACACCGTATTTAAGCGCCTCAAGGAAGTGTCCAAAGCCAGCAGCCGCGCTTTCCGGGGTAAAGCCAAGTGTTGCAAACATGCGGTCTTGGAGGCTGCGCTGATGGATACGTATACTGCCGCCGCCAATTTCGAAGCCGTTAAGCACCAGGTCATAAGCCCTGGCCCGCACTGCACCTGGGTCGGTTTCAAGGAGCTGCTCGTCCTCTTCAAGAGGGGAGGTAAAGGGATGATGGGCCGCGTAGTAACGCCCGTCTTCCTCAGAATATTCAAACAGCGGAAACTGGGTAATCCACAAGAAATTATGCTGCTTAGGGTCAAGGATGCCCCTCCACTTGGCTGCAGCCAAGCGCACTGCCCCAAGGGCCTCGTATACAATGGAAGTTTGGTCGGCACACAGCAAAATCAAATCCCCAGGCTTGCCATCAAATGCCGCAGCTATTTCGTTTATCTGCTCTGGGGTAAAAAACTTGGAAATCGTAGATTTCACAGTGCCATCCTCGGCCATGGTAATCCAAGCCAGACCCTTAGCCTTATGGGTACGGGCCAGATCAACCAAGCCGTCAATCTGCTTGCGTGGCATGGCTGCACAGCCCTCGGCATTGATACCCCGTACACTGCCGCCGCTTTCCAATGCGCCTGCAAACACCTGAAAATCACTACCCGCAACCAGGGCAGAAATATCCTTAAGCTCCATCCCAAACCGGGTGTCAGGCTTATCTGACCCATACCGCTCCATGGCCTCATGCCAGGTTATCCGCGGGAAGGGCGCAGTCACATCCACCTCAAGCACATCTTTAAAGGTCTGCACCATCATCCCCTCAGCAGTGGCGTAAACATCCTCCTCATCCACGAAGGAACGCTCGATATCAATCTGGGTAAACTCTGGCTGCCGGTCGGCCCTAAGATCCTCGTCCCGGAAACACTTGGCAATCTGAAAATACTTATCAAAGCCGGAAATCATAAGCAATTGCTTAAGCTGCTGCGGAGATTGCGGTAAAGCATAAAACTGCCCCGGATACACCCTCGACGGCACAAGATAATCCCTAGCCCCTTCAGGAGAGGAGTTGGTAAGCATTGGGGTTTCCACTTCGATAAAGCCATCGTCGGAAAGATATCTGCGAACACTTTGGGCAAACTTGTGGCGCATAATCATATTTTGCTGCACCTGGGGCCGGCGCAGGTCTATATAGCGATATTTTAGCCGCATATCAATGGCTACATCTTCATCCGCTACCTGGAATGGTGGCACTTCCGATTCCGATAGCACCCGCAGGGCCGTAACATCAATTTCTATCTCGCCAGTGGTCATGTCTGGGTTTACATTCTCTGGGGTACGGGCAATTACCGTGCCACTGGCGGCTATTACATATTCCCCGCGAATAGAGTCTTTGGCTAGCTGGTACATTTCTGGCGGGACACGCTTTTCATCTACCACCACCTGCACAATGCCCGTGCGGTCACGTACTACTATAAAAATCAGGTTATGAAGATAACGGCGCTTGTTGACCCAGCCCATTACTGTTACTGTCTGGCCTATTTGGGACGCGGTTATTTCTCCTGCATAGTGGGTGCGCTTCATGCCTTTCATGCTTTGGCCGATGAAGATTGGTTTTTCCATGGTTTGTCTCCTTTGTGGTTGGTCTGTTTTGTGGTTAGTCTCTTTTGTAGCTGACCTACTTTGCGATTAGCCTATTTTATGACTAGTTCTCAATTTCACTTTTACGATTTATTATCTGCCATTCAAGAAGTTCGCGTTCGCGTTGCAACTCGGCTTTTAGCTCATCCTCGGTTGGGAGGTATAGTCTATATTTTGATGCAAACAACTTCTCATTGTCGGCGAGGACTGAATATTTTGCTATACTTTCGTCTTTGTCAGTGACAAGTACAAGGCCAATTGTTGGGTTGTCATCAGCTTGCTTTACCTTCTCGTCAAACAGCCGCACATAGAAATCTATCTGCCCCACATCCTGATATGTTAGCTTTCCTGCTTTAAGGTCAATAACGACAAAACATTTCAGCAAATAATTATAAAACACCAGGTCAATGTAATAATGCTCGCTATGTTCGGTGGTTATGCGTTTTTGGCGCGCCACGAAGGAGAAGCCCTTGCCAAGCTCTAGCAAGAACTCCTGAAGCTTGTCAATTAAACCTTGCTCCAGTTCGCTTTCGTTGTACTTGGCGCTCTCCTTCAAATCAAGAAACTCTAGAATATATGGGTCTTTCAGGATATATAATGCATCTTTTTTCGGTTCAAGAGTATGAATTTCACCCTCGATTTCAGGGCGATGCTCTTTTTGTGTGGCAAGCAGGCGCTCATAGTAGAAGGAGTTAATCTGCCGTTCTAACTGGCGGGATGTCCAGCCTAAATCAGCGCTTTCGGTCATGTAAAACTCGCGGCGGCCGGCTTCTTCTACCCGCATAAGCATACGGTAATGCGTCCATGTCAATTCGCTACGCAGTGCGTAGCGAATTGGGAATGCCTGATAAAACTGACGCATATTACGCAAATTGGCAACAGTAAAACCTTTTCCAAATTCGGCAGTCAGCCTCTCAGACAAAAACGTCAAAAGCTGCTTTCCATACTCTGCCCTATCACCAACTGCTTCAGCAATCTCCCTGCCTATCTCCCAGTAAGACTGCACCATTGCCGCATTAATGGCACTAAACACCTTTGCCCGCACATCGGAAAGGTATACACGGATACTCTCATATACCTTTGTCTCATCGTGAGTAGACAGCAAGTGATTATCCGCAGATTCGCAGCTTATTACATTTCGCTTTTCACTTGACTCATCCTCACCGGACTGGAAGGAGACTTCCATTTCTTTTTTTATGCGGGTGTTTGTGGTCTCTACCAGAAACTTTAGTCGGTAGTATTCCTTGTCCAGATTTTTAAGCAGCACCCGCTCTGGGTCTCCTTGGGGCTTGTTCATGTCATATATATGAAACTCAGAAAAATTGCAGGCGATAATCCAACGTGGGCACTGGTCATAGGGTAGCTCTGCAGAGTAGCGCTTCGCTTGCTGGAATGGGGTCAGCAAAGTACCGTCGGACTGTCTTATCGGGGCCAGGAGGTCTTTGCCCAGGCCTTTTTGTTCTATCAGGACATTGGTTTCAGCAATTGTGCCATCAATATAGCTGGTGTTATCCAGCTTAACTTTATCCTCGAAAGATATATATTGCTCGGGATTTTCTACCCCAAAGACATTGCGAAGCAACACTAGCCAAAAGGGTTGGCTGTCGCCTTTTTCGTAGCCTCGGCCATCCCAGTCCTTTGCAAACTTTTTTGCAGCTTGTCTTTGCTGTGCGTCTGTCATTTGTATCAATCCTTATGTCTTGGATTACATCACTAGGGCCGTCCCCCAACTGCCACGACTACATACATGTAGCAATTTTCGTTTTCGTAGTCGCCTTACTTCGCCAAAAACGGCTTAAAGCCGCCGATTTTTGGCTCGCAATGCGACAACGAAAACTGAAAATGCTATAACCTGCTTATCAACAGAAACGGGATTAACGGTTGATACACTCATAAAACGACTCCCCAACCAACCAGCGCCCATGCCCCAGCGCCTCATAAACAGTAGCTGCCACATCAGCAAAAGTCTCCCGAGTGCCTAAATCAGCCACTCTGCCCCCTACCCCGCCATACGCCAAAATAGGCACATACTCTCGTGTATGATCAGTACCAGCAGTGGTAGGGTCACAACCATGGTCTGCTGTAATCAGCAGCAAGTCATCTGGCCTCGTGGCTGACAATATCCTCGGCAGGTGAGAGTCAAAGCATTCCAGGGCCTTGGCATAGCCTTCAATATTGTTGCGGTGGCCATAGTGCATGTCAAAATCCACCAGGTTGGTAAAGATTATTGTGTCCTCGTTGTTATTTCTTAGGGCCTCAATGGTAGCCTCAATTCCATCCATATTGTTAGTGGTGTGGTTTGCGTGGGCTACTCCTCTTTTGCAAAAGATATCGTCAATCTTTCCTATACCCAAGGTAGTTTGGCCTTTAGCCTCCAAGGCATCCAGCAAGGTTTCACCAACCGGAGGCACGGCATAGTCTTTGCGGTTTTTGGTACGAGTAAAGTTGCCTGGTGTGCCCACAAAGGGGCGGGCTATTACTCTTCCAACAATATACTCGCCCGTCAGCAACTCGCGAGCCAGCTGGCATAGACGGTATTGGGTTTCTATAGGGATAATCTCTTCATGTGCCGCAACCTGGAATACGCTGTCGGCAGAGGTATAGACTATGGGTGCACCGGTTTTCATATGGGCTTCACCATATTCGTCTATGATTTGTGTGCCGGAGGCAGGGCGGTTGGCCAGCCAGGGGGTATAACCATCTTGAGCCTTATTATCCTTTTCATCTGGACACCAAAGCCCCTCTTCTCTAGCCCTTTGCAGCCACTTCGCCAATAATTCATCCGGGAATTTCTTAAAGGTAGCAAAAGGCGGGTTCATAATAAGCCCCGCAAGCTCCCAATGTCCGCTGGTTGTATCCTTGGCCTTTGTTTTTGCCGCCATACGACCAAAGGACGCAGCAGGCTTGCCTACTTTCGGCAATCTGGCGTCCTCTATATGCCCAAGCCCCAATGTGTAAAGGTTAGGCAGGTCAAGCTTTCCTATTTTCTTATAAATATTGCCCAGGGTATGGGCTCCTTCGTCGCCAAAGTCGGCGGCATCGGGCATTGCACCTATTCCTACGCTGTCAAGTACTAGTATGCATACGCGTTTGTACATAGCTATTCATCCTTAGTATACGGCTCGCCTGTCATCCAAAGCCTTATTACGCACTTTTCTCGCGCACTGGCTTTATTCTAGCATACCCATGGAAAAGAATCACAATAATTTTAAACAACCCAAGAAGGCCAAATAATGGATACACATACCGCACAATATTGCTAAACCCAACATGGGCCACCACTACACCAACAATACAGATAAGCGCCGCAGCCCGCCGCTTTGGCTGGTGGCCATGGATATGCAGCCACTGAACCACAGCAAACCCATTACAAGCCGCCGTAGTCAAAAGCGCCGCCACCAACACCCCAAGATACAAAAGCCTAAAAGCCAACCCATATCTGATAGCAATAAGCAACATGGGAATTTCAAAGCTCACAACCTGGCTATAATGCAAAAACAGCGGCAGCGCCATGCAGAGCCCCAAAATAGTAATAGCCCCGCCCCCAAATACCCCGCCAATAAAGGGATCGCGCTTTTTTGTCACCAAAGGCGCAGTGGCAGTAAGCACTGGCACACCCGTCACCAGGTTATAAGAAGAATACACCAGCGCAGACAAGACCCAACCCAGCAGCATCCCCCGTGCAGGCGCAGCAAAAGCAGGTGATGCATAAAATATTGCCGCAAACAACCCAATAACAATCCCGCCAATAATCATAAAGGGCGCAAGCACAACGTTTATCTTGACCATGCCCTCTAAATCAAACCGCAAAACTATGTACACAAGCACCCCAACAAGCCCGGCCCCCAAAGTAAAGGGCAAATTAAACCCCTGCCGCGCTGTAGCCCCGGCCCCGGCCAGCATTGCCACAAACAGGCTAAACATAAAGGCTGCTACCATCCACTCCATAATAGTGCCCAGCCGCTTGCCAAACAAATGCTGCATAAACTGGCTGTAGGTCTCAAGGCCCTCACGGCGGCAGATAGACAGCACTGCCCACCCTACCAAGGAAAATATCACCCCGGCCAGTATTATTCCCCATACACCCATTGGGCCAAAATCCACAAAGTATCTTAAAAGCTCCTGCCCCGAGGCAAACCCTGCCCCGAGGAACACTGATGCGTACACCGCGGCTATTTGCAGGCCGCTGAACTTGCGTTTTTGCATAAAAATCCCCTTCCATGCTATTGCAATCTATGAATGTCTCTAAAGTGTATGGGGACTTAGTGGGTATATAGAACTATAAGCAAAAACACCCATGACGACTGGGGCACAAGAAATTTTGCAAAAAATCTTGACGTTCCTCCAATACTTGAGTACAATCACCAAGTTGCAAATATAGGATAACGGGCCTATGTACTACTGTTCCTCAAAAGATGTAGTAGGCCAGACATAACCCAGAGCAAAGAGGAGGTGAAATCTTTGGCTAATATTAAATCTGCTAAGAAAAGAATCCTTGTAACATCCAAGCGGCAGGCACGCAATAAGCATATCAAGTCTTCTACCAAGACTGCCATCAAAAAGCTGACAGCAGCAGTAGGCGCAGGCCAAAGCGATGACTATCAAGCATTGCTTAACCAGGCCGTTGCCGCAATTGATACAGCTTGCTCCAAGGGTGTTTATCATAAAAACACTGCAGCAAGGAAGAAATCAAAGCTGACAAGGTTGGTTAACAAGGCTGTGTAATGCCAAGTTAGCCAGTGAAGTCACAGATGTTTAAATGTCTATGGTTCTAAGCCCTAAGATTCTAAACATTCATGATCAATACACCCCGGAAGCCGCGCTCAGCGCGGTTTTCTTATAGGGCTTTGTAAACGCTTTTTCCCAAAAGACCAAAACTAAAAACGTTTCCGCAACAAGCATCAAAACGTTATGAAGGAGGATTTATGCGTTACTCAGAATTCGGCAAAACCGGCAAGATGGTATCATCCCTAGGCTTTGGCGCAATGCGCCTCCCTATGCGCCAAGACGGCGACAAGCGCGTTGTAGATGACGAGCTTGCCATACCCCTAATGCGCAAGGCTTTTGATCTGGGGGTCAACTATATAGACACCGCCCCTTACTACCTAGACAAACTAAGCGAAGGTGCTGTAGGCCGGGCAGTAAAAGGCTACCGTGACAAGGTATATATCTCCACCAAAAACCCAATAGAAAACGACTCTGCCGACGACTGGATGGCAAGGCTGGAAAACTCCCTAAAGAACCTGGATACCGACTACATCGACTTCTATCACTTCTGGGGCATCGGCAAAGAAAAATTCCAAAAATGGGAAGGCCTATCCGACGGCCCACTACAAGCCGCACAGCGGGCACTGGATCAGGGGCTAATAAAGCACCTGTCCTTCTCCTATCACGATAAGGCAGAAAATTGCAGATATATACTGGAAAGTGGTCGTTTCGAATCAGTGCTGATTCAGTACAACCTACTAGACAGATCCAACGAAGAGAACCTGGCAATTGCCAAGGAAAACGGCATAGGTGTAGTAATCATGGGCCCAGTAGGCGGTGGCCGCCTTGGCGCACCCAGCGAGGTAATCCAAGGTCTGCTTAAAAATAAACTGGTCAGCACCGCAGAGATGGCTCTTCGCTTTGTGCTGGCCAATGATAACGTAAACATGGCTCTCTCCGGCATAGAAACCATGAAGCACCTGGAAGAAAACGCAAAGGTAGCCGCTGCAACCGGTAGCCTAACCGAGGCAGAGGTGGCCCAGGTCAAGGCCATGATGGAAGAAAACAAAAAACTGGCCAAGCTGTACTGCACATCTTGCGATTATTGCAAACCTTGCCCACAGGAAATAAATATTCCCCATATATTCAATATCATGAACAACTATCGGGTTTATGGGCTCAAGGATCATGCGCGCAATGCATATGGCCAGGTTATCCGCGGCGAAGGCTGGGTAAAAAGCGCCGATGCCACAAAGTGTACAGAGTGCGGCGTTTGTGAGGCCAAGTGCCCACAGAAGTTGCCTATTATGCAGCAGCTTAAGGAAAGTCATACGACATTAGCGTAGTACAATATAAAAATGCCTCTCAGGACATAACCTGGGAGGCATTTTGCTTTTACAATCATATTTTACCGCCCAATAACCCACATCTTAATAACAGCAGCCACTTCCCGCAGATAATAAAATGGCGTTCCAATCCATGGTGTACTGGCCGGATATACAGTTGCATCAATCCCATGCATACCTGCAAATCTAGCCGACCTAAACATATGAAAATCACTGGTCACAACCACCACCCTGGGCGGCTCACTAAAATGTTCATCCAGTATAACCCGTGAAAAAGTCATATTGGTATAAGTAGAAACAGCCTCTTCCTCCAGCAATATCTGCCCCGCAGGCACACCATAGCGTATCAGATACCGGGCCATTGCTTCGGCCTCGGAGATAATTTCACCATAGCCGCTGCCACCGGTTACAAGAATAATAGCATCGGGGTTGCGCTGATGGTATCCCAAGGCTTGATCCAAGCGCCTCTGCAAGGTTGGGCGCACTTCACCCTGGCGGATTCCGCCCCCCAGTACCAACACCACATCTTCAGTAAAGTCAGCAGTGACACGCCGCCCGTATACCGCAAGAAAGGTTGAAAAACCCAGCACAATCACAAACACCGAGGCCATTGCAATCGTAAGCCACCGCAGTTTCTTTAGGTTCTCAAAGAACCATCCGTACACGGCTACAACAATGGTTATTCCTACAAGGAAAATGGTGTTATTGTTGGCGGGGCCACTTACCATCCCCGAGCGGATTGCAGCTATGGCTATCAAAAGACTGACCACTAGTATGATTTTCCCCATAATGCTCCTTTATGTAAATCTACAGGTCTCGCACATATAGCATTTTCAGTTTTCGTTGTCGCATGGCGAGGAAACCTGAAGCATTATATCACATTACATAATAACGCCACAAAACCACACCAGACCACATTTTTCAAATACCATTCGAAATAATATACTAATGTTTTGGGGACTATATTCTGTATAAAAATAGCACGTTCTCTGCAACAGTCGGACATTTGGAGTTGAGAGCAATATGGAAGAAGTTCTAAGGCAAGAGAAGAAATATCTTATAAGTCTTGATAAGTATTATTATCTATCCCGCCAATTCTCCCGCATCCTTGAAGAAGATACTCATAGCAGTGGGGATGGGTATCTGATTCGCTCGTTATACTTCGATGATATAGACGATACAGATTATGAGGAGAAAATAAACGGTGTAGAAGTACGCAAAAAGATACGGCTACGCAATTATGGCCCAAGCTCTGCTACGGCTAAGCTAGAGCTAAAGCAGAAGCAGGGCCAATGGCAAAAAAAGCGTTCATTACCACTGGATAAGGACAAAGCCCTTGATCTTATTCGCGGCAATTATACGGCACTGCTAGAGTGTAAGTCAGACTTTGCAGATGAGTGCTTTGGCATTATGAGTATGCGCTGCTACCGGCCTAAAGTTGTAATAACATATAACCGCAAAGTTTATATTGCAAAAGAAAACGAAACACGCATAACTTTTGACCACAATATTAGAGGGTCGGAGTCTTACTTCGATATTTTTTCTTATGATTTAATAGAAAACCCTATATTTGACCCATATATGGTTGTGCTTGAGGTTAAATACAATAATTTTCTGCTGAGTTATATCAAGGACATAATCCAGCCTTGCAATGAAAGCGAACGAGCAATCAGCAAATACTGCTTGGGGCGGTCTCTTCTTGACAATTATTATTGGTAAGCAAGAAGCATAATAAAACCAAAATGCAACCATACTATTTTTGTCTATAACAGCTTATCGAATGGAGATTAACATGATTGGTGCCTTGAGAGACATAGTAAATCAAAGTGGTAGCTTAACAATACAGGATATTGCTATTCGTATTGCCATCGCATCCGTATTAAGCATGGTAATTTACGTTTCATATTGGTATACGCATACAGGTACATCTTATAGCGGCAAGTTTAATGTCTCGTTGGTTACGATAACCATTTTAACCTGTACTGTTATGACGGTTATTGGCAATAATATAGCATTGTCCCTTGGTATGGCCGGGGCATTGTCTATTGTGCGTTTTCGTACTGCTATAAAGGACTCTAGAGATACGGCCTATATTTTTTGGTCGGTTATTGTTGGGTTATGTAGTGGCGTGGCCGACTTCTGGACCGCGGTTATTGGTAGTGCTGCAGTGTTTATTGTGCTGCTGATATTGGGCAAAGTCCGCAACGAAAATAGGATTTTGCTTATTATCAAAGGTAACCGCAGCCTTGAGAAGGATATCGAGGGAACCGTGTTTACGTTTTTTAACAGGAAAGCGCTTTTACGGGTAAAAAATACAACAGTTGAATCCCTAGAGCTGATATTCGAGCTTGACAGGCACACATATAACCTAGCTTATAAAGGCGGAAAAAGCATTACACAGCTTTTATACGAAAAAGAAGGCATGGAGTACGTAAACATTGTTACCCAAAATGATGAAATAAGCGGGTGATTTCATGCGAAAAAGCATTGTTGATTATGTCGGTTCTTTTATTGTGATATTAATTGCGATTTTGGTTTTCTTATATTTTGGTAGAACGGAACAATCAACAAGATACCATCAGCATTTGAGAAGCCCCAGTGAGGCCGATTTACATGTATGCACACGTTGTAGCCAGGATATTTTTTTGTGCACACATTTACCCATAATATCAATTGACACCTATGGTCAGGATATTCCAGGACGTCCACTTGGGTTTGGCATGGATAACCCCTCAACGGAAATGCGAAACACATTCCACACAACCCCAGAGGGCGAAACGGAAATATTAGCCCATATATCTGTAATAGATAACACGAACAACTGGAACCACCATACCGATGCTCCCGCATTTGAATCTATGACAACTATGCGCCTACGTGGCAATTCGTCTCGCTTATTTGACAAGCCAAATTATCGCATACGCCTGGTTGATGAAAACGGCAACAACAACCGGCTGCCCTTACTTGGCATAGCACCAGGTCACGAGTGGGCATTGCATGGCCCCTTTTTGGACAAAACCCTTATGCGAAACTATATGTGGATGAACATCGCCGCAGATGTAATAAACGGGCCATTTGTGCCTAATGTACGGTTTTTTGAACTGATACTAAACGAGGAATATCAAGGGCTTTATGTGCTTATGGAGACTCTAAGGGTAGAGCCTAACCGCATAAGCCTAAACCGATACAGGCCTGGTATGCCTGAAACCAGTTACTTTTTTCGCATAGAATGGGATCGACAATCTTACAGGGGAATGGAAATCTTCAGCGAGTACACTCTAAGGCTGGAAAAAGAGAGTGTAGTTGAGCTTTTGTACCCCACGTATTTATTCCAAAGCGAGAGAGTACGCAATTATGCTATGGGCAGCATAAGCTCTTTAGAGCGTTTTTTGTATTCAACGGAAATGCTACACGACCCACAGTCAGTTGAGAGATATATCGACATCAATTCCTTTGTTGACTTCTTTATCATTAACGATTTCATAGGCAATAATGACCTGTTTGCAGGCTCTACCTATTTCCATAAAGACATAAGGGGTAGACTTATAGCAGGCCCGGTATGGGATTTTAACAATATATTTGATAATTTTTTCTTAACTATGCCTGTAGATGAATTTTATCTTAACGGCCGGGGGTGGTTTGACAGATTATTCATGTCACCATATTTCACAGAACAAGTTATGCGCCGCTGGAATAGTTTGAGACAAAGCGTCTTGTCCGAAGAAAGACTTGTAAACTACATGGACGAAGTAACCGAATGGCTTGGCAGTGCCATTGACCGGAATTTTGATGTATGGGGATACAGTTTTGATTATAGAAACGTAAGTACCGATGCGCGCCGCTTCCCAAGGCCTGAAGAACGTGCTGCAGGACTTACAGAGGCAGATCTCAACCCATCTAGCTTTGAAGAAGCCATGGCGCAAAAACGAGACTTTATGATAGAGCGCGGCCGCTGGATGGATGAGCATATAGAAATGCTGCAACAATACAGTCACCCCTCCAGACATGCGTTGTGGCATTTACCTTAGGAATGAAAATACACGAAGCGTTTTCGCCCATGTATGGTGAAATCGCCTTATGATGGCGTGTTAGGATGAGAATGATATGTTGAAATATCTGATTTCTGTTTTTATTGTGATGATACTGGCTGTCATGGCCTTTTATGCATATTTTTATATGGGGCTTTTTATAGACTTCCGCCCTAACGCAACCGTGCATGTTACTTTCCGCGCAGGCGATAACGCCATTTATAAGGATGATAGTGGAGAACCGCTGCTGTTGCGTGGTGTAGAGGTCAACTCTTTTGTACCAGGCCAGTCTTATTGGGAGTTGGGCGCTAAAAAAAAGGATTATATTCGCTGGTTTGAGCAAATCGAAGATATGGGCGCCACTGTGATGTACGCGGCCAATATAATGCATAGCGAATTTTACAACGCGTTATATCAGTTTAATAAAACTAGCGAAAACGGTCTCATGCTTATTCAGGGTGTAGGGGATACACATACCCATGCAAATGGAGATGAGTTGTCACAATCCCTTAGAAAGGTCATAGATATTGTACACGGCAACAGGATTGATTTGCTTAACGAAAACGGCATACAAGTCTTTATGCGCGACATTTCCCCTTGGGTTGTTGGATTTGTGATTGGCGCGGATTGGAATCCCGACTCAATAGCCTATATCAACAACAATGTTGATATGCCAGATAGCTACCAAGGCCACTTTTTTAGCACTTCCGAAGGCGCTAATCGGTTTGAAGCAATGCTGGCCCAATTGATGGATGACGTAACAAGTTACGAATCCCGCCGCTTTAAGACGCAACGCCCAATAAGCTTTATCTCAAACCCTCTAACCGACTTTCTTGAATATGAAAGAGTTTATGCAGCACAATTGCGCAAGTACGTGCAAACTGATCATGAAAATATTATCCCTTCGGAAGATATGCACGCAGGAGTATTTGCTGCTTATCGCCTTTTTCACTTTACTGACGATTTTTTGAACCTAATATCCCTCAATCAACAGGATAATCTTGCTGAATTATTGGATGATTTAGATACCAGTTGCAATTTTAATGGCTACATGGATTTACTGGCCCGTTATCACACTATGCCGGTTGTAGCGGTAGGGTTTAGCATATCCACCAGCCGCGCCCCTACACGCATAGATGATGCGCCATACAACGAAAAACAACAAGGCGAGGGATTAGCCACAATAAGTGTACAATTAGAAAATAAAGGCTGGGCCGGCAATATAATTTCAACCTGGCAAGACAACTGGGAAAGACGTACTTGGAACACTGCCTTTGCCACTGACACATGGCGCAACCAATACTGGCGCAATTTGCAATCCCAAACCCAAGGGTATGGTCTTATGTCCTTTGACCCAGGCGCATATAGCCGCCCTGTTTTGATAGATGGCAACGCAAATGAATGGGATGAGTCTCACCTTGCTCACACATGTGACGGTATAAGCATCTATGCCAAGCAAAGTGTTGAAGGGCTTTACTTGCTGGTGCGGGGGGATGACGTTAACCCAGAAAATATGTTGTACCTACCAATAAAAGTAACCCCAATGTCCGGCACGTCAATCCACGAACATCTTGAGTTTGCCAAACCTGCCAACTTTTTGCTGATGATAAATGGCGAAACTAACACCAGGTTAATGGTAAACATGCGAAGCAACGCAACTTTCATGCGCTTCCATGAAGAGAAAACAGGCGAAAACCCTTTTGCATTTGTGCCTTCCAGATGGGAATCTGAGTTTGTACCAATTATGCTAGCACTACAAAACCATTTAATATTTAGCCAAAGTGAGTTGCGCACCATTACAAGGCGCAGGTTGTTTTCCTGGGAAACAGGTCTACTAACCCATGGGATAAACAACCCGGCACATGGCAACTTCAACTCTCTTGCCGACTTTTGTTATGGTGACAATTTAGTTGAAATACGATTACCCTGGATGATGTTAAACTTTTTTGACCCATCCACTACGCGGGTACATGACGATTATTATGATAAATTCGGTGTTGAGGGGTTATCAATAAGCGATATCTATATTGGTGTTGCCCGTGCAGACTCTGATTATGTGGCAATGTCGCCAGTGCGGCTAAAATCATGGAGGGGCAACCTGCAATTTCACGAAAGATTAAAGCAATCATATTTCATTATGCAAGAAGCATGGAGGCGATAGATTGATAAACGACCTGAGAATCCATCTGTCCATTATTATGTATATGTTTGGCTGCTTTTCTATCATGATATACAACGCATTTGCTATTTATCGCAAAAAAATCAGAAAAAAAGCTATGAAAAAAAACACAGCCAGATGGATTAAGGCTGTATGCCAGCAGTTTGCCGCTAATGCCGTTATTTCCCCAAAACATAGAAGACATCTAATAAAAAGCTTAACACATGTGGAAGAGCTTATAGCATTTTCTCACGCATTAAACTTCGTTGCCTTTGAATATAGTAAGGATCTATATAAAAAATACATGGGAACATTAGTAAAAAGAAAAATATTTCTATCACTAGCGCATGTTTACAAAAAAAAGAAAAATGAGGAACGAGCATATTTTGCTTATTTTGTTTTCCAACACCCATCAGTTGCAAAAAATACAGAGGGAATATGTAAAAATACTACAGACACGATGGTTATGTCCACAGCTAACTCTGATATCTACTGTAGAGTGAATGTTTTAAAGGCACTTTGCAAGCTTGGAGACATACATGGGATAGTAAGTGTTTTACAGCTTTATAGCGATAAGTCCGCATTTATACACCACAAACTACTAGCAGAAGATTTATATAGCTTTGCAGGAGACAAAGAAGTATTGGCTCTAAAGCTATGGGAAAATCATAAATTGTGGAACGATAATATTATGCTTGGGGTAATAACATTCATAGCAATGTTTTCGGATGGATTTAAAAACGCGTTCTTGCCCGTGCTGCAAAGCCAATCGGCCAGTGCGGATATCCGCCTTGCGCTTATCCGCTACTATAAAGAATACAGCTTTGAACCAGCGCTGCCTATATTAATTGAATATCTTAACCAAGCCGAATGTTATGAGCTTGCTATAGAGGCCGCTTCAAGTTTGAGCGCATACCCTGGGCTTGCAACCACAGATGCGCTAAATACTGCATTAGAAAGCGAAAACTGGTATGTACAATACAACGCGGTATCGTCTCTAGTAGAACTAGGTGCATACACGGATAGCTTTAGCAATAACCCGCAAAGCCACGACAGCAGCATACTGCAAATGATTGAATATAAATTAGACCACGCCAATGAAAAATATGTGAATGCGAGCGAAACTATCATATGACAAGCTTTTTAGAACAAATTGTATTTATCGCAGGTGTGTTCTTCATAATATACTTGTTGATATATGCGACATTTACTTTTATGGCTGTAGCTGTAGGGGCTTACAAACTGCGCAACCAAGACCGTATGCGAATGCTTAAGAATGAGCTAAAACATACATCTATACCCATATCAATAATTGTCCCGGCATACAATGAATCCGCCGTTATAATAAAAAGCGTAAAATCCTTGCTGGCACTAGACTACCAACATTACGAGATTGTTGTAGTGGACGATTATTCTAGCGATAACACCTCGCAACTACTCATAGACGAATTTTGCATGAAGCCTTACGACCGGCCAATTAACCGCGTATT
>Ga0123355_10002050_pt1 | contig 28456 bp, 26 predicted proteins | sample TergutEmb28metaG_3_FD_89872 | JGI IMG/M metagenome (GOLD analysis project Ga0123355, IMG submission 89872) | Embiratermes neotenicus P1 segment gut microbial communities from Petit-Saut dam, French Guiana - Emb289 P1 | ecosystem: Host-associated > Arthropoda: Insects > Digestive system > Gut ... | reverse complement strand
TGGCCAATCGTGTAGTAAATTACGCCTTTATGCTGACCGATAACCGCGCCGCTCTCGTCTAGGAAATCGCCGGGCTTGATCTCAGCGCAACCATTTTTTTCAAGGAACGCGCCATAATCATTATCGGGAATGAAGCAAATTTCTTGGCTGTCCGGCTTGTCAGCCGTACCCATTCCAAGGCTTGCCGCAATTTTACGAACCTCGTCTTTTTTTATATCGCTTATCGGCATAAGAGTACGTTCAAGTTGGCTCTGGGTCAAGTTATAGAGCGCGTATGATTGGTCTTTAGGATTATCAAAGTCCATTTGAATACTAAGTCTGCCCGAATCCATGCGAACAATTTTCGCATAATGACCTGTCGCTATGTAATCGACGCCCAAAGAAAGAGCCTTTGTCAAAAGGTTCTCCCATTTGATAAATCTATTGCAGGCTATACAAGGGTTCGGCGTTCGCCCTTTCATATATTCCGCTATAAAATAGTCAATTACGCGCGTCTGAAACACATCCCGAAAATTAAGTACATAAAAGGGTACGTCGAGCATAGCAGCTACTTTGCGCGCGTCTTCTACGGCTTCAACTCCGCAGCATCCGTTGTTGTTTTGGATATCGCAAGTGTCGCTATCGTTATCATCTTGCCAAATCTGCATGGTCGCGCCCATAACTTCGTAGCCCTGTTCTTTAAGTATATGCGCCGCGACAGAGCTGTCCACGCCGCCCGATAATGCCACAAGTACGCGTTTATTCATGCTCATCATGTTCCTCATGCTTAGGCTCTCTTACGCCTTCGATCCTAGTTCCTGTCCTTTGAGAATAGTCCCAAAGTGCAGCCATAACGGCCTCTTCTGCGAGTACGGAGCAGTGCATCTTAGCAGGTGGCAATCCGTCAAGTTCATTTGCTACGTCCTTGTTTGTAACCTTTAGCGCCTCACTTATGCTCTTGCCCTTTATCATCTCTGTAGCAATACTCGATGCCGCCACGGCAGCACCGCAGCCGAAAGTTTTAAACTTAGCGTCCTTTATAATGTCTCCATCTATTGACAGAAAAATTTTCATTATATCGCCGCACTTAACGTTGCCGACCTCGCCGACGCCGTTCGCGTTTTCAATTTCGCCCACATTTCTTGGGTTTGCAAAGTGATCCATTACTTTTTCTGAGTACATTTTGTATTTCTCCTTATGGTATATTCAACTAACATAACGGCGACATCGCCCTAAGTTTCTCCACAATTGGTATAATCGCCTCAATAAGCGTGTCCGCGTCCTCTTCGGTATTATAACGACCGATACTAATACGCAGCGACCCATGCGCCTTTTCATGTGGCAATCCAATCGCCATAAGCACATGTGACGGGTTCAATGCGCCAGATGTACAAGCCGATCCGCTGGACGCCGCGATCCCCTTCATATCGAGCATAAGAAGTATCGACTCACCTTCAACAAAGTCAAATGAAATGCTCGCATTACCCGGCAAACGCTTCTCCGGATGACCATTCAACTGAGCATTCGGAACTTGTTCAAGTATCGTGACTATTATTTTGTCGCGCAGCTTACGCATTTTTTCAACCTTTTCATCCATCTCGGCTTTAGCAAGCGTAATCGCCTCGCCAAGCCCAACTATGCTCGCCACGTTCTCCGTTCCTGCGCGTCTACCGCGCTCTTGCGCTCCGCCATGGATAAACGCGGGGACATTTACTCCGCTTCTGATATAAAGTACACCTACGCCTTTAGGGCCGTGAAGCTTATGAGCAGAAAGCGCTAAAAGGTCAACATTATCCACCTTTACATCAACCGGCAAATTACCTATCGCCTGAACTGCATCCGTGTGGAAGACTATGCCGCGCGCCTTTGTGACTGCGCCGATCTCTGCAATCGGTTGAATTGTGCCAATTTCGTTATTTGCATACATTATAGATATCAAAATTGTTTCAGGCCTAATAGCTCGTTCAAGTTCATCGACGCTTACGATCCCGAACTTGTCAACCGGCAAATACGTTACCTCAAAGCCCCGCTTTTCCAAATATTTACAGCTATGCAAGACCGCGTGATGCTCTATGCTGCTCGTGATTATGTGATTACCCTTTGATTTGTTGGCAAATGAGCTTGCAATCAAAGCCCAGTTGACCGCTTCCGTACCCGAACCTGTAAAAAACACCTCTGAAGGCACCGCGCCAATGGCCATAGCCACTTGCTCGCGCGCTTTTTCAATCGCGTTTTTAGCGTCTCTCGCAATTTTATATAAGCTCGATGGGTTGCCGTAAGCCTCGCGCAAATACGGCGTCATCGCCTCAAACACTTCATCCCTGACGGCAGTTGTTGCCGCATTATCAAAATATATTGTTTTAGACATCTACTTCACCTCTACTATGCTCTTCTACCAAGTCCATTATAGTTATCGACTCGACCACATCTGTCACGCTTTCATGTATCTTTTCCCAAACACTTCGTGTGGCGCATGTCGCAAGCGTCCCATCATTACACATGCCCGGCGAGTTCGCCAAACATTGGCTCGGCAAAAGCGAGCCTTCCAAAATATTAAGAACGCGCCCGACCGTGACCTCAGACGGACAAACATTCATCCGATAACCGCCGCCAGCGCCCCGCACACTACTTAATATACCCGCTTTTTTGAGCTTGATAATAAGCTGCTCCAAATAATTCTCAGATATATTCCAACGCTTGGCAATGGTTTTTATGCTGACGCATTTTCCCTCGCCGCAAGCAGCAATGTCAACGACGGCTTTAAGGCCATAAAGACTTCTTGTTGAGAATTTCATGGATTCACCTGCTTTGTGATTGATAATTGGCTCTATTTGTACATTTTCGTGCAAAAACGTACGAAAATATACCCATAAAACTAAAAATTGCATCGCAATTTCATCCGCTACACGAATAGTTCGCCTGCGGCGAACTTTAGCTTCAATTACTACTATTTTAGTAGGAATTGCATGAAAATGATACCATTTACTTTATTGAATGTCAAGCTTTTTGTTGGCTTAGTCTTGTTAATGAGCAATATAAAGAACCCTAAAACGTAATCGTTCCAGGATTCTTCGAGAATAAACCAAACATCTATCTATATGCCCCATTCCTAAACAAATCCACAATTTCCTCCGCCTCTTGAAAATACGTATCCATATTCCCAATTATCGCATCCATATCATTTTGGTAGCTGTATGAGAACTGCTTCCAATGGGCTTCCAGCATCGTTTGTGTGTACTTCATTATCTTCGCGATATCGTAACTCTCGCGAAACAAGCTCGAATCAATGCCTTCAAAAAAGAAACTCGCTTGCGCCTGCATCGCGTTTAGGACGTATTCCTTCGCCTCGGTATTGTTCATAAGACTCTCGCCGTCTTCCAGTGTCCAAGCTCTGTTGATAAAGTCCCAAAGCGCCGGATTTTTGAAACCAAACTCCATTTTGATACGTAAGTTGCTTAAGATTCTCTCAAATAAGTCTGAGCCGGACAAGTCCTTATTCTCTTTCATATACGCTCCGTATTGTTCGAGCACATATAATTGGCAAGCAGTGTAGAGCGCCTCTTTACTCCCAAAATGGTGGAATAATAAGCCTTTGGAGACTCCGGCTTTTTTGACAATTTCGTTAGTCGAAGCAGCGGCGTAACCATGCTTTCCAAATTCCGCGATAGCAGAGTGAAGGATGTCAAGCCTATGTGCTTCTTTAGTGCAATCAGTCATTTATAACCCTCACTCCCTCGCGTAAGTCAGAATTATTGGCGTTGTTCACCACAAAATACCCCGCGCCAATCCCACTCTCGATTATGATATCGGTGCGAAGTTCCATGCCTGTCACGACCGGCGTCGCCCTAAGTGCGCCTTCTGAACCGCTTATCGCCCAAACCATATCGACGCCATTGTCCCTAAAGACCGCCGTGCGCGGCACAACTATACGATTCTCCTCATAAAACACAAAGAACGTTACATCAACCGCAAAACCTGCACCAAGCTCTACTCCCGCTGGCACTTGTGGGTCTATCGTTACTTTCACCTTGCGCTCCTCAACACCAAGCGCGCTGAAGCGAACCACAGCCGTATTGTCTATCTCTGCCACATAGCCATAAAACTCGACGTCACTCATCCTTTGACGCAAAACTAAACGCACTCTATCGCCTATATTAATACTGCTTACATCTTGTGTGGACACATATACTTCCACCACCGGGCTCGCATCTAAAGTAATCTCCGCAACAGGTTGTGCTGCGTTTATAAAGTTGGTGTTTTGTGCGTGAAGTGTTGTAACTATTCCATTTGCGGGCGCTGTTATTTGCGTATTTTCAATTTCACGCATGATGCTCGCCGCGTTCAGCTCCTCAATTGCGATAAGCGCTTCAAAATGCGCTCTTGCGGCAGTCGTTGTGTCCATTGAAAGCTGTCCGTTTATACCTGCGATCTGCGCATTTAGTGATGCGCGAATGCCTTCAAAATGCTCGGCGGTGCTTTGTGTTCCACCTGCGGCGATTATCGCCATTTGACCCTCGGCCGCCTCAAGCTGAGCAATGGCCGTCGTTACGGCAGAAGCCGCCGCCTCATAATCAACTCTAGCCATCGCTCCACTCGCATACAATAATTGTGCATGGCGCAAGTTCTCTTCTACTCGCTCAATATCCCGCTCGTGCCCGGTAATCAAAACTTGCTGGACGCGCGTCTGCTCCCTTAATATTTCCTCATGGTTAGCAAACGCAGAATTGCTTTGCGCAGCTTGCGCATTAATTGCTCTAAGTTCGCCTTGTAAGCTGCCTAAGGTCGATTGCAGGTTTTGCCTTATGCTCGCAGCCTCTATTGATACATTGTCAAGCTGTGCTTCGAGGCTTTGGATGCCACTTTGAACCTGCTCAAGGCGCAGTCTTAACGCCGCATCATCGACGCTTACCAACACATCACCTGCTCGAATAACTTGCCCTTCCCTCACATGCAGCTCGCTAATCTCACCCTGAGCTAATGGGAACACCAAAATAGTCCCTCCGGCGCTGACAACGCCCTGCTCGCTAAAACTAAGCTCCGCACTTCGCGGGCTAATCTCTGTCATCCTAACCGGCAGCGGCATCATCATGTAAAACAAGCTTCCTGCGGCAACTGCCGCTAGTATCAATATAGTCAAAATAACTTTAACTGATTTTTTCATCCTACTCCCTCTCTTTCAAGACTTCTATCATGTTGAATTTTCGCACCTTGCGTTTGGTGGAAAAATTTGACAATATTATCGCGCCTATGCAGCCTAGTATTGCCATTATATAGGCAGTCGGTGCGATTGTCGTCGGCATACTCATCATTGACGTGTCAAGCATCGAATTCATACCAACCAGCATAACTGACGCCATCGGCGCGCCTAACGCCATACCGAGCGCCGCTAATACCCAATATTCGAACCGCATAATCTCACAAACTTCATCAACCGTCATACCAAGCACTCTGAGTGTCGCAAACTCTCTCTGTCGCTCTGATAGCGATATCGTCGCAGTATTATAGATTATCGCAAACGCAATCGCTACGCCCATAATGAACATCGCGCTATACATAGCGGCGTATGGCTCCATCATGTCTTTGTACTGCTGCAAAGTAGCATCAACCGCGTCAACAGTTCCAACTATCGGGCTTTGCGCTAAGAAATCAGCGACATAGGGTAGATTATCAGTATTAAAGATGATAGCCGATGCGACTATTTGATGATTAACCAATTCCGCGAGCGTTGATATTTCTATAAACGCGCCGCTTCCCACGTTTTGCACAATTACATCGGTAATGGGCACGCGGATATAATCAGGGCTTAGGTGCGTGGATAAATATAACACGTCTCCGGCTCTTGCGCCTAGTTGATCAGCGACTCCGTTTGTAATAATCAACCCATCTCTGGGCGGTGGGTGCGCTACCCGCCTATCAGTATCAAAAACGCTGAACAACTGCGAATCAGTCGGCACTCCCGTAATTAGCATGGAGCTTTGTATATGCCTATTTATCAAGGTCACGGGAAGTTCCCATAAACCCTCCGCTTCCGTTATATGCGAGATTGCAAAAGCGGCTTCTAACGCTCTATCATACGGAATTGGCGCGTTTAGTGACGCGCGCACATTGTATCTTCGCACATCTTCAAACTGGGAATAAAGCAAAGTATCAACCATGCCTTCCATGTCGCCAAAGACCGCCAAAAGCATGAAAGAAAACGTAACACTCATGATTACAAACCCCGAGCGCAAAGGGTTTCTGATGATGCTTCTAAGAGCCATTTGCCCTCTTGATGTTAGTATGTATTGCAGGCCTTTTATCTTGCCAACGACATCGTATTTGATTGGTTTTGGGCTTTCGGGTCGCATAGCTTCTGAGGGGCTTAGCTTTAGTGCTTTCATTGCCCCCATCAAAGAGCCAAGTAAACCGCCACCTACCGCAACCGCAAGCGACGCTGCTAAATATATCGGGTCAACCGGTTGAATCAGCTCAGGCATTGTGTAGAACTCCAGGAACATCTCTAGATAAAACCCGGACATATACGCGCCGTTTACAAAGCCCAAAATTCCGCCAACAAGCCCCGTTATAAGTCCATACATCATGTAATGCAAAAGCAGTTCCCTATTTGAATAGCCAAATGCTTTTAATGTGCCTATTTGCGTACGTTCCTGCTCGATTATACGCTTTAGCATCATGTATAGAACGACCGTCGCCATTGCCACAAACACAAACGGCATGGATATTGCTATGGACTCGATTCCCAGCAGCTGCATATCAAGAATGGAGTAGCTTAGCATAGCGTCGCGCCCATGCAAAGAGATTAATCCATAAGGCCTGAGCGCGTCTTGAATTGCAGGCCTGATATCGTCCAAATCATAGCCGTCCATCAATGTAAAAATCAGCTGATTAGCGACACCCGGTCGACCAGTCATCCCTGCCATGCCCTCTTCCGTAACAAAAGCTATTCCAAAGCCATTGTTATCGGGCAGCATTTCCGTGTGCCCTCTTGCGACATACACGTACTCGGGAGTAAGAAACGAGCCGCTCACTTCATATCGCAGCGCGCGCCCGCCTGAGAACAGTACTATCTCATCACCTATCTCGAGCCCTCTGGTGGTCTTAAACATTTGGCTCAGCGCGATATCGTTTTGCAAATGCGGATGAAATCCTGTCATTTGAAAGTCATTAATTCGCATGGCTTCATCAGGCACAAAGGAATAGACGCGTAATGTTATAATATCGTCGCTATCCATAACCTCCGCGCGCACTTCCAGCACGCTTCGGTGCGTAACGTCCTCAATGCCCGGAATGTTTAGCAGTCTGTCAACCTCACTCGTTGGAATCGCGCCAACATTTGCCCACACATCCGCCAGGCGATAGTTTTCATAAAACGACTCTTTCGCATTTCTAAGCCCATCGGATGCCGTTCCCATGGCGGTCAGCAGAACCGTGCCAATCATGATTAGAAAGATACACGCAATATATGCTCTCTTATGCGCCCACATTGTGCGGAAAGCTTTCTTGAAAAGCATTTTTTGCACCTCCTACCATGATACTTCTTCAGCTTGAATAGGTTTTTCATTCGTAACAATCTTATCTATCAAACCGTCCTTGAAATAAAACACGCGGTCGCCCATTGCTCCTATCGAAACATTGTGAGTGATAATTATAACGGTTTTTTTATATTTTTCGTTGAAGTTTTTCAGGATTCTAAGCACTTGTATTCCCGTGCCGTAATCAAGCGCACCCGTCGGTTCATCGCATAATAATATGGACGGATTTTTACTTATTGCGCGGGCGATGGCGACTCTTTGTTGCTCGCCGCCGGATAATTGGGTAGGAAAGTTTTTCGACCGCTCCAAAAGTCCAACTGCTTCAAGTAGTTCATCTGGTGGAATCGGCGATTTAGACATTTCCGCGGCAAGCATTATGTTCTCACGCGCCGTTAAGTTCGGAATCAGATTGTAAAACTGAAATACGAACCCAACCGCGTTACGTCTATACGATGTCAAGTCGCGATCATTCAGACTTGCAATGTCTTTATCGTCAAATATCGCCGAGCCCGACGTCGGTTTATCAATTCCGCCGATTATATTGAGCAATGTACTCTTGCCCGAACCGCTCGGCCCAAGAACAACAATAAACTCGCCCTCATAAAGGTCAAAGCTAACCCCTCTAAGAGCCGAAACCGTAACCTCGCCCATTATGTATTGTTTTGTGATATCTTTTGCTTGCATTATTATCTTGGACATCTCGCACCTCCGAGCATTTATCGCCGTTGACCATATGGTCAATTCGATTTTATAATATCATATGTTGACCATGTGGTCAATAGGGTTTTTTGAGATATTTTTTGCATAAAAAAGGCGACTAATAATTAGCCGCCTTCCGTGATGAGATGTAGGCGCGAGGTCTTCTCGCCCACATACACATCGTAATGTATAAATTCCAAAACCGCCATGTCGATACAAGCTTGTCACATCTACACCACCTACGACGCCCTAAAAGTAGCCATAGGGGCCATCTCCTCCTCAATCACCAATCTGATTGCATACATAAATGCCGCTCTGCTGTTTTCTATTATGAAAAACGTGCCGCGCTCTGATGGAGTCACAAAACAGAAAAAATGCGGCGCATTGCTATCTCCAAACCAATCCATGCTTCTCTCCAGCGTGAAATAATGTAAGCCGGAGGCCTCGTTGTAGACTATGGCTATGAAAGTGCTTAAAGGCGGTATCTCTATATCATACATTTGAATTACAATCGCGCTTGTGCTCGCATTTATTTGCTCCAAAGTTACCGAAACCACATGCTCTTCACCGAGCCCAAGTTCCACCCTTTTTCTGGTCACGCCTTCTATAAGCCTCGGAATATCGTCATGAGAATATCGCTCATCTTGCGACATCAAATATTCAGCTATAACTCCGGCAGATATAAAATACCACTCCGTGCGAACAACTTCATCAATCTCTGCAATATCTCCGGCCTGAATAAGGTCAATAAATTCCTCAGCATAGCCAAATACTATTTTGGGGAATCTCTGTTGCTCAAAGAAATATCTTATACCATCAACCACTTCACAACTGCCGACAAATATATCGACAGGCTCATCTTCATCTTGCGTTTCGCTCGGCGGTTCGCTCGTAACCACAACCGTCCTCGCCCCCGCATCCCACCAAACATCAGCATCCAGCCCCTCCGCAACTGCACGAACCGGCACGAGCGTCCTGCCGTCAATCAGCATTGGCCCAACATCAAGCTCGATGGTTTGTCTGCTTACGCTCATGGCAGCATTATCAATTTGCATTATGATAATTGTATCGCCTTGTGTCGCGGTTATCGTTTGCGTATCGCTATCCCATTCAACCTCTGCGCCCATAGCCTCGAATATCGCGCGCATTGGCACCATTGTACGATCGTCTATTATTTGCGGCGCAACGTCGAAAGTGAGCTCGTCACCGTTTAAGGTTACACGGATATCCGTTGCGGCTGAGGTGGCGATTGCAAGCGTAATGATAGATAATGTTATGATTATTGCTAGGGATAGTAGTTTTATTAGTTTGCTTTTCATGGTTGGCTCCTTTTGTAAGTTTGGTTTGTGTTGGGCCGATGATTGTTGATGGGATATATTTGTTCCAACCAACACACCAATAACATCTAAAAGCATACGGGCGGACAAAAGTCCGCCCGTATAATCATTTCCTATAACTCATCACTTGGCGCAGAAGTATCCGCTTCCGCGTTTTCCGCGTTCGATACGCCTTTCAAAACATCAATCAAGTTAATCCCCGTAAGCGCTTCAACCGTTTCAGGCAATTGCGCCATGATGTCGGTCACATAACCGGGAACTTTTGACGCGCCGCCTTGGCCGCTGCTGCCTTGATCTATTACAACAATCTTCTCGGTCTTTGAGAGTGGCTCGGCAACATTTTTCGCGATTTCAGGCAATCTGTCGATTAGCATTTGGATAACGGCGGCTTCGTTGTATTGCTTGAAAGCTTCCGCTTTTTTCATCATTGCTTCTGCTTCGGCGAGACCCTTTGCTTGGATGGCTTCAGCTTCCGCATTACCTTGTAGGCGAATGGCTTCCGCGCGAGCTTGACCATCGAGTTTTACCGATTCTGCTTCAGCTTGTGCGCGAGCAACTTGTTCGAACTTTTTGGCTTCCGCGATACGCTCTTGGCGATATTTTTCAGCGTCTGCCTGTTTGTTTATGGTCGCGTCAAGCTCTTTTTCTTTACGCTTTGCTTCTTGCTCAGCAAGCTCTGTTTCTTTTTGCCTTCTGAGAAGCTCAACTTGAAGCTCGGTTTCCGTAACTTCCTTTTTAACCTTGTTTTCCTCGATTATATAGGCGTTATCGGCAATCGCCTTCGCCGCCTCTTGCTCTTTTCTATACGCTTGAATCTTGATTTCTTTCTCTTTTGCGGCTTCGGCCACTTGCGCTTCTGCTAAAAGCTTAGCTTCCGAGCCGCGGCGAATAGCTTCCGCCGTGCGTTCAACTGTTTCGCGCTCTGCGTCAGCCTCGGCGATTTGCGCATCACGCTTAACCTCAGAAATACGCTTTCTACCGAGCGCGTCTAAGTAACCGTTCGCATCTTCTAGGTCCATAACCGTGAAAGCTTTAATCTCAAGACCCATCTCCGCAAGCGAAATCGCCGCGTTTTCCTGAACTTCGCTCGAGAACTTGTCTTTGTCTTGATAAATTTCTTCAACTGTCATTTTCGCAATAATTTCACGCAGCTTACCCACAAGAACGTAGCTCGATTGCGTCGCAATTTCAGCCGCCGTCTTGTCGGTAGCGCCTCTGAAAAACTGCTCAACCGCAGAGTAGATCGATTCCGCGTCGCTCTTTACCTTTACAACCGCGACGCTCCTAACCGTAACCGGAACACCCTGGCTGGAAATCGCACGGTCGATGTTTAGCGGAATCTTGATATTCTCCAAAGAAATCATGTCAACACGCTCAAGGAGCGGTATGACAAGCCCGCCTTTACCGGAAATTATTTTTTTCTTGCGCCCGGTAACGACTGCCGCCTTGTTCTGCGGCACTCTTTTCCAAAGAGCGAGCAGCACAAAGATAGCAAGGACAATTACAAATAGTACAACTGCAATAATAGTAAGTTCTAGTGCAAATGGCATGTTAGTTCCTCCTTACGAAATATGTTTTATTTTCAACACGAGTAATCTCCACCTTCTCGCCGAGATTAATCTCGCTTTGTTCCTCACATTTGGCAGGGCCTGAAACGAGAGACCCTTCTACATTGTATTTAATCTTGCCATAACCACCGCTGGGTATCTTTGCTATAACCTCAGCTATTTGCCCGACAACTTCTTGTCTATTATAAGTATTAGTACCTGCGAGCCGATGTAGCGGCTTTATCACGAAATAATTCAGCGCAGTCGCTACCAAAAAGCCACTTATCGCACTAATCGCAAAGACAACCACCTCGCCCACCGTTCCATAAAAACGCGGCGTCAAAATCAATCCAAGTCCGCCCATCACCGTCATAAAAACGGCTATCAGCGTCGGGCTCAAAAACGAAACAGACGCAACTTCAGCCTCCATGACACGTCCGATTATAAGGGTTAAGACAACGAAACCCGCTCCGACTCCGAAAAGGACTAGATACATGTGGATCACCTCCTAAATGTTATAAAGTACGCTATAAAAGGCGTAAATAACGCTGTTGATATTATATTGTGAACCTGCTCATTTCTAAAATCTGTTTTGCCGGAATATTAAGCAGCTCCGAAAATGGCATAGGTTGTTTTTTTAAGAAATCCTCTACAATCATCTTACCAAAATAATACCCCATACACCAAGGCAGGTCTTTCTCGTCATTGCCGAACATATATTCACTATGCATTGTTGGGTCTGTACTGTAAAGAATGGGTTTAATTTGTTCCCAGAGATTTTTTTCCTTCTCAACGTTAAAGAGCCGATTCCATTGCGGTACTAAATCAGGAAACAAACTCATAGCAAACAAATCTGCTTGTCCTTCGGTTATCATATATTCAAGAAAAGTTCCCTCAAGGTCTTTTCCACCACGCACAACATACCAGTTATGCCCCCATATGTTATGGTGATATTCGTGGGCAAATACGAAAGGAATCCATTTCTGCCAATCGTCAGCCAGTGGGTTAAGACTGATAATCATGTTGCCGAACACACTTGCACCTACTATACCGTTTTGCCGTTCTTTAACTATCTTGTTGCTATCGCATAAAGGATAGAGTGCAACAAGCATTGGGTCATCATCATCTGACAGCAAAGCCGAAGTTGCTAATGCAAATTTTGTTTGTAAATCTGTTATATCAAGTTTTGAAAGAATGGCAAGTTGTTCTTCCAATTGTTCAATCTCATTTATACAATGTGGTTGCTTGAAACTTTGGTCAAAAGGTGCATAAACAGCTATGTCATTCCAAAATGGCTCTATCATATGCTTTGTCCATAATTTTGTCGCATCGGAACTATTTTCTTTAGCGTTGGCGAGATAATCGTTTGCCTTATCAAAAGTTGTGATAATCTTTATTTCCATAATAAGCAAGTCCTCTCGGTTAGCAATGTGTAAATGCTTCGCACATACCACGCTCGTGGTACATAAGTGTACATTATACTTCTTTTCAGCCAGTGAAGCTATTTATCACAACTGCGTTAGCCCCCTTCACAGCACAGCCCATATGGATTGTCTGGCTGTTTCGTGGGAATAATTGGGAGATTAGCTAGGTGCAACACACTATATCCCTTATAATAATGAAATTTTTCGTTATCGACGATTATATGCGTTCAGCTCCATCCGCAATGACGAGGGGGTATCTTCATAGGGGTGTTACCGCTTTTTACGAGCGATGGTTTGCATAACGCATAGTGTGCGCTCGTTAGGATTAGCAAAAACACATACTATAACACTAACTCCATTCGACCTACTTTATATGTAACCGTATCAAACGTGAACAGCTCAACCGTTTTAAACCCATGGTTTTCATACCAACGTTTCAACTCGACATTATCATCTATCATTCCAAGCTTTATCTTCTCACATTTTTGCTTCCCTGCTTCGTCTTTGGTAAACTGCATGAGTTCGCTTCCGAATCCTTTTTTCTGATACTCAGGTAACAGAACTAAGTCGTTTACTCTCATAGCATCACCTAAAGGAAGCAGCGACAAAAAGCCAACTTGCTTATTATCGTAAAAGTATCCATACATTTGGCAGCCCTCGAGAAACTCATTTCTCAATTCAGAAAGCGGCAGTCTCGTCCGCCCTCTGTGTGGGCAGTTTTCTTCTGTTTGACCGAACCTTATTGCGGCTGCTTCAAAGCCCGCTTTCATAATTTCAAGACATTCTTCCAGCTCTGATTCTATAATAGGTTTTATCATCTTTAGCTCCCTAAATTTACCCCAGCGCCGCCCTCACAAACCCATCAAACAACGGATGCGGCTTATTCGGTCTTGACTTAAACTCCGGCTGGAATTGAACGCCTACAAAGAATGGATGCTCCGATTCCGACAATTCGATAATCTCTACAAGTCGCTCGTTCGGTGACAATCCAGCGATAACAAGTCCCGCCTCTTCAAGCTTTTGTTTAAACGCATAGTTAAACTCATATCTATGTCTATGACGCTCGTAAATCAAGTCTTCGCCATACGCTTTCGCAGCGTGCGTTCCCGCGGTCAGTTTGCACGCGTGAGTTCCCAAGCGCATTTTTGGCTCAGAACCATTCGCATATTCATCCTTATTCTCCGGCAAGACGTCTATGACATTATGCGCACCGTCTTTGACCAGCTCAGCCGACGCTGCTTCAGCTATTCCTGCGACATTTCTGGCGTATTCAATCACCGCGCACTGCATTCCCAGCCCGATGCCCAAAAATGGCATTTTATTTTCGCGCGCGTATTTTGCAGTCTGAATTTTACCCAAAACGCCGCGCTCGCCAAAGCCGCTCGGCACAACAGCGCCATCCAAACCATCCAAAAGGCTGATGTCCTTTTCGAGCTCTGATGCGTCTATCAATTTCACCGAAACCTTGGCATCATTATGCACGCCGGCGTGCCTCAAGCTTTCCACAACAGAAAGATACGAATCCGGTTCGCCTATATACTTGCCCACTAGGCCGACCGTTATATGTTTTGTAACCGAACGCTCTTTATCAACGAATCCGCGCCATTCAGTAAGGTCGGGCTCGCGATTTTCAAGTCCAAGTTTCTGCAAAACAATTTGTGCAAAATTCTCATCCTCAAGACGTAACGGAATCTCATAAACCGAGCTTACATCAACGTTTTGCACGACGCAGCCTTTTTCTACATTGCAAAAAAGTTCAAGCTTAGCGCGAACATCATCCGAAATGGCTTGCTCAGTGCGGCAAACTATGATGTCAGGCTTAATGCCTGTTCCCAAAAGCTCTTTAACCGAGTGCTGGCTAGGTTTTGTCTTAACCTCACCGGAGCCCCCGACTCGAGGCAGCAGTGTAAGGTGAATAAACAGCGCACTCTGTCGGCTCACTTCAAAAGCAGCCTGGCGAATCGCCTCGAAAAACGGCAAGCATTCCATATCGCCAACCGTTCCGCCGATTTCAGTGATAACAATATCTGCGCCTGATTGCGCGCCAAGACTATAAACTTTTTCCTTAATCGCATCCGTTATATGCGGAATAACTTGGATCGTTTTCCCGTCATATTCGCGCCTGCGTTCTTTGCTAAGTACGGTCCAATAAATTTTACCGGCAGAAACTGAATTGTTCGCCGTCAAGCTCTCGTCGATAAACCTCTCATAATGCCCCAAATCAAGGTCAGTCACTGCCCCATCGTCAGTAACAAACGCCTCGCCGTGCTGGAGTGGGTTCATATTACCCGGGTCAATGTTCAAATACGGGTCCAGCTTTTGAATAGTAACCTTATAACCGCGCCGCTTTAAAAGCATCCCAAGCGATGCGGCTGTAATGCCCTTGCCCAGCCCCGATACTACCCCGCCCGTTACAAAAATGTATTTCGTTCGCATTATCCACCTCGCGTTGTTTTCTTATGTATATATGATACTGTATGTAGGAGGATTAGTCAATGGGGGGCTAATAGAAGGTGGGATTGCTGGATAAATTCACTTACGTAAGTCGGGTGGGCTTCTACGCCCACCCGTTAGTCGTTATTTATGATAATTCCCCAGCCACATCGGGCGCGGACGGCTCCCACAACCCAAATCCAGCTAAACCATCCCAAACCGCTCAAGCACTTCCCTAACAACCTTTCTGTTCTCCTCGCTAATCGCCCCCATTGGGCTTCTGTAATTCGCCTTGCCAAGCCCCATCATCTCAAGAGCCTCCTTAACCGGCCCCGGGCTTAGCTCAACAAAACATGCTTTATTCAAATCCAAGAGCTCCAGCTGAATCTCTAGGCTTTTCCCCACATTGCCCGCTAAATACTCTGAGCACATATAACTTACAAGCCGCGGCGCGATATTTGCAACAACGCTCACAACGCCGGCTGCGCCCAGGCTCATCAATGGCACAACTTGGTCGTCATTCCCGGAATAAATATCAAAATCCTTGCCGCAGAGCTTGCGGATTTCAGCAATTTGGGAAATATCGCCGCTCGCTTCTTTGACGCAAACAATATTGTCAATTTTCGAGAGTTTCGCGACCGTTTTCGCTTCAATATTGCAGCTTGTTCGCGCAGGCACATTGTATAGCATAATAGGCAGCTCCGTGCTTTTTGCGATTTCTGCAAAGTGCCTGACCAAGCCACTTTGTGTCGCCTTATTATAATACGGAGTGACTTGCATTATGGCGTCCGCGCCGTTTACAGCAGCACTTTTTGTAAGGTGAATTGCATGCTCAGTATTGTTCGAGCCACAGCCTGCAATGATAGGCACATGCCCCGCTACCACTTTCGCCGCCAGTTTTACCAGCTTCGCATGTTCCTTGTCTGTAAGTGTAGACGACTCGCCTGTTGTGCCGCAAACGACTATCGCGTTCGTGCCATTGTCGAGCTGAAACGCCAAAAGCTTCTCAAACGCCTTGTAATCGACCGACTTATCATCTTTAAACGGCGTAACAATCGCAACGCCCGAACCTCTAAATATGCTCATCTAAAACTCCCCCTTAATGAGTAATTCCACTATCTGAACAGCGTTCGTTGCCGCCCCTTTCCTGATATTGTCCGCTACACAAAAGATATTCAGCCCATTTTCTACACTCTCATCGCGCCTGATGCGCCCGATGAACACCTCGTCTTTACCTGCGGCATCCATTGGTGTCGGAAATACGCCAGCTTCGATATCGTCCATAAGAATAATTCCGGGTGCATTGCCTAAAAGTTCCTTAACCTCAGCCAGCTCAAATGGACTTGCAAGCTCAATATTAATCGCCTCGCTATGCCCATAGAAAACAGGCACTCTAACCGTCGTAGCAGTTATACCTAAATCGTTTTGCTCAAGGATTTTCTTGGTTTCATCAATCATTTTCATTTCTTCTTTCGTGTAGCCGTTGCATAGGAAACTGTCAATCTGTGGGATTAAGTTGTAGGCGATTGGTCGCGAAAATACGCCCGGAGCCTCATCTTTTAGCGCGTTAATTCCGCTAAGCCCTGCCCCTGACACTGATTGATATGTCGAGTATATCACGCGTCTAAGCCCATAGTTATCCTGAAGCGGCTTTAGCGCAACAACCGCTTGTATCGTTGAGCAGTTCGGGTTTGCGATTATGCCCCTGTGTGTCTTTATGGCATGTGGGTTGACTTCCGGCACAACAAGCGGCACATCTGCCTCCATACGAAAATGTGATGAATTATCCACGACAATGCAGCCTTTACTCGCTGCAATCTCTGCAAACTCTGCGCTCACCTCACCGCCTGCGCAAAACATTGCTATATCAATATCGCGCTCAAATGAGCTTTCGCTCAACTCTTCACTCACATACTCCTTGCCAAATAGCGTGATAACCTCACCTGCGGAACGTTTAGAGCCAAAAGCATAAAAATTGTCTATCAACACACCTCGCTCTTCCAAAACTTTAAGCACCGTTTGCCCAACCATGCCGGTTGCTCCGATTAGTGCCAGGTTTATTTTCCTCATGATGCTCCCCCTTTACTCATTCCACTCATCAACCCCATCATAAGCATTAACTGCGCCGCGTTAATGTTTTGCGGCGGCTCAACCAGCTCTGCACGCTGCTGCCTCAGACATTCTTCATCAACTTCGTATATCCCGTCTTCATGTATGGCAGAAGCGGCAATTTTCGGCAAAGTCGCGCCTGCTTCTTTGCGGATGTTCTCAAATGTTGATATAAACGTGAGCATCTCCGTGATATTGTCGATGTCGCTGCGCTTCTCACTCGGCATATAAGGCTTGAGCGCGTTTAAGAGCCTAACTTCATTAGTTGGATTTTTCTCATTGTCTTTTTGGCATCTTTTAAAAGCGTTTTCCAACTTTTCGACGTACTTTTTACGAAAATGCGCCGAGAGCAGCATTTGAATATCGTCAAAATCGCTTTGCAAGTTTTCTTTGTTGTTTAAACTTTGAATGATTTCGTACACTTTTTTCTCTGACATTTTCCACCTCCCAAGATATTAGCCGTTCTATATCAAGTCGCCCCCAGCCTTGCTCGTTCGCGTCTTTGTGAACGTCAACCGCGGTCTGGGCGAGCGCATATTTTATGTCATCAGGTTTAAGTGTCGGGCTTCTCTCAAGAAGAAGCGCGATTGCGCCGCAGACATTAGGTGCTGCCATGCTTGTGCCGCTCATGCGAAGATAATTATCATCCACAAAACGCTCTTTGGACGCGTCTTGCGCTTTAATCGACATGCTTTTTGATCGCACGGAAATAATTTCAGAACCGGGCGCTAAGATATCGGGTTTTATTATGCAATTTCTGGTCGGCCCACGGCCTGAAAAGTCCTTTATCTGCTCGCCAAAAGCGTCCGTGGAAATAGTTTCATCATCAAACGCTCCCACGGTTATGACTTTGCGGCTTGAGCCCGGCGAGGTTACGGACGAGCTTTCAGGTCCATTATTACCTGCCGCCACCGTAACGACAATGCCCATATCCCAAATATATTCAACCGCTGCGAGCAATGGGTCAAATTTGTTTATATCCGGCGTGCCGACGGAAAGGTTCGCTATGCGGATATTGTATTTATCCTTATTATCAGCGACCCATTGAAGCCCTGCAAGCACATCAGCCGAGCTGCCTCTGCCTGCATCATCAAGTATTTTTATTGCGATTATCCCTGCATCCACAGCAATACCTTTGTGCTGGCCATCTGACATGTGCCCGCTTCCGCAAGCTATGCCTGCCACATGCGTGCCGTGCCCGTTATCATCGTAATAATCTGCACGCCCGTTCACAAAATCCTTGAATGCAACGAGGCGGTTTGTGGGTTTTGTAAAGTCTGCCACAGGGCAAAGGCCAGTGTCTAATATCGCGATATTTACGCCCTTTCCACTCAGTGCCCCGTCTTGCTGCGCTAAAATATTCGTTGTTTCATAAACCGCTTTTATGCATTTTAGCTCGCCCAGCGACTTTGCCCCCTCCGGTGAAACCTCCAACACGCACGCGCCTATTATCGGCAGTTTGTATTTAATCGTGCCGATGGATTCGAGAATCTCTTCATCGGCATCCGTTTCGTATTCTACTATAAGTTGAATCTTTTCCATGAAACAAAATCAACTCCTTGGGTGTGTCACTTTCCAATATTTTTATACTATGTTTCGCAGAGCACATTTGACACAAGGCGAATAGCTAAAAGCGTACATGCAACATACTTCCGAGGATTTCATACTATACGAATGTATCGAAATATAACATATATTTGTCAGGAGGATTCATATGTTTAATCAAATGGGGTCTAACAATAACTTGTTACTGCTTCTTTTGTTAATGGGTGGCCAAGGCGGCGGAAATGTTTTCGGCCCGGGCGGCTCTAAAGACAATATGCTCATGCTCTTTTTACTTATGAGCATGATAAACGGTTCAGGCATTTCGGCGTTTGGCGAGATGTAGTAGTATGTGTAAGGGCGGATTCCCTTCGGCGACGAACATCCGCCCATCTCACTCATACAAGGAGTGCTTCATATGGATAGTTTTGAAAAAATACTAAACGATGCAAAAATCATTTCAGACGCTCTCGAAGATGGCGCGGATAATGGCGCATCAAATAATATTTTCAGCAACATGGCGCAGCTAACTAGTATGATGGATTTAATCAAATCTTTCCGTTCCATCGGGCAAATTCCGCCTCCCGTCGCCCCCGCCGCGGTGCCAAGTCCCGTTTCCGCGCCCATATCGAACAATGTAGGGGCGCTCTTGGCAATGGCTCCTTACATGGGCGAGACAAACAAGAAAAATGTAATTGTCGCCTCAAAGATGATGGAGCTTATGCATATTGTCAAGAGCTTTGAAGACGCTGAGAGCGTTCGCGCAATGAGCGCGGACAATGCAGCTATGGATAATCGGGGTATGCTCCTAGCCGCGCGCCCATATATCGAGGCAGACAAGCGCGACATGGTTGACTTGCTGATTACCGTGATGGATATAAGTGAAATTTTAAGTAAAATTGAAAGGATGAAAAATTAATGTCAGTTAATTTTGATGAAATGATGAAAAACGAGGCTTTCAAATCGTTGTCTCCCGAAAAATTAGCCGCGATAAAAGATATCGCGCATAAAATAAAAGGCAAGTCCGTGCCTGAGGCAATGGCGATACTAAACTCGTATAAAGCGGTTCTAAACAGCGGCGAGCCTATCCCAAAAGAAGAGCGCGAGCTTATGATAGCAGTTATTATAAGCTCGTTGGATGATGAGCCAAGAGAGAAGTTTTCATCTGCAATGAAAATGGTGCAGATGATGAAGGGGCGTTAGTGGAGGCTGATAATTTATATTGGTGTCGCTATTGTTTATATAGGGGACGATGGCAATCGTCGTGGAACGTCAAAAAGTGAGCGTATTGCGCGTTGCGCCAGCGACCATCCGCCCCTAGAAGATAAAACGAATCTCATGCTAATTTTTACTTGACACCTGCTCCAACTTATGGTACTATTCAGTAGTTAAAGCAGAAGAATCCTTCTCACCTGCCGCTTTTTTCAACGGCTGCATGGTTAATGCATGTTTTTATTTGTGTATTAGTGGGCTTCTTTTGCGGCTCACTTTTTTTATTATAAACATAATATTTACGAAGCGTTTATGGGGGTGGAACAATTACTGGTTTAATGATCAACGAACAAATCAGAGACAAAGAAGTGCGACTGATTTCGGAAACAGGGGAACAGCTAGGCGTTGTTGAAGGGAAAGAAGCACAACGTATTGCTGATGAGAAGAATCTTGACCTTGTTAAGATTTCGCCGACGGCTAAGCCGCCAGTCTGCAAGATAATGGACTATAGCAAATATCGCTTCGAGCAGCAAAAGAGAGAGAAAGAGGCTCGTAAAAAGCAAAAGACGGTTACGGTTAAAGAGCTTCGCCTCTCACCAAATACTGATGTTCATGATGTGAATGTCAAAATCAAAAAGGCCAACGAGTTCCTCAAAGATGGGGACAAGGTTAAAGTTAGCATCCGCTTTAGAGGGCGCGAGCTTGGTCATACTCATGTTGCGCATAAAATTTTGGGCGATTTCGCTGAGGCTGTTTCAGAGCTTGGCGTAATTGAAAAACCGGCCAAGATGGAAGGACGCTCTATGGTCATGTTCTTAGCACCAAAAGGCGATAAAATAGTTAAATCCGATAAACCTAAACAACCCAAGGAGGAGAACACAAATGCCGAAACTTAAAACTAGAAAAGCTGCCGCTAAACGCTTCAGAGTGACAGGCACAGGCAAAATAAAGAAAATGAAAGCCAACAAAACGCATATTCTTGAGCACAAAAGCCCTAAGAGAAAGAGAAATCTTAGAAAATCTAATTTGGCTGACAAGACTGTTGTAAAAACTATCAAGAAAATGTTACCATATTTGGATTAATAGGAGGGCTTTAAAAATGGCTAGAGTTAAAGGCGCGTTAAATGCGAGAAAAAAACATAAAAAGGTACTCAAATTAGCTAAAGGCTTCCGCGGTGCCAGAAGTAAGCAATATAGAATAGCAAAGCAATCTGTAATGAGAGCGATGGCAAGATCGTTCCACGGCAGAAAGCAAACGAAAAGAGATTATAGAAGACTTTGGATCACAAGAATCAATGCAGCTGCTAGGCTTAACGGCATCTCTTATTCAAAATTGATGCATGGTCTCAAGCTTGCGGATATCAACATGAACAGAAAAATTCTTGCTGAGCTTGCGATTACTGATGCTGCTGCGTTTACTAAATTAACGGATGTAGCTAAGGGTAAGTTGGCATAGATTATAGAAAAAGTAAAAGGGCGGATTTTTCCGCCCTTTTTGAATGCAACCAGACAGTTAGTATACTATTGGAAAGTCAATGTGTTTTTTAATCCATCAAAACTATACAACTTTCTTATTGCATATTTCCAAGCAATCCTTTAAAATAAAAACTAACATCACACTAACCCAAAAAGGAGTGTTTTTATGCAAAATCTACAGCTAGACGATTTTAGAAACTACAAGTTTATCGACAGCCTAAAACTCTCACCAAATGGTAAGAACACGGCCGTCATTGCGCGCCATGCCAACAACGAAAATGGCTATGATGCTGCCATTTTCGTTGACAAAGGCTGCGGGCTAAAGCCACTTACTAGCCTTTCGGGCAAAGTTGGACATTTCTTGTGGACTGACGATGATACTATTTTGTTCTCGGAAGTTCGCGATAAATCCGTTCGTGAGAAGCTTGAAAAAGGTCTCGAAATCACGTCGTATCACTCGATAAGCATTCATGGCGGCGAGGCTAAAAAGAGCTTTGAAGTGAATGCGATTGTAACAAAGCTGGAACAGCTTGAATGCGGTAAGTTCCTTGCGGTAACGGTCTTTGACAATGCGAGGCCATCCCTTGAAGGCAAAAGTGAGGCGGAAATTGGCGAAGTGCTTAAAGCTTACAAAAAGACGAAAGGTTATCAAGTGATTGACGAGCTTCCGTACTGGTTTAACGGCAAAGGCTTTACTAACAAAAAGCGCGTGCGCCTAAATCTTTTGGAAAATGGCAAGCTTACGCCGATTACAGAGCCGCTTACTAATGTTACCGAGTACAAGCTGGCTCCGTGCAATAAGTATTTAGCCTATACGGGAGACCTTGCGCCTGCGGAAGTGCGCAGTTTGGAGACGAATATTCACATAGTTAATCTGGATACACTTGAATCGAAAGAGGCGTTGGCGGAAGCGAAGAGGGTACGTTTCTTCGACTTCTGGAAAGGTCAGCTCGTTGTTTCTTATGCGGAGCCGGGCTTACGTATCCATGAGCATGGACCGTTCTACATAGTTGATATTGAGACGAAAAAAGCGACAGAGCTTGCTAAGTTCGACCTTTCTATCGGTCAGCCGGGTTCGTCCGACTCTAAGTTTGGCGGAGGAATTGCTGCAAAGCGCGTTGGCGATAGCTTGTTCTTCTTGGCTCTGACCGGTTATCATACTGATATTTTTGAGCTTAACCTTAACACGGGTGAGATTAAGAATATGACAAAATCCGGTGGCAATATCGACTTCTTTGACATGGAAGAAGGCAGATGCGTCGCGGGCTTCATGCCTCCGGGTCGCTTGATGGAGCTTTATGAGGTGAAAGGCGATAAGCTTGAAAAGCTCAGCTCGCTAAATGATGAAATTCATAATACGCGCAAGTATTCTGAGCCTGAGCATTTTGTTTTCACCGACTCTGAAGGTGTTGAAGTTGATGGCTGGGTAATGAAGCCGGTTGATTACGTGCCTGGTAAGAAATACCCTGCGATTTTAGAAATACATGGCGGTCCGAAAGCGGCCTATACCGAGAGCTATTTCCATGAAATGCAGTTATTCGCTAACCGCGGCTATTTTGTAATGTTTTCAAATCCGCGAGGTGGCGATGGTAAAGGAAACGAGTTCGCTGATATTCGCGGCAAATATGGCACGATTGATTACGATAATCTCATGCAATTCGTTGATGAATGTATCAAGAAATATCCTGACATCAACGAAGACAAAATGGGCGTTTTAGGTGGTTCGTACGGCGGCTTTATGACTAATTGGATCGTTGGACACAACAATCGTTTTAAAGCGGCAGTCTCCATGCGTTGTATCTCTAACTGGGTATCTTTTGGCTTTATCAGCGATATTGGCTACTATTTCGGCAATGATCAAATGGGCGTAACTGATCCATGGGATGAGGTTGAAAAATTATGGTGGCATTCGCCTCTCAAATACGCTAAAAATGTTAAGACGCCGACGCTTGTTCTGCATTCGGACGAAGATTTCCGTTGCTGGACACCGGAAGCGTATCAATGGTACACTGCGCTTAAAATATTGGGCGTGGATACAAGATTGGTTGTCTTCCATGGTGAAAATCATGAGCTTTCGCGCTCGGGTAAGCCTGAGAATAGAGAGAAGAGACTTGAAGAGATTATGGGCTGGATGGATAAATATTTGAAATAATCAATATTGAACGCATTAAAACAGGCGGCTATTCCTATGAATAGCCGCCTGTTTATATTGTTTGATTAGTTCATCCAGTTAGCAAGGTGGTTAAGGAACGCCGAAACTGTCAAGTTTGCTGAAGCTGTCGGAACATGCCAGCTTGGAGTAGTCAAATTGCCGCCATCAACAAAGACCATCATTGGAGTGTCTCTGTTAAAGTTTGCGACTGACATGTTTAACCAAGCGTAGTTCGAGTGCGTGCTATTTTGGTTAAAGTAGTTGTTGGAGCTTAGGTTTACAGCGTATACACGCGGCATCCAGTTAGGCATTTGGAAGCTTGCATGATTCACCGCGTCCGCAAACTCTCTTGCCATGCTCTCAAAGTTCGCGTTTGACGAATCGTATAAGAAAATTACAAACGAGTCGTTGTTATTCGCGTGGTTGTACAAGTTTCTTAACGTAACAATGTTAGAGTTTGTAAACACCGAGCCGCTTACAATGTCATTAAACTGCGAGCCTTGGTTGTTGTTTGTAGTCGTAGAGCTGTTGCTTATAAACTCATTGATATAGCCAACTGCATGTTGCACACTTCTCGGCTGAGAATGATAACGCATTTGATTTCTTTGTCTGTAGACTAAAACCATATACGGCAAATCATTAACGCGGTCAAAATCGCTTAACCAAGCAACGTTTCTGTGGAAGTTCGGATGTCTGTCAATATCGAGACCATAAACTCTAAACTCACGCTCAGCAGCTGCCGCTTTAATAATCGGCACATAATGCATAGAATCACGCTCTCTTGAATCATAAAGAACCAAGATGAACTCTTCATTATTGTCAATCATGTTTCTAACTTGTGTGTCAGAACGATTTTGGAAATAAGGAGTATTGCCAAAGTCGCCAAACTCAATGCCGGTTTCCACTTCAGTGCGGAATCTTTCCATGCTGTCACGAAGCGTATCCATATTCGTTGGAGCCTGAATTTGTCTAACAGTATTTCTGTCATGAACAAAGTAAACTGTTGGGTCTACAAACTGATTTTCTCTAAAGAATGCAGGCCATAACCAGTTATTGTCTTGGGCTCTGTTGTTAGTATCAGCCATGTCAACGCCGTAGATACGGAATCTAAGTTCTTGAGCCAAATCTTGAATGTTTGGAACAATTGCTTTAGACGAATCCAAAGAGCTGTCATACAATACGAAAATAAACGGATTATTATTCGCATCTTGATGCATGTTACGGACAGCGCTTGAAGTTCTTAGCCTAAAGTAGCTTGTGTTCGAGAAGTCGCCGAAGTTATCTGGGCGATTATTATTGTTAGCCGGTGGCTGATTTGCAGGCGGTTGCTGCGCAGGCGGCTGATTTGTAGGAACGCCTGTGATAAAGGCAGTATTGGTTTGAGCTACCCAATTTACATCAACACCTACGATTTCAGCAAAAGCACGAATCGGAATGTAAGTGTTATTGCCAACAAGTCTTGGCGGAACCTCTAAAACTTGCGTTCTCGAGTCAGCCGCAAACTGAATTTCTCCCGCAGCATCTGTTGTAAATGTTCCATAAATAACAATCGGGCTGTCAATTTGCATGATTGAGTATCTGTTGCCAAAGAGGGTTGTGATGCGTCTTGTCGCATCTTCCCACAAAACTTCCGCGCCCATTGTTTCGCCAAACTGCCTAAAAGGAGCAATTAAACGATCATCTACGTTTAAAAGCGGAAGAGTCGGGAAAAACGGAACGCCGTTTATTACAACGTTTGCATTAGCTTGAACCGGTGCCGCTGATACGGTTGCCGGAAGCATAAGCGAGGTAAAAACCATTATTAGTGCAAGGATTAATGATAATTTCTTCAAAACAAATAACTCCTTCCTATGTTGAATTAATTGGGTTTAAAGGTACCCAATTTTACCCATTTAATCATGATGAACTCATTATATATTAACTTGTCCAATTTTTCAACAATTAAGTTGTTAAATTTTGTTTACAATTTAAAGCTGTTTTGAATATTATGTTCGATTATTTTATTTTGATGATTAAAGTTCGTATAACTATAATTATAGCTGTTTTCAGATATACATAAATTAAATACAACAAGTTTCGACAGTTGCGCTAAATGCTTGTTAAATTTTGCCTACTATGTTAAAGTATTATTGCTCCACCGAATAAACCACTAATAACAATTCAAAGGTGCAGCAATACTGTTTAGCACGATATCTATTGCTTTTAAGGGGGCATAATTTTGTTAAATAAAAAAACTGTAGATGATATTGTCAGCCTAGTATCAGGAAAAAACGTATTGGTTAGATGCGATTTTAATGTTCCTATTCAAGATGGTGTAATTACTGATGATACTCGCATAGTGGCGGCGCTGCCGACTATTAAAAGGCTTTTGGACAGCGGCGCATGTGTTATTTTATGCTCGCATTACGGCAGACCGAAAAATTGCGAGCCGGAGTTCTCTCTTGCGCCGGTCGCTAAGAGGCTTTCAGAGCTTTTAGCTCAGCATGTTACGTTTTTAGCGGATGATAGAGTTATAAGCGACAAAGTGCGAGCGGCGATTAAGCCTCTTAAAGAAGGCGATGTTGCTCTGCTTGAAAACACGCGCTTTAGAGCCGAGGAAACCGAAAATTGTGACGAGTTTTCAAAAGACCTTGCGTCTATCGCATCGGCTTTTGTAATGGACGCGTTTGGTGTTGCGCATCGTGCGCATAGCTCGACAGTTGGCGTTATCAAATACATGGACATAAGTGCGATTGGCTATTTGATGAAAAAAGAAGTTGAATATCTAGGCTCAGTTGTAAATAATCCTGAGCGCCCGTTCGTGTCAATCGTAGGCGGTGCAAAGGTTTCTGATAAAATTGATGTGCTTAATATTCTGCTCGAAAAAGTGGATATACTTATAATCGGCGGCGGCATGGCCTATACTTTTATAAAGGCAATGGGTTATGAAATCGGCAAGTCTTTGCTCGAAGAGGACAAGCTCGATTATGCTAAGGAGCTTATACAAAAAGCGGCTGCTCATAATGTGCGCTTAATTTTGCCGATTGATACTGTTATTGCAGCACAGTTTTCAAATGATGCTGATTTTAAGAATGTTTCAATTGATAAAATCGACCCGGATTGGATAGGCGTTGACATTGGCTCGGAAACTATAAAGCTGTTCACCGAAGTGCTAAAAGATGCTAAAACTGTTATTTGGAACGGGCCAATGGGCGTGTTTGAGATGGATAATTTCGCCAAAGGCACTATTGCCGTTGCGGACGCGCTCTCGAAAATTGACGCGATAACCGTAATAGGCGGCGGCGACTCGGCAGCGGCAGTTACGCAGCTTGGTTACAGTGAAAAAATGAGCCATATTTCAACCGGCGGCGGCGCGTCTTTGAAGTTTTTGGAGGGCAAGGTTCTGCCTGGGCTTGCATGTGTGCAAAATAGAAAGGCGCGAAAGAGATTAGTCGTGGGAAATTGGAAGATGAACTTTACTCCGTGCGAGGCCGCAGAATTTGCTTCAAAATTTGCGCCTAAGCTTATAGGAGATGCAGATGTAGCACTTTGTGTACCATTTGTTAGTATTGGCGCGGTTTGTACTGCTGTTTCGGGCACGAATATTTCGGTCGGCGCACAAAACATGCATTTTGAGAAAAAAGGCGCGTTCACCGGCGAAATTTCTGCCGAAATGCTATTGGAAATTGGTGCAAAATATGTTATAATCGGTCATTCGGAACGTAGGCAGTATTTTGGCGAAACTGATAAATCGGTAAGCAAGAAGTTAGCAAAGGCGCTAAGATGCGGACTTATTCCGATAGTTTGTGTTGGTGAAAGCCTTGAAGAGCATAAGGACGAAATTACAGTTGAGCGTGTAAGAACTCAAGTGAAGCGTGCGTATTTAGGGATTAGCGCGAGTGATGCCGTTAAAACAGTTATTGCATATGAGCCGATTTGGGCTATTGGAACAGGCAAAACAGCCACAAGCGAGCAGGCCGAAGAAGCATGTGCAGCGATTAGAGCTTTGCTTGAGGAAATGTATGGGAAAGAGACCGCTGAGAAAGTTCGTATTTTATACGGCGGCAGTGTGAGCGAAGCCAATGCGAAGGAACTTTTTGCTATGGATAATATCGACGGCGGACTTGTTGGCGGAGCTAGTTTGAAAGATGAATTTGAGGTTATAGTGAAGGCGTAGACAAAAAGGAGCAATTCATGGACAGAAAAAACATAGTTCTACTAATAATTGACGGCTACGGTCTAACCGATGAGACCCACGGCAACGCAATTGCCGCGGCTAAGACCCCTAATTTGGATAAGATATTCAAGACCTATCCATGGGCGAAAGGTCATGCCTCCGGTCTCGATGTTGGCTTGCCTGATGGGCAAATGGGTAACTCCGAAGTCGGTCATACAAATATCGGCGCAGGGCGGATAGTTTACCAAGACCTGACCCGAATTACTAAAAGCATCACAGATGGCGACTTTTTCAAAAATGAAGCTCTGCTCGCTGCGATAGATAACTGCAAAAAACACAACTCCGCGTTGCATATTTGGGGACTGACCTCAGACGGAGGTGTTCATAGCCACACTGATCATCTATTCGCGATTCTTGATTTGGCGAAGATGCATGATTTGGACAAAGTTTATGTGCATTGTATATTCGACGGTCGGGACACAGGTCCTAAATCCGGGCATACCTATTTGAGCCAGTTGCAAGAAAAGCTCTCTGAAAGCAAGGCAAAAATCGCATCATTCCACGGCCGTTACTATTTTATGGATAGGGATAACCGCTGGGAGCGCGTTGAAAAGTCATACAAAGTGCTTGTAGAAGGCGTGGGCGAAATGAGCGATTGCCCGATGAAGTATTTGCAAAAATCGTATGATGAGGGCGTAACGGATGAGTTTGTCGTGCCGTGTGTTATAACGGAGAATGGTGCGCCTCTTGCTACAGTTTCTGAAAACGATTCGGTCATTTTCTATAACTTTAGGCCGGATAGGGCGAGAGAGATTACTCGTGCGTTTGTGGATAGTAATTTTGACGGATTTGCGCGGG
>Ga0123355_10002049_pt1 | contig 28460 bp, 22 predicted proteins | sample TergutEmb28metaG_3_FD_89872 | JGI IMG/M metagenome (GOLD analysis project Ga0123355, IMG submission 89872) | Embiratermes neotenicus P1 segment gut microbial communities from Petit-Saut dam, French Guiana - Emb289 P1 | ecosystem: Host-associated > Arthropoda: Insects > Digestive system > Gut ... | reverse complement strand
TTTGAAGTGACATATAACGTAACAAGTGAAGAACCGGCAACGTTTAACCCGTCAGTACCGGTAGCTTCATCACATCAAGAAGGCGAAACAGGCATATCGGTAGCACCACCTTTAACAACTACAGAGACAACCCGAGTAGTCGGCGGAGTGACTGAGTGGGGCGTATGGACGTTTAACAACTGGACAACTCAAGATGTTGGAATAACGGGCGGCGCGTTTACGATGCCGGGTAACGATGTTGAGTTTACGGGCTCTTGGACATTTACACCTCATGGTAGCTTCACAGTGACATACAATGTAACAAGTGATGAGCCAGCAACATTTAACCCGTCAGTACCATCAGCCTCACCACATCAAGAAGGTGAAACAGGTATATCAGTAGCACCAACCTTGACAACAACAGAAACAACTAGAGTAGTGGGTGGCGTGACCGAATGGGGTACATGGACATTTAATGGCTGGACAGCACCATCGAACATAACTGTAACAGGTGGCACATTCACCATGCCGGGCAGTGATGTAGAGTTCACTGGCGTGTGGACATTTACACCGAACCAAATGTTTGAAGTAACGTACAATGTAACAAGTGATGAACCGGCAACATTTAATCCGACAGTGCCGACAGTCTCACTTCATCAAGAAAGCGAAACAGGCATATCGGTAGCACCACCTTTAACAACTACAGAGACAACCCGAGTAGTCGGCGGAGTGACTGAATGGGGTGTATGGACGTTTAGTGGTTGGACAGCACCTGCAGGTTTAACAGTAACAGGCGGCACATTCACCATGCCAGGTAACGATGTTGAGTTTACAGGCTCATGGACATTTGCACCTAACTACCAGCCGGTCGAGTATAGCAATATACGAGTATATTACTATCTAATGAACAGTGATGGTGAGCTAGAGCGTGATATGGTTCACAATGCGAATGGACGCCAATACACAGTCAAAGTAGGTGATGTCTTTGGATATCTGTACCGTGTACTTGATAGAAATGAATACTATAATTGCGACGACTATGTATTTGAAGGTTGGAGAGTAACAGTAGGTGGAGAAGAGCACCATATTTACGATATGGACTTGACGGACCTGCATGGCGAATTTACAGTGCCCGCTGTAAGTGCATTATTGCAACCAATGTTACAAGATTTCGTAGCCTATGATGAAAGCAACACAACCATTGTTTTGCAAGCGGTATGGTCTACCCGTGAGGCAGAAGAATCAGATAGCGGCAAAACCGGTGATGACAACCAGAACAAACTTCCGCAAACTGGCATTGAAAACAATATAGTTGTATGGGCGACACTACTTGCACTTGTACTTCTAGCAATAGTTTTCACAATCATTAAAATCAAAAAAGCAGAAACAAGAAAGAGATAAGAATGATCAAACTAACAAATGAGTGAAGGTAAAACTTTTGCAAATAGTCAACGAGTTTGATACAATATGCAATTAGAATCACACAAGTATTAGGAGGGTGTAACAACCAAAGAGTCTTTTGAGCACAATAAGATTTGTGATAGAGACTCTTTGCTATACCCGTGGAAAGAGAGTAGCAAATAGAGCGGCTAAGAGGAACAAAAATTTAATTATGAGTAATAGCACACTAACAAAAAAGCAAATACTGCAATACATACTAAGTACAAAAGCAAAAGGGCAAAAAACTCTGCCTGCTGTTGTGTGCTTTGTAATGTTGATATCAGTAGTAATTCCAATGGTGGGAATGTTTGTAAGCAGTGCAAATAATGTAGCCATGGGTTATAATGATGCAACTCAAAATGCGACATCATATCTGGAGTCATATTATGGTGAATATTGCAGTACTCCAGTTGCTTACATACTTACAACTACAAACTACGAGCCTGCTGTTGGTGACGATAATACAAAACCAGACAATGGTTTCGACATGGAGCCAAATATTAGCGACAATGAGTATGCAGACAGTCAGTATGATGTTGAAGAAGGTGCATACAGCGACTGTTATATGGAAATAGTGCCAATAGCTACTAGCACCGATCTTACTGAGTTTGTCACAATACTGGAGTGGGATTTAATTGATGGAAGCGACGTGTCAGTATTTGAAGTCACGAACCAAATCGCATATCGTGATCTGTTGGCATTTCGTTTAGAGTGGCGGGTAGATGTTGAGGGTGGCAGGTTAATTCAAGCAGGCGATCAACTTCATATATATAGACCTGTAATAGAAACACAGGGAGCATTTACTTTTACAAATAGTGCTTGGCATGATTTTGCTGTTGGACGTTGGCGTATTCATAGCAGCCATGTAGAAATAGAGTTTAACGAACAGGCAGCAGGAAGTGCCAGTGTTAGCGGAAAATTTGAAACCGGACGAGTAATAAATAACAATACAAGGCTTGGCGGAACACGCAATGTCAACTTTATGGGTGAGCAAAGGCCGGTTAATTTCCAGCAGTTCCAAATTACTACCACTCAAGTTACACTCCAAAGTAAACGTGCTCTGGCGACATCGGCAAATCGCATTACTTGGCAAATGGATGTGTTTCGAGGAGATGTTCTTCTAGGTGGACGACACTGGAATTCACCCGGAACATATGGCACACGCTTTGAAAATACGCGTCTTATTGTGGAAAACGTCCTACTCGGAGAATTTGTTGAAGCAAATTTTCTCACAAGGATTGCGTATCCGAGGAGTCTGACACCCGGAAATTCACAATATGGATTTGTAGCGGGAACATCAGCGTTGTTTCCAAACTTCACCACATACATGACGCGACTGGTTCCAAATTCCGGTGAGAGCTACGCGGCTTTTCGTACACGTGTTTCTACGCTCGCTATGCAATGGGGTGTTTGGACAAGTGACGAAGGAGTACAGACTTTTGTAGCATATTTTGGAACGCTGGGCGTAGATAATCCACGCATACCACGCGTTAGCAGTCTTAGTCCAAACTTTGCTGAACAGGCAGCAGATATGAGCATAGTTCAAGGTTTGTTTAGCCCCGGCAGCCGAGGTGCGCTAATTAGCTATTTCAACACCATGCATGGAGACGGCAATGTTATTGACGGTAGACTTTCAAATATTCACATAAATATGATTGAGCAATTCCCTAATGTGGAGACATCAACCACAAGATCAAGCACAATGAGGGTAACACGCAATGGCGTTTTGAGTACTACAAACGCGACGGGAGTGCAACAACCTATGAGTGGTGTAGGTGATACAGGCGACAGTGGTAGCGGAGGCGACGATGGTGGAGGAAATGTTGGCAGCGATAACGGTGACACAGACGGCGACGGCAGCACAGGTGGCGGCACTAGCGGTGGCGGTACTGGCGGCGGCAGTGGTAGCGAAGGCGACGATGGTGGAGGAAATATTGGCAGTGGTAATGGCGGCACAGACGGTAGCGGTAGCACAGGTGACGGTACTAGCAGTGGCAATAATAGTGGTGACACTGGCGGCGACAGTAGTAGCAGTGACACAAGCGATACAGACAATGATGATAGCACCGTCGATAGTGAAGATGATCTATCTATGGCGACATTATCGACTGATAATGATAGCCTGATACACAGCATATATCCAGAACCCGAAGAAATTGCATTAGGCGATGGCACTCAGGTTGGCAGGTTAAATGCTCCGCAACGATTCCAGTATCTGGAAGCTGAATCTGATATGAGTGTTATGGAAGGTGCTGTAGCAAGCGAAAGAGGCATACTTTTTGTCAATCTTTCAAATGAAGTTGCATCGTGGTCAATATTGAATCTTATTTTAACTGTGGTCGCAGTTGCATTTGCGGCACTAGCAACAATTCGCATGTTCATAAGGAAAAAGTATGAATCAAATGGTGCAGAAACTCAAAAGCATTATAGGTTAATCTGGGTTGTGGTATCGGTAACTATCTCAATATTCATGGTGTTGCTGTTTATGCTGACCCAAGATATTAGAGCGAGAATGGCAATAATAGATTTTTACACAATCTTCTTTATGGGCGGTGCGTTTATAGCGCTACTGTCAAATGCACTGGTATTTGGTCGAGTTAAGAATGAAAATCAACCATGTGCTGTGCAAACATTATTATTAATCATTTGAAAGCAGGACAGTTATGGCGAAGCAAGTATTAGAAATGAACAAATATGATGATACTGAAGTAATTCCTCTTGTTGAGCGTGCAATAAAAGGCGATAAGGATGCACTTAATGAATTATGTCAAAAAATACTAAAAGGTGTATTTTACCGTTCGTCATACGGTGTAAACCAGCGTGCAGATGCCGAAGATGTCTCTCAAAATGTTATGCTTAAAGTTTGCGAGAAAATCTCAGAACTACGTAATCCAAAAGCATTCAGAGGATGGCTTTTGAAGATTATTGTTAGTGAAACAAATGCATTGAGAAGAAATCGATATGGCAACGATGCTGATGTCGATGACTTTGCAAATGTAATAATTGAAGAAAATGAAGACCTGTTGCCGGATATGTTCATTGAGACGAATGAGTTACACGAGGTTATTATTAAAGCAATACAACGACTTTCCCACAGACAACGTCAGGTAGTGTTGCTTCACTATTATGATGATCTAAGTGTTAATGATATCGCTGAGGTGATGGACCTTTCACAACCGACTGTTTCAGTGCATCTAATGAGAGCGCGTGAAGCTATGAAAACCGAACTTACGAAGTATCTAAAAAGTGATTCTTCAGGTTCTGTCCAATCGCTGAATTCAATTGGAGCTGTGCCTTTGAGTTTTCTCTTAACGGACGCTTTGAGATGCGGTACAATAGACTATGCGTTACCTAATGCACAATGGATTGCAAATACGCTTGCTCAATGCCAAGAAGCCATTTATTTTGGTGTGGCGGCGGCAGCAACCTCGGTGACAGCAGCGACGATTACGGAAGGTGCTTATGCGACGTCGTCAGCGTCGAAAACAAGCATGTTTTCCGAGAGAGTTGCAGCAATCATTATTACAGTAGTTTCTGTTTGCGTAATTGGAGTTGGAGTTTGGTTTGGAATAACATCAGATGAATCACCGTATTATGCACAGCATGCTCAGATTGAAGGGGAAATTATTTTTGAAGGTGAAGAAAATATCAGTGAAAGTATGACATATGTTAATCCTGCTTTTGCTAGAGCACAAATAGATACTGACTCAGATTACACAATACTATACTGGTGGATTATCAGAGTGGGAGATGATACGGTATCGTATCAGGGCTATGGTTGCGACATTGGTAATGTTTTTGCGCTAATGAGAGAAAACGGTGAGCAAGGTGAATTTATGCTTTATTTTAGAATAGAGTGTGATTTAAACATAATTTATAGGTTGGGCGGCAATTTTTACTTAGTGTAGTTGTTTGTCAAATTAAATAAAAAGGAAACGGTAAATGGAAAAGATTGATTATAGTGAGTTGAATAATATACAAAATATGCGTGAATTTATTAGAGGCTCAAAGCCTGATGTGGATGAAGAAAGTATCGAATCATTTGTGAATAGCGATCACTTTAGAGCATGGCTACGTAAAATATTGTCACAGCATATGCATAGCACCGTGTCTAACGAACATATAGAAAATGTCATGGTGTTTGTCAAAAATAAAATAAAAGGTGAGGAGGCTACACCAAGCAACGAGACAGACACTCTACAGATTTAAGTATATACGATAGAATCGATTACAAAACAAACAAACTCACAAGTTGTAAACTCGTGAGTTTGTTTTTGCGCCACCTATATCCTACATCGCGCTTAGATGACGCATCATCAGGTCGTGGTTTGACGCATTCCGGAGAGCGGTTTCATTTGTGATCTTGCCGCTTCGCAGGAGATTCAAGATATAAGCATCCATGCTGATCATGCCCTCTTGAGCGGATGTTTGTATAACACTGTCAATTTGATGGGTCTTGCCTTCGCGAATGATATTACTGATAGCATTATTTACCCGCATAATCTCAAACGCCGGAATTGAGTTGCCGTTTACATCAGCTAGCAGTCGTTGAGACACAACCATTCTAAGCGACATGGAGAGCTGTATACGCACCTGTTGCTGTTGTTCGGGTGGGAAAATATCAATGATACGATCAATGGTATTTGCCGCACCGACGGTATGTAGGGTGGAGATAACCAAGTGACCTGTTTCAGCGGCGGTTATAGCAGTTTTGATCGTTTCATGATCGCGCATTTCACCAAGTTGTATGATATCGGGTGCTTGCCTTAGGCTGGCACGGAGTGCGTCCATATATGAGCAAGTGTCTGTAGATATCTCTCTTTGACTAACGAGACTCTCATTATCCCTGTGAAGATACTCAATCGGATCTTCAAGTGTGATGATATGGGAGTTTCTTGTTTTATTTATCGCATCTATAATACATGCAAGGGTGGTGGATTTGCCGCTGCCTGCAGGGCCTGTGACAAGTGCAAGCCCGTCATTTTCTGACGCAATCCTCATGACATTTTCCGGAATATGCAAGTCATTATAGTCGGGAATGTTGAATAAAACAACACGAATTATCGCCGCCATAGTGCTACGTTGACGATATGTATTGACTCTGAAGCGTGCCAAACCGGGAATTGTGATAGGGAAGTCATCATCGCCACGTTCAATATATTTCGTCATATCTTTATCGGCGATCTCATATAAGCAAGTGATAAGATCCATGGCCTCATCCGGGTTAATAATGTCACCGTTTTGAGCCAGGAGCACCGAGTTTTTCTTAAATGTAATTTGCCGCCCGGCACCTATAAAGATGTCAGAAGCACCTTCGTTCACAGCCAGTGTCAGCCAGTGCAAAATACGTTCTTTCGTGTTGTTCATAATCAATACTCCATTCTGATCATGTCGTTAATGCATTGCATAATTTGTTTTAACTGGATAGGGTAGAGGGGTTCGAACCCTATCGCCTGATGTAATCTCTTTTCGGCGCTTTTCACTCCATTTTACCATAAGAATGTATCAAAGCGTCATATTTTAATGCCAATACCTTACAGAAGCGTTGTAAATTGTAGACTTTTACTCATATTTCTGATAAAATTACTTAATTTATGGGAGCAATCTGATAATGATTTCTATGCTGAAGTTAAATAGGACGGAATTTAGTCGGGTTGTGCCTAGAGATACAGTGCATTATTATGCACAATATTTATTATTTGAGAAGGGTTGTGTTTTGCGATGAAAATTGGTTTTTGTACAATGAATTACTCTGAGCTCCCGGTTGAGGAAGTCACCAAACTAGCGGCGGACCACGGTTATCAGTGCATTGAGATCCCATCCTTTAATGACAACGGTCAGATTGACCCTGACGAGCTATTGAAAGGCAGTAATGCTAAGAATTTCAATGAAATGGTCAAAGGTTACGACATGTTTGTCTCTGCAATAAGCAACCACGCAGACTCCTTGCTGGTCATGGGGCCTTATGGACCTGGTACAGACAGCATTTGTCCCGGCACAAAGGAAGATAAAATCAAATTCGGAACAGAGAGTCTAATTCGCTCGGCACAGCTTGCAAACGCATTGGAAGTTCCTGTTGTTATTGCGTTTAGCGGAATAGAGAACTTTGGACACATTAACGACTGGCCGGAGCCGGACGGTTGGCTCTACGAAGAAGAGCAATTTGTGACAAAATATGTGCCAATTCTCGACAAATACAAAGAGTATGGCATAAAACTCGCCTTTGAGCCCCATCCGAATAATATCATATATGATACCCAATCAGCTTTGAGATGCCTTGAGATTGTGGATCATCATCCTGCTTATGCGATTAACCTTGACCCGGCTAACATATTATTCTCCGGAGTGAACCTGCAAACATTCATTGATGAACTTGCCGGACGCATCGCAATTGTACATGCGAAGGACTGTGAAATTGTTGAGCATAATATGATGAAGGGCGGCTATAATATGTACCTTCAGGACGGTTGGGGTCGTTTGGATCGCTCTTTCCGTTTCCGTATACCGGGCTGGGGAAGTGTTGACTGGAAAAAACTCATATCTGAACTGTTCCACACCGGCTATGATTATGCGTTTAACTATGAGCATGAGGACGTATTGATGAGCCGTATGGACGGCGTGAAAAAGACAATTGCATTCCTGGAGCCACTTATGATTGAAGCCCCATACGAGGGTAGAAGTGATAAACTTTTCACAAAATAAATTTATCGAAGGAGAGCTGTTACTATGAAAACAATGCGTGCACAAATACTGCAAGAGCCCATGAAATTTGAGTTGAAAGAGATTCCAATTCCGGAGATTAACGACGATGAGGCACTGATTAAGGTTAAGTACTGCGGCATATGCGGCTCTGACTGGGGCTCATATACCGGAAAATATGCAGATGAGGTAGAGTGCTTGCCACTGATTACCGGACATGAGTTCTGCGGAACGATTGAAAAATTGGGCAAAAATGCCAAGGGCTTCAAAGTAGGCGATCGTGTTGCCTGCGATATTTGTCTGCCTTGCGGTACATGTTATCAATGTCGTATAGGAGAGCATTTGCTCTGTTCAGATTTTGCACAGTTAGGAATCCACACAACCGGTGCTTATGCTGAATATGTAAAGGTACCATGGAAAAACTTATATGCAGTACCTGATGAAGTAAGTGATGAAAAAGCTGCGTTTATTGAGCCTTTGACTGCCTGCTTGAATGCTGCTAAGAAAATGGATTGCCAAATCGGGCGTTCTGTAGTAGTGCTCGGCTGCGGTCTGGGAATTATTCACGCATGTCTTGCTATACTGCGAGGTGCAACCCCCGTCATACTTGTAGGCGACAATGCAGAGCGTCTTGAGATGGCGAAGAAAATGGGTGTGGATATCACCATAAATATCAATGAAGTTGCTGATCCTGTAGCAGAAGTGCTTGCACTTACAGATGGCATCGGAGCTGACTATGTTATTGAAGCGGTCGGTCTTGCCTCAACATATGAGCAAGCGTTTAAGATGCTACGCAAGGGCGGCAAACTTGAAGCCTTTGGTATTTGCTCTGACGATGACTTTATGAAGCTTCCGCCTGTTGAATTGGTGCTGGCTGAAAAGAAAATCACCGGAAGTTGTGCAGGTATCGGCTATGACTGGGCTGATGTAATTACATTGCTTCAATATGACCGGATTGATCCTAGTCCTATGATTTCTATGATTGTTCCGCTTGAGGAACTTCCAAGTGCTCTACATGAGCTTCAGGAGAACAAAAAACTTGTAAAAGTCCTTGTTGATCCTCAAGCGAAAGAACGCACTGTGTTATATGAATCCTAAGAAAGTGAGCGAGTGAATTGGATTATAAAAAGACTTTATTAGCTCCGATAAAAATAGGTAAGCATACCTGTGCAAATCGCTTCTTTGCTCAACCTATGGAATGTGTTGATGCAGACATGGAAGGTAATCCGACTGACAAGACATATGCGCGATACGAGAGCTTCTACAAAGGCGAATTTGGCTTTGTGGACTTGGAGGCGATTACTGTCACCAATGAGAGTCGTGCGCGCAAAACCCAGCTTCAAATCATGCCCCGTAATGAGAAACCCCTGGTTGCTTTTATCAAAAGACTGAAAGAAGTCAATCCGAATGTGTTGATTGTATTCCAGCTCACCCATGCCGGTGAGCTCAGTAAACCCGACTTTTCGCGTCGCGTTTCGGTCAAGCAACTTCCCGGGTACGAAGGTGATCTGCTCACTGAAGAAGAAGTTGACAATATCATGGAGCAGTTTGTTCTGGCTTCGAAAATATGTGAAAATGTCGGTGCTGACGGTATTGACTTGAAATTCTGTCATGGGTATCTTGGTTCACAAATACTGCGTCCGTACAATGACAGAGACTGGAAATACGGTGGTAGTTGGCAAAACCGTTCCCGTTTTGCCTATGACTTGATGGAGCGTATTCGTCGTGAGGTGAGTGATGACTTTATCATAGGATCAAAGCTTTCTCTGTGGGAAGGATTTCCGGGAGGCTGCGGAAGTGCCGGGCCGAACTCGCCGCTTATGGATTTAACTGAGTCTATCGACTTAGCCAAAGGCTTAGAAGAGCGAGGTGCCAGTTACTTCGTTCAATCCTTGGGTCATGTTCACGCCAGCCTCGGCTTTATGGAAGCCGCCCATGCACAACCGTATATTACATATCTGCATTTGTATTTTGCAAACATCCTTAAGCAAAATGTAAAACCCGAAACAGTGGTAATAGGTTCCGGCTTCTCACCCTTTGGTGATGCAAAGAAAACCAAGATGAAAGCTGTCACGCCGGAAGAATCCTCATTGTTTGCCGTAGGTGCACGTTGCATTGAAGATGGCATGATGGACATGATTGGTCTTGGACGTCAAGTGTATTCGGATCCTCTCACACCCCTGAAGCTTCGTGAGGGTAGGGAAGATGAAGTTAATCATTGTACGTTATGTATGAATTGTGAGGAACTCATGATTCGCCAGCAACCTGTGGGTTGTGTGCCGTACAATAAAGTTTACACACAAATATTTAAAGAAACTCGCGAGAAGTTTGGCAAGCTCGCAGATTTGCACTGATTTTAACTTTTATGCTAGGAAAGGCGTGATTTATATTGCAGGAATATCGTAAGGATATAGTAACATACAAAGACATTGCGTATATGATGGACCCCAGCATTTTGAAACTCGACACTTCATATGAAGATTTAGACGCACTGATTGCCGCTTGTAAGAAGTATGAGTTTGGATGTGCTTTCGCATGGCCGGCATACTATGAAGAGATGAGCCGCCGTCTGCGAGATGAAGCTCCGGCGACTGAATTTGGTGCATCTCTTGCATTTCCATCCGGACAAGAGGCCACGATTACCAAGGTTCAGCAGGCTGAATACTTTATGACAATGGATCCAATAGAAATCGACATGGTGATGAATGTCGGCTGGCTGATATCAAAACGTTATAAGCAGGCTGAAGAGGATATTGCCGCTGTACGCAGAGCCTGTGAAGGTGCTTCGTTGAAGGTCATTATTGAAGCAATGTTGCTAAATGACGAACAAATTGTTGATGCTTGTAAAGTCGTAATGGCAGCTGGAGCGGACTATGTCAAGACCGGATCGGGATTCTCGGCTCCACCAACCACATTGCACCATGTAGAGCTTATCCGCAAGACTGTGGGTCCGGACTATAAGGTGAAAGTTGCCGGCGGTGTACGCTCTTTGGATATACTATTGCGTATGCACAAGTTGGGAGCGGATCGATTTGGCGTTGGACTGCCTTCTGCGGTCAGAATTATGGAAGAAGCCATGGCTCTGCCGGGTGGCAAAATCCACATGGATGAGATTGATTTAAGTGCAGAGACAAGCACAGTCGCAGACGAGTCAGCTATTCCGGAGTATTAATACTATACCCCTGAATTACTGAAAGACTCTTTGGGCGTTTAACGCTCGAGGGGTCTTTCTTTGTGCATAGGGTAGAGGGATTCGAACATCCATCGGTTTTAACAGGCGTATTTCCGCCTCTGTCTTGCCAAATCCCTTGTCAATACGAAAGTATTACCTGCGGTCTTTGTCAACACATAGACAAAAATCCGCTCTGTTAAAACTGCAAGCACCTGTCGTACGTCAATTTTTGAGTGAAAAGCGCCGAAAAGAGATTACGTCAGGCGATGGGGTTCGAATCCCTCTACCCTAGGAATGACCATTCCTTAGCCTCCCGGCCAAACCTTTAGGGTGTCGTCAAATTCCCACTCGTCAGTTGCGTGCATACGCCAGCTCAATATATCGAAGGAATCATCATGAATTATTAGGTTTACATAAAGAACCTTTATATCGGATATATGACAATAAAAATATATCGCTTCAGTGTCCAAAGCTTCATCCCAAGCTGTGTGTATCTCAACACCACGAATGGTTTCAGGCAATGTGTCCGCGGCTAGTATATCGAGCAATATGTGTTCAGCCAGTGCATCAGCTTCATAATAGGCTGTAACAAGCTCAACTCTTGCATCTACGATAGACCTTTCGTTTCCGGCTACAACGAATGTGATAAGTGAGAAGATAGTAAGACATAGCACGGCGAACACAAGCACTATTGAAGCACTACCAACACCAATTCCGGCTTTGTTCATAATCTCACTGTCCTTTCGTTCTAGGAGGACACAGGGGATCAGTTCTCTTGTGTCCTTAATCTTACCCGCCACACTTATTATAGAAGTCGAAAATTGAATTGAACATTAACTCCGTGCGGCCAGCGGTATGCGAACAAGCTCTCCGCCATCTTTTGTAATATATAGCTGTCCGGTGACTAAATTAAATTCGCTTGCAGTTTGCTCCGGAGTATCAAATATGATTGTGAGCACATAGCTTGAGTCTGTGCCGTTTTTGCCGGGGCTCTCATTAACTTGCCACTGACTATCATAATGAACTGTCACCACGGTATAGTCTGAACCAGAATCCCACACAAAATCTACATCACCACCAAGCATATCAGCAATAGCATATGCATCACCGCCGGTGGCTTTGAATACTTCTGCTCCACTTTCTGCTTTGAGTAATGCATGACTAAGAGAGTGGGAGTCATTGGCGTTGAGATATGCAGCAACCATAATGCTGACGCACGCAACGGCACACAGTGCAAAAACAGCAACAACGATGAGTTGTTCAATTAAAAACAATGTAGACTTTGAACGATGAGCCATTGTGACACCTCATATATCTAAAACAAATACGACTAACTACCGTCATTCTGCGCGAAGTCGCAGAATCTAAACCATCTGCACTTACTGGATTCTGCGACTACGCGCAGAATGACAAAAGTTTTTCATTGATTAGTTGACATTACTCCGCTACGGACGGATTGATGAGCCACTTCGTTGAGATAAAAGTAAACTCATATCACCAATTGAAACCTGAATAAGTCCGTAATCGACAGCTTCAAAATTTAAGTCATCAACCATTACGACTCGCACACCATCATCAAGGGAAAAGTCGAGACCGGCCTCACTAAATAGTTCAAGCAACCAGCCATCATGATTGTAAATCCTTGTCACAAAGTGAGTATCGCCAATAATTTCATCAATTATCAGAGCAGAAACTCCGTTGAAATCGCCGACAGAAATACTCTCGGCATCATCGAAGTTTGCGGACTTTGTCCAAATATATGCAAGAGCTGTGTGCTCGTTTTGCCGATCAGTGGAAATATCATTAATATTGCGATAAATGCTCGCGCCAAGCATTAAAACCATCAACACAGAGACAGCAAAAATGCCAAACACAACAAGCACAAATAAAGTATCAAAACTTCGACCACGCATAGCAAACGCCAACCCTTTCATAACTCTAGCTTACAGAAATACACAAGAGTATATTATGACTCCAAGAATATGTTCACAATCTCGTTCACTTGTTTTGAATCAGGATGCATCTTGCAACGGAATCACCGTGATTTCCGGCAAAATATTTGAAGCAAAAATCCTATAATGAACAACATACCTCGTTCTGTCGACATAAAGGCCAAAACGCTGCTCAAGATACTCAACACTTTCAGGAAAACGACCCTCAATCGCATAGTTCATAACAACAGCACGACGGAGGCTGTCCTCAAGAATACGAAGCCCCTCATCATTACTGGAAGTATCCGCCTGACGAAGTCCGGCAAACACCATGACGATGACAGCAACAGTAAAAAGAACAGGCAAAATAGCCCCACGCAGAAAATCTAATCCACTTTTTCTATAGATATTCATTTGTATTCACCTTCTAGACTTTAAGTTACTGTCATTCTGCACGAAGTTGCAGAATCTAGGGGATCTGTGCTTGCTAGATTCTGCGACTTCGCGCAGAATGACGTTAGTTTTTAGTGTTAACACCCATTCACCCTATTGAAGACATAATACCCATTAATGGCAGCATGACAGACAAAAGAATGACACCGACAATGACAGACGAAAGAATGACAAGTGTAGGCTCAACTCTGCTAACGACGCGATCTATGCTGTCACGCACATCAACATCACTCCTACGAGCAATCTCTGCAATCGCAACATCGGCCTTACCGCTCACACTGCCGACAGACAACATTTTGCTATCCTGCTTCGACAAAATACCGGACTCTGACAACGACTCGGACAGAGTCTTTCCCGACTCAAGCAAAGTAACACATTTCTTATGCATAGCATCCACAGCCTTTGACCCACCACTTACCGCAGAGGCAATGCTAACAGACTCTGCCGTATCAAGACCACTGGCCATACCAAGAGACATTGCAAAGACAAATCGAGAGGAAGCAATTTTGCCAAAAATCCCACGATTGCCCCATTTGTTGGCAAAGGCTTGTGCAAGCCCATCTCGAATTGCCGGCACAATGAACATGATTAAAGCAAAGGCGAAAAAAGCACTAAACATCAACGCAATACCCACCGCAGCGTTACCTAGCCATCCGCCAAACTGCATGAGTCGAACTGCGAACGGATCCATTTGTGTACCCAAGCGACCGAAGATATCGTTAAAGATGGGCAAAACTCGAACGATTAGTATAAGAACAACCACGACCATCAACATAAGCAAGATGGCAGGGTAGAGGATTGAGTTTTTAATGGTTACAGACAATCGTGTTTGCCTCTCATAATACTCAGAGAGTGCTACTAATGTCTGGACAAGTCGCCCGGTCTTTTCGCCGATTTCAGCCATATGAACCATGTACTTTGGGAAAACTGAAGCATCCTTGAGTGCCGTAGCAAACTGATTGCCTAGCATCAATGAGTCATAAAGGCAGTTCATAATGGCCTTAACTTCCTTGTTATGCTCATCCTCTCCAATTACTTGTACGCTATCAGATAATGAAAGTCCCGCGTCAAGCAACATCGCAAGTTCAGAACAAAATATAGATAGATATGTGTCATTTAGCTTAGTATTCATCACAGAACCTCACAAATTTAGTAAACACAGTATTACTTACTATTCCGGATGAAAGGGCGAAGAACTTTACTTCTTCGCACCTTTTATACGTCTGCGACGAATTTCTGCAATAGTTATACAGGCACCACCTAAGGCGACCAGCAAGATTGGCAGAAGTGCCGTGTTGTAGATGCCGGTTTTCGGAGTCTCTCCGGGGGACGGGGGCAGTTGACCCGGGGGAAGTGGGATAACCGGGACGGTATACCGGTTGGTAATTAATATCGTAATTGCTCCGGAAGAGGTTGGTAAAATATATCGTCTAAATGGTATTTGTGGTGATGTGGTCAAGTTGTACCCATCCACATCAGCATTGATCTCATCGAAGAAATACGAGCCTTCCGGAACATTCTCAAAGGTAACTCCGTTGATGGCATCTATCAAGGATACTGTTTCGTTAAACCCTTCGGGTCCTGTGATGGTTATTGCCGCATCTTTCAGATGTTCCTGGATTTGCTCATCTGTAAGACCCTCCACGACTTTCAGGATGTTTAGTGATTCGGGATAGTTTGGAACACCCGGAGGCAATGGTATTGCAGGGATTGTATAAATGTTGTTCATTTGAATCACTACCTCGCGGTAAGAGAGAGTCTCGACAGCTATGCGGAATGGCACTGCCGGTATTGTTTGTAGATTATAGCCGTCAATTTCCGCATTATACTCCTGAACATGATATATACCTGACTTTGCGTTCTCTATTATAATTCCAAATGGATCAAGTGCATCAGCAAGCTTAAAGGGGTGCCTTTCGCCAGCCGGATCAGTTATTACGATTTGCATATTTGCCAGCAACTCCTGATAATGCTTGTCAGTTATATCAATTCCGGTGAACAATTTCCAAATCCTTAGAGACCCGGGGAGCCCCTGTGAGGGAACATTGTTGACGGTGATAAAGTCGGTTATTGAGTTGACCTCTATGTTGCCGGAGGGAAGATTTGAATTAATCTTATTTACTGCATTGTTTAGCAGTGACTGATTAATATCCGGCTTAATTGTAAAGAATGTGCAATTCTCCAGTGGAGCGGGATTTATGGATTCAGGAGAGTACCCCAGAGGCACATCGGTCTCAAATAGCAAGTAGAGAAACTGGAATGTTCTGTTGATATATGAGTCATCGAAGATTGCAATACCATAGTTGTCTGTGGCTTTATCTGCCACAAGTGGGTAGAAATTGACGCCGCTTATGTTACGTGGTGTGCCGGTAACACCGTATGGTGCAACTCCGGGGTTTTCTAAATCTGTAACATACAAGGTAAACACAGCGTCCGGGATAGCTGTAACATCTTCGCTAACAGGGTCTTCTTTAAACAATCTTAGTCGAAGTGCATCTGCAGATGCCCCGGCTGTTGAATTGTTCACTTCGTAATTGTTCTGACCGTCTCCGCCGGTTACTCCTAAGATGCTAATTTCGTTCGATATAGTACCCTGTGTTCCCGGAGGTAATGTTATGAGCGCGTCATATACAATCTGAATCGGTTGTTGGTTCGGTAAAATAAAATCAATTGTATCCGTACTGACAACATTGACGCTCCATAGTTTGCCATCGTTGTAAGTAATTGATTGCTGTACCCAAGTGCCATCCCAATATCCGCCAGCATCACGTTTTTGAGTATATACAGTAATTTGATCCAGGTAGACCTGCATGTTTGTAAGAATATCTCTTGCAACGACCTGGCTTGGAGCGGGTAGCGATCCATCTGAGAAAATATATCCTCCATCCGGATTAATGATAATGTCAACGTGGGCTATATCCGAGCCGTCGGTATTAACGATTTTTGCGATAGGCTGCGGATTATAGTTTACTTTGGCGTCGGATTCGAATGTACACTCATCGAGTCGTACTGCGATAGATGCCGTGTTATTCAGATTCGGTCTGGGTGACTCCATGTACTGTCTCTGGATTCTCATTTGGTAATGCACTTCATAGTTTTGTTTTGCGGCAAACCATGCAGGAGCAGCCGGAGCGGAACCTATTGGAGCACCCCCGGAGTTAGGCGGCGCGGTGAACTGGTATAAGCTTCTAAAATATATACTAAATGAGTTGCCAGCCAGTGTCACATCCGAGCCGGGAGGAGGCGCGTAAATGGCACCGCTTTTTGGGTCTCTCACATAGAATGAGCCCGGAACATAACTTAGGACTGGATCAAATGTATCAGTGAAGACAGGATCCTTAGGTGCTGTTGGTGGTCCGAACAACGGGTCTGATCGTCCTGAATATGCACCATTAATTAAAACAGTATAGTTGAATAATGCGGGATTACCCGTAGATTGAGCTGACTTAAAAATTGGCCAGTAGTCATTAACATTCACAGCACCAACGGAAACAGCCGTAGCCTGTCCCGGTGTACTGCCCTCAGTGCCATTAATTAGATAGATTGTGTTTTGTAGCATGGTTGAGCTATTAGCTTGTAACTTTGTAACTGTATCGTCATCAAGCTCGATTGTGTAGGTAATGTGTATAGTTACTTCATTATGAAAATCCCATGAGTTGAATCCGCGTTGCGGATCTGTTGTGCCAAAATACACTCGCCAGGTGTTTGAGCCATCCGGGGGAGTGAGGGCATACATCAAGGTCTGCATTTCGCTAGTGGTATACGTGAGGTTAAAATCGATCGGCGTGTTAATGACCCCCTTGTTGCCGGGCATTATGCCAAGTGTGTCGTACAAGTAGAAGTGTTGGCCGAAGTTTCCGGCGGGGATTGTTAGGTCTATTGTGTAGTCTATTGTGTACCCGTTAGTTGGATTTCCGCAGATGCCTGAGGTTTGCTTAGCTATATGAATTGCACCCGGATTAAACGGTACTGTACCACCTCTGCCTACATTATTAAAGCTCACATTGTTTTGATAGGTGATTGGTGGTCGCCCCGGAACTGTTGGCGGCGGATTAATCCGTGTGTTATAAGTGATAACGACCTTGCCTATGTTGCCGAATGCAATGCCGCTGTCAGTAGCAACTATATCTTCGAATGTACCAAGTTTACCTAAGAGGTTTTCGTCAAATATATTTTCGCTGGTGGCAACAGGGCGATTGTCGAGCTTGTCCAACTCATCTTCAAGAGCAAAGAGCACATCATAATCAGAGAGCGTGTCATAAAAAGCCACCTCTTCGTCTGACTCCGCTACGTCTTCTGGATCCTGGTGTTCATCTTGCTCACTCTGCGATTCCCCCTGATTTTCTTCTAAGTCCATACTTGTAAGCAAGGAGAGAGGAGCCGGATTATCAGCGGTCGGCACAGGCAATACAAAGTCAAATCTATTATTTGTAGGATTATTAACAGTAAAATAGTCCGTCGTTCCGCTAAGAGTTGGCGTTGTGCCGTTGATCGTGGCTCCGGTACCATCGAATATAAGGTTTCCGGCCAGATCATATAGTTCAATTGAAATGTTATTCAACGCATCAGTGTTATCCGGTGATGCAATATTGGGGTCATCAAAGAACAAATTACTTCCGAGTGTGTCAGTTATAGTCCTCTGTGCATCAGTTAGACCGGGGGTGTTCAACCCGTATTCGCTTGATGAAGCAACAGGACCAACTGTAATAGTCCATTCAATCCAGTAGTTTCCTGCACTGTCCGGACCACGGGTCGCTCCTGTTTTTGACATTGGAAAGCTTTTGTTTATATGGTCGCTGGTGGTGCCATCACCACCGGTATTATTGTCGCCATGCACACGGGCAAGGTTATTGATATTGAAATCATATGTAAGTGGATCAACATTGTTATCAATAAGTAAGGTCTGAACATCCAAAGAGTATCTTACGGTAATGTAATCACCCGGAGTCAAAACAACACCGATAAATTCGTAGTTGAATACATTATTGGATGTGGGTAGCCAATTTATATTCATCGGAGTGAGTCTGCCGCTATTATTTATGTCATATCTGAAGCCAAACACGGAATTTCTGAAATTGGTAATAGACGCATTGGATGCTGTTAACGTATCATAAAAATATATTCCGCCAACATTGTCGCCATCGGCAGTGATTGTTACTATGTAATCTATGATTTCTGGGTTATCCGGATTAGGTTGTGATCTTTTGGTTACAATCAACTCCGGAGGAGGTGGTACCGGCGGCGGAATAGTTATGACAACGTTGCCAAAGCCAAGGTCACCATCACCGCCATCAATAAGTTGAGCGGTAATGTTGAGCCAGAAGTTAACATTTGTATAGTTGGTGATAAAGTTGCCCGCAGTTGGATTGCCGGCATTGTCAACATTATTAAATGTCACAAGTACCTGACCGCTAGTGTCGATTGTATATGAGCCGACAGTGACATTACCGGTGCCAACATTGATTGGTGCCGGACCAATTGCATTTTGTATATGAAGTTGCGGAGGTAGCTGGAAAATCAGAGAATTGGGTACAGGAGAGCCGTCGTACGAAAGTTGTCGCCCGGTTGTTTCGGTGAAGTTGATATTAAACACATAGGACTGATTGATATATACAGAATCTCCCGGATTTATGGTGTTGCCGTTTGTGTCTTGCATTATGACACTCTGGACGAAATTACTTAAATCCCACATGTCGCCCGGAGCTGCACTAACATCATTTGAGACTAGTGCAAATAAGGTGACAATTATTGCGATTGACATTAAAACAGCTGCGATTTTTGCAAGAGCTTTCGATGACAATTTCAATTTCTGACTATTCATTATGCTATCCCCCTATTATATTTACTCACGTAAAATACCGTGCCATATATAAATTATCGGAAGATTGTTGAAAAACGTTACAATTCTAGACATAATTTGTTCATATTTTTCAGCAGGGGACACAAGGGATCAGATCTCCTGTGCTCTCAACTGCCGTCATTGCGGTCAGAGTCTGCCCTGAACTTGATTCAGCGAGCCGCAATCCCCTAGGCTTAGCATCGATTCATGGGATCCCGGATCAAGTCCGGGACGACGAAAAAGACACAGGAGATCCCTTGTGTCCCCTGTGTTATCCCTTGTGTCCCCTGTGTTATCCCTTGTGTCCCCTGTGTTATCCCTTGTGTCCTCTCAATGAGTCATTGTTCCCGCACCAAGTGCGTCACTACAAAGTTTTGAATAGAATTTCTGACGCCCGCTTTAATATCGAAACAAAGTATTCCGCCTCGTTTTGTGTGCTATATCGCGAAAAACTAATGCGTAGTGCTCCATCTATGACATCGTTCCTTAATCCCATTGCCTCAAGTGTACGGCTACGTGCGCCCTTTTTGCATGCAGCACTCCTTGAAACACAAATGCCTTCACCGTCAAGGTAGTTCATCAATACTTCAGCCTTGAACCCGGGCAACGAAATGGGGAGTATGAAAGGGGAGTGCTCAATTTGATGCGTGTCATGGGCATTATTGTCGCGATCGCTTTTATTTATGAACACGATTTCCGGTAATTCTGATTGTAGTAGTTGAATAGCATACGCTCGCAAGTCTTGGACTCTTGTACTGACATCATCAAACTCAATTTTCCCAAGTCGTGTAGCCTCACCAAACCCGACAGCGGCGGGTAGAGCTTCCGTGCCTCCGCGAAAGCCCTTTTCATGGCTGCCGCCCAAAATGAGGGGTGCTAGCTTTATTCCATCTTTGATGTACAGTGCACCAACGCCTTTAGGGCCGTGTAGCTTATGTGAGCTCACAGTTATCAAGTCGGCGGCAAGAGATTTGACAGTGAAAGGAATCTTGCACAGTCCTTGAATTGCATCTGTGTGTAAGACAGTGTTCAAGCCACGTTCTTTTATTATACTTGCATATTCGCCAACCGGGTTTGCGATACCGGTTTCATTATTTACCAGCATAATCGATGCAAACACAGTGTCGTCGCGGAGAGCGTTAGCAAAGGCATCGGCAGTAATGTGACCGGACTTATCCGGAGAGAGATATGTCACCTCGAAACCTTCCTTTTCGAGCTTCTTAATCGGGTCGATGGCGGCTGAATGTTCAATTGCAGATGTGACTATATGCTTGCCTTTTCGCATGAGATTTTTGGAAGCACCGAGGATGGCCCAATTGTTGGCCTCTGTTCCACCGGATGTGAAGTAGACATTATCAGGCTGCGCACCGAGTGCATATGCCACACTCGCACGTGAGTTTTCCAGCTCTTGTTTTGCACACCTGCCACGTTCATGACCGGACGAAGGGTTGCCATATGATGTCCTCATTACGCGAGTCATTGCATCAATGGCTTCATCTCGCACCATTGTCGATGCGGCATTATCAAAATATACAGACATATCTGTTTTTTTAGAGGTTTTACTCAACTTGATTTGTTCCTTTTCAATTTTTAATGAAACGTGATTTTTTGCCGACTAATAGTAGCCTTGTTCATTATACGGTTCGGCTCACAGGTAGTCAAGTCTATCAGTGTTTAGTATTATGTTGCGTTTTATGGCTCATAATACGATTCAATTTGTATGCTGTAACTCTTGTGCTGTGGTGCAAATCATCATATAATATATAAGCAAGCACAAATAGTATTAGCGAGGACGATAAATGAAATTTTGTACAATGACCCTCGGGTGCAAAGTAAATCAATATGATACCGGAACAATTGCGGAGGTTCTTCGAGAGCGCGGGCATACGCACGTGATTCTTGGTGATGGTAGTGATATTTGCATTTTGAATACTTGTGCGGTAACAGGAAAAAGTGTGATCAAATCGAAAAAAGCAATTTCACGAATGAAACAGCTCGAGCCAAGTGCGTTGATAGCCGTATGTGGTTGCTATACACAACTAAATGCAGAAGCTGTTGGAGACCTCGGTGTCGACCTTGTAAGCGGTACAGGGGACAGATACGGTTTTGCGTTGAAAGTAGAAGAGCTTGTAAATTCGAAAGACAAAGACAAGGGGACGGATCTTCTGTCTTCTGTTGACAAAACAGAGGATTTGCCTCTTAGTCTTCATATACCGTTGCTTGATGACACCTTTGAAGAGCTTCAGCCCGGTGGTAGCGAAAATCGCACACGGGCACTTTTGAAAATACAAGACGGATGCGATAACTATTGCTCATACTGCATAGTTCCATATGCGCGAGGTAGTTCGCGCTCGTTGTCAATAGAGCGAATCACGGAGCATGCGAAAAAGCTTGCAGAGCAAGGATATAAAGAAATTGTTATTACAGGGATAGAGATATCTTCATATGGCAAAGACTTTTTGCAAGAAGACATGGAGGCACCGACTCTGATGACAGCAATCAAAGCGATAAATTCCGCTGCGCCAAATGCAAGATTACGCCTAGGCTCCCTTGATCCTGCGGTGATGACAAGTGATTTTTGTGCAGAACTTAGCAAAATACCAAATATGTGCAATCACTTCCACTTATCGGTTCAAAGTGGTTCTGACAGGATACTGAAAAAAATGAGACGCAAATATACAGTGCTACAAGCGATGAGGTCAATAGATGTAGTCAGAAGTCACTTTGTAGACTGTGGAATAACATCAGATATAATAGTGGGCTTTCCGGGAGAGACCGAAAGTGATTTTGAGCAGACATTAAACTTTATTAAAAGTACAAATCTTTCTGAGGTACATATTTTTCCATATTCAAAGCGTCCCGGTACAAAGGCGGCACAAATGCCGGATCAGGTAGATAAGAAGGTAAATGACGATAGAGTGGAACGAGCCACATTTTTTGCAAAACTGAGCGCGCATGAATTTATGCGTTCGCAAGTTGGAAAGACAGTTGAAGTCTTATTCGAAAATGAAGAAGACGGTTATAGTGTAGGACATTCCGGCAATTATCTAAAAATTAAAGTTGAGGGAAGTATCGAGCGAAATACTATAAGAGATGTGAAGATTACTGATGTTGAGATGAAATACAAAAAACCTACACTATATGGAGAGATAGTGTGATGTTTTTGTCGATAATGCATGTGGTTTTCAACAAAAAAAGCGAGTCATTGAATGAAAGAATGTACGGAGAAATTGTTTGACACAAAAATATATGTAATATATACTAATATGCAAAGAAAGTGAAAAGTTTGCATATTTTAGAACCAATATTCAGAGAAAACTAGGAGGATGAAGATGTCAACAGAGAGAATTTTTAACTTTTCGGCAGGCCCGTCAATGCTACCACTACCTGTGCTTGAAGAAGCAGCAGCGGAGATGACAAACTACCGTGGGACAGGGATGTCCGTCATGGAGATGAGCCATAGAGGTAAGGCATATCTTGAGATTTTTGAACAAACCAAAGCAGACCTCAAAAGAATAATGAATGTTCCGGACACACATGAGATTTTATTCATGCAAGGCGGAGCTACATTACAATTTTCGGCAATTCCTATGAACTTGATTGGTAAAACAGGCAAGGCTGACTATGCGGTGACAGGTAACTTCTCAACTGTTGCTATGAAAGAAGCAAAAAAATACGGCGAAATCAACATTGCGTGTTCATCAGAGGATAAAGGACACACATATATTCCGTCACAGAGTGAAATAAATGTATCTAAGGACGCATCATATTTCCATTACTGCTCAAACAATACGATTTTTGGCACAGAGTGGAAATATATTCCTGAAACAGGCGACGTGCCACTTGTTTGTGATGTGTCATCGAATATCCTGTCAGGGCCGCTAGATGTGTCAAAATTTGGAATTTTATACGGTGGTGTTCAAAAGAATATGGCACCCGCAGGCGCCGCTGTTGTAATAATAGATAAGAATCTTGTAGGAAATGAGCACCCACTCACACCAAAGCTTATGAGCTATAAAGTCATGGTTGACTCTGATTCTATGCAAAACACACCACCGACATACACATTGTATATGCTTGGACTTGTCTTGAAGTGGCTTGACAAACAAGGCGGAGTCGAAGCAATGGCGAAGCTGAAAGCTGAAAGATCAAAATATCTATACGATGTGTTGGATGACAGCAAAATGTTCATTGGTTGCGCAGAAAAGGAAGCACGTTCGGATATGAATGTAACATTCAAAACTAATTCGGCAGAACTTGATGCACAGTTTATCAAAGAAGCAAAAGCGGCAGGTTTTGACACACTAAAAGGGCACCGTGTTGTCGGCGGTATGCGCGCATCAATATATAATGCAATGCCGGTTGAAGGGACGAAAAAACTGGCTGAGTTCATGCGTGAGTTTGAGAGAAAGAATATATAGAAAGGACAACCACATTATGTACAAGGTAAAACTTCTAAACAACATTAAATCAAAAAAACTTGAAATATTCAACAAAGAGAAGTACGAAGTTGGCGTGGAAACGGATGATCACCATGCTCTAATGCTTCGCAGTGCAAAGATTCACGACATGGTATTCGGCAATGAGCTTCTCTGTATCGCCCGTGCAGGTGCCGGGTATAACAATATCCCTGTTGACCGTTGCGCGGATGAGGGCATCGTTGTCTTTAACACCCCCGGAGCAAATGCCGGAGCGGTTAAAGAGCTTGTTATTTGCGGACTATTTCTTTCCTCACGTGATATCGTTGGTGGAATTGAATGGATCAAGACAGTGGTTGCCGAAGAAGATGGAATACCGGCATTGGTCGAAAAGCAAAAATCTCAATATGTAGGACCGGAAGTTGCCGGAAAATCTCTCGGAGTGATCGGACTTGGGGCAATCGGTGCAAAGATTGCTGATGCTGCTGTGGGTCTTGGTATGAAAGTTTATGGCTACGATCCATATATTTCAGTTGAGTCAGCATGGCATCTATCTTCAAAAATAAGGAAAGCTGATGATCTGGATACAATCTATAAAAAGTGTGACTTTATATCAATAAATGTACCATACATTGAAGCGACCAAGCATTTTGTTAACAAAGAGTCAATGGCTAAAATGAGAAAAGGAGTACGTATTATTAATGCGGCACGTGCAGAGCTTGTTAACGATGATGACATGATTGAAGCACTTGAATCCGGGCAAGTATCATGCTATGTAACTGATTTTCCAAATGCCAAAACAGCGGGAGCAAAAGGTGTTATCGCGATTCCACATCTTGGTGCATCAACACCTGAAAGTGAAGATAACTGCGTAAGTATGGCGGCTGATCAAATAGTTGAGTATATCGAAAATGGCAATATAATTAACTCGGTCAACCTTCCGAGTGCAGTTCTCCCGCGTATCGAAGGTGATCCTCGCCTTTGTATTATTCACGATAATGTGCCGGACATGATTGCTAATATAACCAGCACGATTTCAAAGTTTGGTGTTAATATTGAAAATATGCTAAACTCCGGGTCAAAGGGTAGGGTTGCGGCATATACAGTACTTGATGTTGACAAGGTTGTAGACGGTCTCGCAGACGCCGTTCAACAAATCGAAGGCGTAACAAGAGTAAGAGTATTAGATTAAAATGTTCTTCACGCTCATCTTGCATCAGTCACTGCATTTGCACTTTCTTGCGCTAAGACTGCACGTCCATGCGCAGTTATAGCGCCGCTCCGCATCCTTGCTCCGCTAAGAAATTGCAAATACAGTAACTGATCGTGAGCGTGAAAATTATTTGTTTGTCGGAGAATCGTATATGACGCGTAAGATGATGTTAATTATAAATCCGCATTCCGGCCGAGGGCTCACAAGTGCAGCCCTCGGCACAATCATTTCTAACCTATGTGATGCCGACTATAGCGTCACGGTTTATTATTGTCGTGAAAAAACTCCGGAGGAACTTGCATATGAGCGTGGTCATGCTTACGATTTAGTGGCTTGTGTAGGTGGTGATGGCACCCTCAACGGCGTTATTACGGGACTACTAAATTCGAACACAACGACACCGATTGGATATATTCCCGCGGGAACAGCGAATGATGTCGCGACGTCACTTTCTTTGTCAAAAAGCCCATCAATTTCAACGAAAAAAGTAATAAACGGCACACCGAAACCCCTTGATGTTGGTAGGTTTTATGACAAATATTTCACATATATTGCAGCATTTGGAGCATTTACACATGTTGCCTACTCAACGCCTCAGAACACGAAGCGCACTCTCGGACATCTGGCTTATGTAATTGAAGGTATAGCAAATGTTGCCTCTATAAAGCCAGTACACACGATTGTTGAGTACGACAATAAGACCATCGAAGGGGAGTTCGTATTCGGTGCTGTCACAAACTCAACATCTGTTGCCGGACTTATTAAGTTAAACCCGAATCGAGTCAACCTGGCTGATGGAGAGTTTGAAGTTATTCTTGTAAAACAACCAATTGTTCCGGCAGATTTTTTTGACATATTGACAAGCGTTACCGCCAAAACATATGACGGGGACAATGTTATGATGCTACACGCGTCAAATGTTAGATTTATATTTGACGAAGATGTGGCATGGACTATTGATGGCGAAGATGGCGGTATGCATAAAAAAGTCGAAATAACAAACTGCCACAAAGCAATAGAAATCATAATGTAGGAAGTTGAGAACAAGGGACAAACAAGACTCGTCATTCCCTGTCATTCTGCGACTTCGCGCAGAATGACGTTAGCGTTTTCATAGATTATTTGTCATCAACGAGGTAGAAAATGAACCACAGACAATCGACACTATTTGACAGCACAGAACCAATGGGACCTCTTGCAAGTCGCATGAGACCACGTGACTTGGATGAGTTTGTTGGGCAAAATCACCTTCTAGGTGAAGGTAAAGTGCTACGTCAAATGATAGATAGAGATATGGTGTCCTCGATGATATTCTGGGGCCCGCCAGGTGTTGGTAAGACAACACTGGCTCGTATCATTGCGGGCAAAACCAAAGCTGAGTTTGTGAATTTTAGTGCAGTAACAAGTGGCATCAAAGAAATTAAAGATGTCATGAACCATGCTGACCGCATGAGTGTAATGGGCGATAAGACCATTTTGTTTGTTGACGAGATACATAGATTCAACAAAGCACAGCAAGATGCATTTTTACCATTTGTTGAAAAAGGAAGCATAGTTCTGATTGGAGCAACAACGGAGAATCCGTCATTTGAAGTAAACTCTGCTCTTTTATCACGTTGTCGGGTGTTTGTGCTAAATGCGTTGGAACAGGAAGATTTATTTAAATTGCAAAAGCAAGCACTAAGTGACTCTCGTGCATTTGAAGATAAAAAAATTATCATCTCTGATGAAATGATAAATATAATTGCAAGTTTTGCCAATGGTGATGCTCGCACTGCACTTAGTGTATTGGAAATGGTCGTGCTCAACGGTGACGTTGATGAAAAAGGCATAACCGTAACGATGGAAATGTTGGAGCAGTGCATCAGCAAGAAGTCTTTGATTTATGATAAGACAGGGGAGGAACATTACAACATTATTTCTGCGCTTCATAAGTCTATGCGTAATTCGGATGTTGATGCATCGATTTATTGGCTTGCAAGAATGTTGGAGGCAGGAGAGACACCGCTTTATGTTGCAAGGCGAATTGTGCGTTTTGCCAGCGAAGATATCGGAATGGCAGACAGTCGTGCACTGCAAATTGCTGTGGCAGCATATCAAGCGGCTCATTTTATAGGTATGCCTGAGTGTAGTGTCCATCTCGCTCATGCAGTCACCTACATGGCACTCGCGCCGAAGTCTAACGCACTAGATGTGGCATATGCAAATGCTGCGATGGATGCAAAGAATATGCTCGCAGAGCCGGTGCCAATGCACATCCGCAATGCACCAACAAAGTTGATGAAAGACCTTGGTTATGGCAAGAACTATGTCTATGCTCATGATACAGAGGACAAACTTAGTGCAATGCAATGCTTGCCGGATAACTTAGTTGATCGCAAGTATTATATTCCCACAACTCAAGGTCAAGAAGTACGCGTAAAAGAACGCTTGGAACAAATAGAAGAGTGGAAAAAAGCCCACCGCGACGAGTGATACATTTTTAGCATTAAGGTGTTTGACAAGACAGTAAATATATGTTACGATGCAAGCAATAGGGTGACTCCTTTGGTTGGATAGTCGCCCCTCATTTCGAGTAGTGTTCGATAGGAGTGCCATGCCTTACCACAATAAGGCGTGGTTACTTCTTTTTACGGATAATATTCACCACGAGTTGAACAACTGCAACAATGAGCATTAATAGTGCTATCGTTTCAAGTAGTGTCATGTTACTCCTTCCTAGAGGAGCAACCCCGTCACCGATTGCTTGCTAACATAATTTATACTATATTTTGCTACATGTCAATATATACAGAACAAACGTGTATATTGTGATGTAAATGCAACAAATTACTCAAAAACAATAAGTGCAATGAACTCCAAAGGCACATCGCCAACACTCTTTACAGCATGACCTTCGCCATTTGGCGTATATGTTGTGTCACCAGCACTAAGCTTAACGGTTGTTCCATTGTCATCATATTCAGCCTCACCGCTTACAATATAATATGCTTCCATTTCACCTTCATGAACATGGTGACCGATTGAAGCGCCGGGTTCAAGGGTTATCTTTGCAAAAAGGCGACCCTTGTTATTTAATTCTTCAGGTGTAAGCATATTCTCGATTTTGACCGAACCGGTACCACCACGCATATCTTCCATTACTTTAGTCTCGTAACTAGCATTTCTTTTTATCATATTTTTTACTCCTTTATCGTACTGTCATTCTGTTATGTAGTGCCGTTTTGTCAATAGGTACTATTGACAAAACACCTTGTAAAAAATGACGATATTCCCTATATACTCCATGCAGTTGTAGCGAGTGTTTTTTAAGAGC
>Ga0123355_10002048_pt1 | contig 28460 bp, 23 predicted proteins | sample TergutEmb28metaG_3_FD_89872 | JGI IMG/M metagenome (GOLD analysis project Ga0123355, IMG submission 89872) | Embiratermes neotenicus P1 segment gut microbial communities from Petit-Saut dam, French Guiana - Emb289 P1 | ecosystem: Host-associated > Arthropoda: Insects > Digestive system > Gut ... | reverse complement strand
TAAATGCAGAAAAAGCCTGATTTCTCAGACTTTTCTGTGGCTCCTCAAGTTGGACTCGAACCAACGACCCTGCGGTTAACAGCCGCATGCTCTACCAGCTGAGCTATTGAGGATCATGGATAAACGCTTAATGTCATAGCTCTAACAGTTATATGGTTGGTGGGCCCAAGTGGACTTGAACCACCGTTTGTACGTCTTTCGGAGTGTGCTTATGTTATCTGTTAGTGATTGCTGGTGGGCCCAAGTGGACTTGAACCACCGACCTCACGATTATCAGTCGTGCGCTCTAACCAGCTGAGCTATGGGCCCAAAAAGTGTTGTGTTTCCAATGCTTTGCGAGGTCGAACGCCACGATTATAGCCTGATTAGACACAACGATTATGCATTTTGATTAATAAAAAATGCAATTTTGATGGATTCTGGTGGAGATGAGCGGGATCGAACCGCTGACCCCCTGCTTGCAAAGCAGGTGCTCTCCCAGCTGAGCTACACCCCCACAAAACTTGTGATATTTTTAATATCACACCATCGAAAGATATGCGGACATCATAGTAACATTATTGACCTACTTTGTCAACACATTTTCAGCGATTTCTGGTATGCTAAATAGCATATCTTCTATACGCACTCGAATAATCTACCACTACCTTTATCGCTTGTCAATATAATTTCTTGAGTTTTATTAAATTTTCGCAGTATTTTTTCATCTTTTCGCCTCTTTTTCGTTGACAAGCTGAATTATGTGCGTTAAAATGTGCTTGCTTATGTTGATTTACATGAGTAAATACATTACGAAAGGAGTTGATTTAAAGGTGTTAAATAGAGTAAGGGTGATTTATTCCTAAAACCGAATATCGGCATAACAGCATATGAGATTGTTGTAATCTTCGGATTATAATAGTTTCGCGGGGGTAAATCACCCAAAGCTTTCGTTATGCAAAGCGCATTTTGTGCGCTTGGTAACAACTTTCGTGAATAGTTTTTAATTCTAAGGACGCGATCGAGGTCGTGTCCTTTTTTGGTGCAAGAAGGGATTGTTAAACATTCCCAGCAGGAAAAAGGAAATTCTAAATGAAAAAAGATTCGAAACTAAAAATGATGATGGAATTTGCGTATAAATTAAAGCGCTTCTTCCTATTTTCAATATTGACTGCCATTGTTGCGACGTTTTTGAGCTTTCTAGCTCCGCTCATAGTTGGCTTTACCGTTGACTCCGTCATCGGTGATCAAGGAACCACATTGCCATATCCTATAATGTGGTTGTTTAATACATTAAATACACGCGGAACATTATTCTCTGCACTGCTTGTCTGCGCAATTTTGATTGCTGCTATTGAGCTTATCTCCGGGCTTTTCAACTACTTCTCGCGTATGAACATGGCAAAGGGTACTGAGCGTATGATTAACAATCTTCGCATTCACTTGTACTCTCATACACAAAACTTGCCCTTCGAGTGGCACACAAACAATCAAACCGGCGACGTTATTCAGCGTTGTACATCTGATGTTGAAACTGTTAGACGCTTTGTGTTTAACCAACTTATAGAAGTTATTAGAACAGCGATACTTATTGTAATTGCCATTATAATTATGTTTTCGCTCAACATCACAATGGCCATAGTCGTTACTGCATTCATGCCTTTTGTAGTTGCATATACTTTCTTCTTTTTTAGACGTATTGCAAGTAAATTTCTTTTAGCCGACGAGGCAGAGGGCGCTCTTATGGTTAGAGTTCAAGAAAATCTAACAGGTGTGCGTGTCGTTCGTGCTTTTGGACGTGAGATTTATGAAACAGAGCAATTCGACGAAAAGAATGAGGATTTTACGAACAAGTGGATAAGACTTGGCGGAACTCTTGGTGTGTACTGGGGCATTGGCGATGGCGTATCATTTCTACAGATGTTTAGTGTAATCGTTGTTGGCGCATATCTCGCCGTCACAAGTACATTCACTGTTGGTGAACTTTTAATATTTCTCGGATATACAAATATGCTCATGTGGCCTGTAAGGCAGCTTGGTAGAATTGTTAATGACATGAGCAGAGCTGGAGTTTCTCTTGGACGTATCAAAGAAATTCTTGATGTGCCGGAAGAAGTCGATTCACCTGACTCAATAACCCCTCCGATAGATCGTGATATAGAGTTTAAACATGTCAATTTCACTTATGGCGAGCAACCTATTTTGAAAGATGTCAGCTTCAAGATAAAGAATGGTACGACTTTTGGAATACTCGGCGCAACAGGTTCAGGTAAGTCGACGATAACCTATTTGCTTAACAGATTGTATGACCTGCCCGAAAACGGCGGTGAAATAACCATTGGCGATGTGGATATCACAAGAATCAAAAAAGCGTACTTGCGTAAAAATATCGGACTCGTACTACAAGAGCCATTCTTGTTTTCTAAGACGATTTTAGAAAACATCGACATTGCTTCACGTAGGCGCGATCTCACTAAAGTACGCGAGAAAGCTCGAATTGCTGCCATTGATGATAATATCGAGGGCTTTGCAAAGGGGTATTACACAATCGTTGGCGAGCGTGGTGTAACTCTATCAGGTGGACAGAAGCAACGTGTTGCAATTGCACGCACGCTGATGATGGATACTCCTGTTATGGTGTTCGACGATTCTATGTCTAACTTGGATATGGAAACAGACGCTAAGATTCGCGACTCACTGCGTGAGGATACTGCTGGTGCGACAGTTATTCTAATTTCTCACAGAATTGCCACACTTATGAACGCAGATGTAATCATGGTGTTGGAAGATGGCAAGGTTGAAGAAATTGGTTCACATGCTGAACTTATCCAAAAAGACGGCATTTATCGTCGTATCTATGACTTACAAAGTGGATACGCAAATGATGATGTAGGCAAAAGCCTTAAAGCAAAAAATAAAAACAATAATCAAAAAGGGGGTGAAACCCTATGAGATACGAATATGAAGATGAGGTAAAGGTAAAAGGCCTTAGTGTAGGTGTTTGGAAACGAATGTTACCATATGTTAGTCAAATGAAACGTTCGTTCATATTTGCAGGGATTCTTATCATTTTTTGGACGGCAATAAACGCAGCATTCCCGCTGTTTACAACCTATGCCGTCAACAATTTCATAATTCCCGAAACCATTGAGGGGATTTTGCCTTTCTCTGCCCTGTACGTTGGATTCATTGTGCTATCAAGTATAGGTACATATATTTGGGTGAAATTACTTGTTAAAGTGGAGCATAAACTATCACTTGCTATAAGACGTGATTGCTTTATCCATTTGCAAAAAATCCAACTTGCATATCACAATACTAACTCTGTTGGTTATCTGATAGGCAGAGTCATTTCCGACACAGAGCGAATCAGCGGTATGGTTTCTTGGGGATTTACTGCTGTTACCGAAGCATCAATGATAATAGTCTTTAGTATTATCTACATGCTTATTCTCAGCCCACCACTTGCACTATTGCTTGTGCTGATAATCCCTGTGGCATGGGTTATCGCATGGATCTTTCAAAGAAAAATTCTGGTTGTCAGCAGAAAGGTTCGTGAGATAAACTCTCGAATAACCGGCGCATACAATGAGGGAATAACTGGCTCAAAAACTTCGAAAACCCTCGTAATCGAAGATGTCAACAGTGACGATTTCGCAAAGCTTTCTGACCGTATGCAACGTCATTCCATACGCGCTTCTCGTTTAACTGCTATGATGCTTCCAATGATTGCAACCATAGGGTCTATTGCACTTGCTATCATTCTCTTCAGGGGCGGTCTGATGGTAGATAATAATCTCCTTGATTTAGGTGTTCTCGCAGCATTTGTAACATATGCGGTTCTCACAATTGAACCTGTTGTGTGGGTTTCAGGTGTTATATCAGAAATGGTTGCAGCACAAGTAGGCGTAGAGAGAGTCACAGGATTGCTCAGCGAAGAAATTACTATAAATGATAGCCCTGAAGTAATCGAAAAATATGGTGATACTTTTAATCCAAAGCGTGAAAATTGGGAAAAAATTGAGGGAGCTATCACATTTGATGATGTGACATTCATGTACCCTGATGGTGATGAAAATGTTCTAGAGAATTTTTCTCTTGATATTCCACCGGGAACAACTGTCGCAATCGTTGGTGAAACAGGTGCAGGTAAGTCAACAATGGTAAATCTTGCTTGTCGCTTCTATGAACCAACAGGCGGTCGTGTGCTAATCGACGGGCGTGACGCTCGTGAACGTTCACAATTGTGGTTGCATTCATCATTAGGTTATGTTCTCCAGCATCCACATCTGTTTTCAGGTACGATTATGGAAAACATTCGTTACGGTAAGCTTGACGCAACTGACGAAGAGGTTATTGCTGCTGCAAAAATAGTTTCAGCAGATGTTGTTGCAGAGCGTATGCCTGATGGTTATAACACGGAAGTTGGCGAGGGCGGCGATAAGCTCTCAACGGGTGAAAAGCAACTTATATCTTTCGCTCGTGCTGTGCTTGCAAATCCGCCGATTTTCGTATTGGATGAAGCCACATCCAGTATCGATACAGAAACTGAACAACTCATCCAAAACGCAATTTCACATATCCTCGAAGGTCGTACTTCATTCATTATTGCACACAGACTTTCGACTATTTCCCACGCAGATATAATTCTCGTGGTTGCAGATGGCAGGATTGTAGAACGAGGCACTCATTCAGAGCTTCTTGCTGCTGGCGGACATTACTCTGAGCTCTATCAAGCAATGAGGCTTGAAGAAACAGATATTTAATCTACATCATTTAATTTAAAGGGAGAATTAAGACTATGAACTTTACAATGGCACATACGAATATCAACGTATTGGACTTGGAGAAATCAATCGCATTTTACAAGAAAGCGCTAGGTTTAAACGAAGTTAGACGCCACAAGGCAAATGACGATAGTTTTGAGCTCGTTTTTCTGTCAGACGGCACTTCAACTTACCAAATCGAGCTAACATGGCTTCGTGATAAGGATACGCCATATGAACTCGGCGACAATGAAACACACATTGCATTTGTTACAGATGATTTCGATGCAGCCTTTGCGTTGCACAAAGAAATGGACTGTATTTGCTATGAAAACACAGCAATGGGGCTATACTTTATTGAAGACCCCGATGGCTACTGGCTGGAGATTATCCCTAAAAAACGGTAGCCTTACAAATGGAGAGCAACAACTTAGAACTATATGTCATTGCGGGATTTAACCTGCAATCTCACGAGTGTTGCCACGTTTCGTGGAATGACCTGTTAAGCACGGAATGACTATGTAGGTGCCTGTTGCTCAAATTGAAAGGACAAAAATAATATGAAATTTTCGCAAATGAAATATATAAGACCAGAGCTTGAAGAAACAAAAGCAAAATATAATGAGCTTCTCGAAAACTTCAAAGCTTCAAAGACCGCTGAAGAAGCGTTTGCGTCATACAAAGAAATTGATGACTACAAAAAGTATGTTGATTCAATGTTCGTGATTGGAGAAATCAGAAAAACTCTCAATACAAAAGACGAATTCTATTCAGCCGAGCAAGACTATCTTGATGAAATCGACCCTGAACTTGAAGAGTGTACACAAGAAATTTCAAAAGCTCTGCTACAGTCGCCCTTTCGCAAAGAATTGGAGCAAGCTTGGGGCAGCGTACTGTTTACCAACTTAGAGATTGACTTAAAAACATTCTCTCCTGCAATAATTAAGGATTTGCAAGAGGAAAATGAGCTTACATCAAAGTATGATGACTTAATGGCAGATGCAGAAATAGAGTTTGATGGTAAAACTCTCAACATCTCTGAAATGGAACCATATTTTCTAAATCCTGATAGAGAAGTAAGAAAAGCTGCTGCAAATGCAACTTCATCTTGGTATATGGAGCAGTCAGATGAGTTAGATGACATTTTTGATAAGCTCGTAAAAGTGAGAACTCGTATCGCTAAAAAACTGGGATACAATAGCTTTACAGAGCTTGGCTATTATCGCATGACACGAAACTGTTTTGACGATAAAATGGCTGGAAAGTTCCGAGAGGGTATATTAGAACACATAGCACCCCTTGTTACGAAACTCGCTGAAAAGCAAGCAAATCAGCTTGGTGTTTCATCATTAACAATCTATGACTTTGGGCTGAACTTCCCCGACGGCAACCCAACTCCAAAGGGCACACCTGATGAAATATTTGAACATGGCAAAAAGATGTATGCTGAACTTTCTGATGAAACATCTGAGTTTTTCAACTTCATGATAGAAAACGAACTCTTTGATGTGCTGACAAGACCTAACAAACAAATCGGCGGATATATGGATATAATTTCCTTGTATAAAGCCCCATTTGTTTTCGCCAACTTTAACGGCACTGCTGGAGATATTGATGTACTAACTCACGAAGCGGGGCATGCCTACGCTGGTTATGTAGCGAACGATCTCTTCCCATTTGAATTACAGCTTGCATCGGATGAAATATCTGAAATTCACTCTATGGCTATGGAGTTCTTAACATGGCCATGGATGGAAGGCTTCTTTGGTGAGGATACAAAGAAATATTATCATAACCACTTGTATGAGGCTGTTAAGTTCCTGCCATATGGCGTAATGGTTGACGAGTTTCAACATCTCATCTATGACAATCCTGAGATGACACCAAGTGAGCGCAACGATCTTTGGTTATCACTGGAAGCAAAATATCGCTCTTGGCTCGATATGGGGGGCATTCCATTTTGGGCGGAAGGTCGTCGCTGGCAAAAGCAACTCCACATTTATACTGATCCGTTCTACTATATCGACTACTGTCTTGCAGGGGTAATCGCTCTTAATATTTGGGCACTCAGCCAAAAAGACTTTAACGCTGCATGGGCGATGTACAAGCGCATTGTTGACTTCGCTGCTACAAAAACATTTGTAGATTTAGTAAAAGATAGTGGGCTTCCAAGCCCATTCGAACCTGATAACTTGAAACTTGTTGCAGACATGGCACTTGAATGGTTCGATAAAAACGGTGTATAATAAGCAGAATTAAATAAAAGGAGAGCGAAAGCATGCATATGTTTAAGAATGATTCTGAGAAAATTAGCGTAATTCATGAGAAGTTGTACACAGCAGTAATCGGAGATATTCTGGATGAGCTTGGTTTCTATCACCAAATTCTGCCTCCGACAATCAAAGCCATGACACATGGGCAGAAGATTGTTGGTCGTGCCATGACAGTACTGCTCATTGATGTTTTCGGTGAGCAAGAGAAACCCTTTGGCAGATTAACTGAAGCTCTGGATCAAATTCAAAAAGACGAAGTATACATTTGTACAGGCGGGACAAAGCGATGTGCCTATTGGGGTGAGTTGCTTACTACAACCGCAAAAGTTAGAGGTGGTGCAGGAGCTATTATTGATGGCTATCACCGTGACACACCACAGGTAGAAGCTCTGGATTGGCCGGTTTTTAGCATGGGCAGTTACGCACAGGATTCTGCTGTGCGTACAAAAGTTGTGGATTACCGTTGCCGTATCGAAATTTCAGGTGTAACCGTATGTCCTGGTGACTTGCTGGTTGCTGACGCTGATGGTGTGGTAGTAATCCCGAAAGATCAAGAAGATATCGTGCTTGAAAAGGCTCTTGAAAAAGTAAGCGGAGAAAAAGCCTTTCTCAAGGCAATCCAAAATGGAATGAGCTCGACAGAGGCTTTTGAAAAATTCGGCGTTCTATAAGCACTATATATGTCATTCTGCGCGTAGTCGCAGAATCTCTCGACTACTCTTTAGGCCTTGGCTTTCGTGGTTCTTTTCCTGCATAGTACATCATTTCTTTATATAAGCGTGATGCCATGTCTGGAGAGTATCCATATACTAAAAACGCATCCAGCACATATGGCATATATGGGAGATTGTTTAGATGTTTTGAAAAACTCATTGCTGCAATTTCACTCAATGAAATAATTCGTGAATTATTTCGTATGGGGCCAATGCGCCAAAGTTGGATTTTATGAGTTTTAGTCCAGATCGTATTAATTTGCTGATCTTCTACAACGTGGAACAACTCGTGTCCTAGCAAGATGTCTTCAAGTCGTATCTCTCCTAAGGCGTTTTTCACACGCTTCTTGCCCATTAGCTCGCTCACCCTGTCAATTGCGTCAAGAAAAATATTAATCTCACGTGGCGGGCAAAACTCAGCAAATAGCACACGTCCTCCGTCTTGAGGTTGAGAGGGATATGACACTTCAATCCCCATTGCTTTTGCAAGTTCTGTTGGATCATTCGTTTCATAACGTGACATACACTCGATTGCGGCATCTCTGCCACAATCGAGTGCTTTTTGCATTAATTGTTCTTTTTCTTCGTCGTTAAACTTACCATTGAGTGGATCACGAGAAAATGCGTATTTTGTCCACTCTATGTCATCAAGTTGGCATAAATCTTTCACAATCATGCCTGCAGGGCGTATTGTAACCGGAGCTTGTATTGGCTTGTATGCTGATTGCTTGCCAAACAGTCTTGACGAAATCTGCCCTGCATAATTTTCTATTGTTTCCCTGTTCTCATTAATCACGGATTGCTCCTACAAAGAGTAATTCTTCTTCAGGATCTCTATCAAGAATATCCAGATCCATCAGCAGTAATACTTGCTCTAAGTCTACAGATGAATAATCTTTTAAACGCGGACCGATACAGACAAAGAAGTCTGGTCGTAACACTGTGTCCGACTTAAAGAATGCTAAGCTCTCCCACATTTCTTTTACAGTTTCTTGATAATCTTTGACCTTAACACGGAACACACCTGCATTTGAGCATTGTACTTTGATAAACCCTTTATTGTCAACCATACGGACAGGTGATTTCGCTCCGTTTTTACCACCAAAGATATAAAAGTAATCTGTTTTTTGCAGTAACTCTACATCAGATACTTTCGAACCAAAGTCATCTGTCGCTAATTTTAGTGCTTCATCTTCATCACATGTACTTAACAAGTCTGTTGTCTTAACTTCAGTTGATCCAAGAGCTATTGCAGTAATTTTACTTGTTTGAGGATCGATTTCAATATGCACTTCAACTGACTCAGGCGTTGCTCCTGATTGAATTGCTGCGTCTGCTGCTTCTTTTTTCAGTTGCTTGATATCTTCTGATGATGGGTTCGGAATTACACGTTCTACAACGTCACGTACCATTGATAGTGCTACACCAATGGATGAAATTACTTCTGCATGTTGTGGTATGCTATACTGCAAGTTCATTTTTCCTGCAACATAAGGCACTATTGCTGCTGCGCCACCGCCACAACCAACAAGCTTCATGGCTTCGTGATCTAGTTGGTACTTTTCAGCAAGTGCGTTAATTGTTGCACTGATTTTTTCATAGTCTTTATTTAATATTTGTGTTGCTAATTCTTCAACTGTGATTCCCAGTTTGTCTGCTATCGGTTGCATTGCTTTTCTTGCAGATTTTGCATTTCCGAATGCAAAGTATTGCTCTTCAACTAGCCCAAGTACATTCGCTGCACAGGTATTTGTAAAGCAAATTCTCTTGCCGCTCTTTAGACGAATTGCAACGTAGTCGGCAGGGTCATTTGGTCTTGGTGAAACCATTTCAATTTCCATGCCCTCTAACTCTTCTTCTGGTGTAAAGCAAGCATATTCACAGCCTGCAATGTGAGCAGAGCGAGGCCCTACGTCCTCAACTGCTTTATCATTTATACGCACCATTGAGCCGCCCGCGCAACCAAGAATACGAACATCTAGGGAGTTAATATATGTGTCATGCCCGCCGATTTTTGCATAGTCTACGCCGGGACGTCCATTTTTAATAACACCAATGTTCGTGGTTGTTCCACCAACTTCAAAGTATATTGCGTTTGAAGCACGTAGATACATTAGCGAGCCCATGACAGATGCTGCAGGACCTGAAAGCGCCGTTAGAATTGGACGCTTACGCATTTCACTGATTTCCATAACACCGCCATCTCCACGCATAATCATTAGAGGAACTGAAACCCCTGCTGCACGTACAGATGATTCTGTTGCATTTGCTGTTGCAATCATTTTCGGTAAGATGGATGCATTGATTGTTGCTGTTCTGGTGCGACGTGTAAGACCATACAGCTTTGTAATATCAGATGCCATAGATACGGGCAAGCCTTGCTTTTCCGCAGTGTTGAATATTAGTTGCTCGCCGCCCATGTCATCAACGCCAAACGCCATAGATGCAACAACAACTTGTGTGCCTTTGGAAACCAAGTTTTCAATAGCTGCTGTAACACTAGCGTCATTTAATTGCTTTTTCTTGATGAACTCATTGTGTACTATGATCTTTCGACCCACTTTTTCGTCCATTACTATATCTTCAATTTTAAGTTGTGGCTTTGCAAGTAATCCTTCCAGTCCGCCACCTGCTACACCAATAACACCGACTTCTGCAACATCTCCTTCAATAAAGGCGTTTGTTGCTTGGGTCGTTGAATGGGCAACGAATATAACTTCATCTGGAGAAATTCCTCCATCTTTTAGACAATTTTGAAAAGACAGCACTACACCGGCTGCCACCCCGTCTTGATGACTGTGGGTTGTTTTAACTTGATTTTTAATAATGATTTCGTGGGTTAGATTGTCAATGGCTACGCATTTTGTATACGTGCCTCCAACGTCAATCCCCATACGAACTTGACGAGTTGCGCTCATAAGATATGACCATTCCTTTTTTGTATTTTCGGTAAAATCATCCCACACATCTCGCATGGGATGATTTTACACAGTTTAACTATTTGCGATATTATCCGCCGATTGTCCATTCTGGGCCAAGACCTGTCATTGTGAATGCTGCTAAGATGAATAGCAGTATACCGCAGACATAGAGGAACGGGATGCTGTACTTGAGGAAGTCTTTTGATTCGACTTTCGTGTATGCAAGACCCCATGCGTTCCATGATTGAGTTATACAAGAACCAATGTTTGCAATGATTGTTGGTACTGTGAATGCTACGAGTAGGAATGGAACTGAGAAATCACCTACGTTGAGTAGTACACCCAATGTTGCAGCACCGCAACCGAATAGTGTCATTGGTCCACGGAATAGACCCATACCCATAACTACTGCAAATACGATTAGAATAACGATTTCATTTGTCGGCATTACAGGTCCAATAACAGCAGAGAAATATGGTGATGCGAAGTTTGCTGCTGTATTAAACATTGGTAGGACTAATAGGAAGCCGATTAGCGGAGCTGTGTCTACGACGCCGTCAAAGTATAGTTTGTTAACAAGCTGACAGCTTTCTTTGAATCCGCCTTTCATCTTTCCGCATAGGAACAATGCTAGGAAACCGGAAACTAGGAAGCCGGCGATAACCGGGAAGCCGAGCCAGATGTGTAGTACAACTGGTACGATTGGCAGAATAAGTGTGTAGAACGGTGCATTCTTCTGAATTGGCTCACCGCTTGTTTGTGCTGCCCATGCATGACTTTTTTTGCTGAGCTTGAGGTAAATTCCAGCTAGTACAGTTACTGTAATTACTGTGATACCAATCGCCCAGAAGCTAAATCTTTGGCCTAACCATGCCATGCTGAAGCCACTGATGTCGTCAATGCCTGGGAAGAATCCGCGAATTTGTCCTTGTAGTACCGGGTTGATAAACATACCGGCACAGACAGAACCAACGAATGTAAAGAGTGCCAACGCTTTTGGAATGCCTAGTGACATGAGGATCGGAAGTACGATAACACCGATCGAGATAACAGGACCTGCACCCATCATTGTTGTGAAGATACCAGCAACAACAATGTTTAGAAGTGCAATTGTGATCATCGGCTTGTCGCCACCGAGCTCAACTGTTTTACGAATGATGGTTGAAGCAATTCCTGTTTCCATCATTACACGACCAAACCATGCACCAAAGAGGACGTTAACTAGAATTGGACCCCATCCTTCAGCTGCGGTCTGGAAGATACGAACTATGTTATCCATCAATGTAACTTCATATCCATATCCGAATTGCAGGATTGGGTTTGAATCGATGAATGATTGTGGAACAAACAAAGTACCAAGTAGTGGTATTACGCCCCACAAGAATGCCATTATTAAGAAACCAACCATTAGATTGTGACCCTTTATACAGTAAACTGCAAGACCGAAGAATGTCAGGATCAACAATACGCCAATTACATATTCCATGCTTTAGTTCTCCTTTTAATAATTAATCATTTTTATGCTGTGGATACGCAGGTTTTACTTTTTTACTTTACTCCTCCCTCTCTTTAATTAAAACTCATCCGACACTCTATAGTTTCAACACAGTTTGCCAGACGCCCTCATCTACCGGAATGCCATTCTTTAGGCTTTCACTATAGAGAGATAGTTCCTTTTCATAAGGGTATAATATTTCTGAACCTTCGTCTGCCGGTTCAGAGGATTTCATATCAGCAATGATTTGGCGAACCGCTTCATCATTTGCCTCTTTATCCACTACATTAATTGCAATAAAAACTTGGCTAAGGTTATATTCATCAGTGGGCGTGTCCCCTTGCGCACCAATATCCGACACACTCATACCACCGGAAAGAGATGTTGCCAACATATCCATCAGAACCGAGAATCCTGAACCTTTCCAGAATCCAATTGGTAGTACACGCCATGTTTCTTCAATAGCAACAGGATTTCTAGTTATATTACCATCTTTGTCAAATCCACCCGGAACAGGTAGCTCTCGTTCATTAATCTTTGCTGCTTCGATAGCACCGTATGAGAACTGTGCCATAGCTCCGTCGATCATAACATAGTCATCTTTATATGGTATACAGAAAACTAGGGGGTTGTTTCCAATACGGCGATTTTTAGCTCCCCATGCAGGCATGTTAGGCATGGTGTTTGTCCAGCAAATGCCAACGCACCCGGCTTTGGCCGCCTGTGCACCGTATGTGCCGGCACGTTGCCAATGGTTTGTGTGACGCAATGCCACACAGCCGATTCCGTACTGCTTTGCAAGCTCAACTGCACGATCCATACATATGGATGCATTCGTATTGCCCATCCCGAGATTTCCGTCCCATTGTTCAAGTGCACCCATTGCATTAACAAGAGTAGGTTTAGCGTCCGGCTTAATGCTACCTTGCTTAAGCATAGCAATTACACGTGGAAAGCGATTGACCCCGTGTGACGCAACTCCGTATTGCGTATTTTCTGTAAGGTTTTTGGCACATCCATAAGCCACTTCTTCGCTGACTCCATAGCTCATGAGTTTTTCTTTCATTACATTGACCATTTCTTCAAATGAAATACGCATTGGAATAAACCTCCATAACATGTATACAAGTATAAAATAGATCAAAACTTACGCAAAATCCAAGAGAAAATTCTCTCTCCCAAATAAAATATCAGGTTAAGCCCCACAGTGCAAGAAAAATTCTTTGAATTTTGTAACAAATTTTCATTCTAATTTTTGTGCGCTTTTCACAATATTTACATTTCCGCCATAATATTCTTGAACTTTTTTTCTTGTGCAGTTATTATTCTTGTATCTACTTGTATACAAGAGGACGAAAATATGAATCATATAGAAATTTATCATGCTGTAAAAAAAGACATATTAACGTTAAAACTTCGTCCGGGACAGTTAATCAGCGAGAACGAAACAGCAAAGCAATATAATGTTTCACGCACTCCTGTTAAAGCTGCGTTTACTCGCCTTGAAAGTGAGGGCTTCGTTGAGGTCGTTCCACAAAAGGGGACTTTTGTTACTTTAGTTGATTGTAGACATGTTCGCGACATTTTATATATGCGATATGTTTTAGAAGTTGATATGGCAAAGTTATCATTTAATTCCTCTCATTATACAAATCTGATTGACCAGCTTTCGCAAAATATTGAGGAGCAAGAATTTTTGGTTAAGCATGACACTCCATGTCCTGAGTCTTTTTACGAATTGGACACGCAGTTTCATGCCCTTTTATTTGAATGTCTGGGTTATAAAGGGATTTGGTCTATTATCCAAGCCAATCAGGTTCACTATCCTCGATTTAGATTGCTCGATACGCATATGTTCGGAAGATATGATGAGTTGCAGCTTCAACACTCGGAAATATTAGCTGCAATTAAGGATAAGGATATTAAACAGCTGGATCGTTGTTTATACCATCATTTACACCAATACTTAATTTTGCTCAGCAAATCCCCTCCAAGTGAGTATAGAGACTATATGATTAATTGGTAAATGCCAAATTAAAGATGTAACCAAATATATAGAAAGTGAGAATATTAGATTATGGATGTAATGCAAGAAATAAGAAATTGCGGTATTGTACCTGTGGTGGTAATTGACAAGGCAGAGGACGCTGTGCCTACAGCAAAAGCACTGGCTGCAGGTGGTGTTAATGTTATGGAGATCACTTTGCGTACTGCTGCAGGGCTTGACGCCATTAGACAAGTAGCTAAACATTGTCCTGATGTGCTGGTCGGCGCAGGAACTGTAATTACATTAAACCAATGTAAACATGCTGTAGAAGCCGGCGCAAAATTCATTGTTTCACCTGGATTTGATCGCAACGTAGTTGCATGGTGTGTAGAAAACAACGTTGATATTACACCAGGCTGCGTGACTCCGACAGAAATTATACAAGCAATGGAACTAGGGATTAATGTTATTAAATTCTTCCCCGCTAATATCTATGGTGGTTTGAGCGCTATGAAAGCTCTGGCCGGACCGTTTCCGGGAATAAAGTTTATCCCTACAGGCGGAATTTCAGAAAAAAATCTCGACGAGTATATTAAGCCTTCCTTTATACACGCTGTTGGCGGTAGTTGGCTTTGCACAAGAGCCGACATTGCAGCCGGCAACTTTGATAAGATCGAAGCGTTAGCAAAGTCAACTGTAAATACAATGCTTGGCTTTGAGTGGGGGCATATTGGGATTAACAATGATAATAAAGATGAGTCTATGAGCATTTGCAACTTCTTCGATAAGGCTTTTGGAACAGGAATTCAAATTGGTGAACTTTCTAACTTTGTATCTCCTGCTGTTGAGGTTCTCAACTTCCGTTTCTTGGGTGAGCATGGACATATTGCTATTAAGACTAATTGTATTCACCGTGCTATGGCCAGCCTGAAGAAGCGTGGCTTCACCTTTGACATGTCCACTGCGAAGTACGTGGACGATGAGTTAGTCGTCGTATATTTCACTGAACATCAGGGTGGCTTTGCAGTTCACTTACTGCAAGCATAAATTTTGATTTTACTTTATTTAGCACACGAGTAATCTATCCGCTGATTTTATTTAAAACAAAGGAGATAAAACATTGAAATACTTAAGCTTTGGCGAGATTATGTTACGCCTGAAAACACCGGGAACAATGCGCTTGTTCCAAACTGATTTACTTGAAGCAACCTTTGGTGGAGGAGAAGCGAATGTCGCTGTGTCCCTTTCTAACTACGGATGTGACGCTGCGTATTTGTCTGTACTTCCTACTAATGCAATTGGCGATCATTGTATCAATGAGCTTCGCAGATTCGCCGTTGACACTGACCGCATAGTGCGTGCACCAGGTCGTATGGGGATATATTATCTGGAAAGTGGCGCAAACCAGCTTCCAAGCAAGGTTATATATGACCGCGAATATTCAGCAATTGCAATGGCAAAGCCTGGTGATATTAACTGGGATAATGCACTTGCCGATATTGAATGGTTCCACATTACAGGAATCACTCCTGCCATAAGCGAAACTGCTATGGAGCTTTCCTTAGAAGCTGTAAAAGAAGCTAAAGCACGGGGAATCACCGTGTCTTGCGATTTGAATTACAGAAAAAATCTCTGGAAGTACGGTAAGTCCGCTCCGGAGGTAATGGCTGAGCTCGTTAAGCATGTGGATGTTGTAATCGCAAACGAAGAGGATGTTCAGAAATGTCTTGGCATCACAAATGATGTAGCTGTTGAACATGGCGAATTAGATCGAGATAAATATAAATCACTCTCGGACGAAGTTCTCCGTAAGTATCCTGACATGAAGCTCATTGCAATCACGTTACGAGAGAGCAAGAGTGCTGACATGAACGGTTGGGCAGCGTGCTTAAATGATCGCACTGATTTCATTGAGAGTAAGCTCTATATGATACATGACATTGTTGATCGTGTTGGTGGTGGAGATGCTTTCTCTGCAGGTCTAATTTATGGACTGACTCACTATGACACTCATGAAGCTGCACTGGAGTTTGCAGTTGCAGCAAGTTGTCTTAAGCACTCAATCAGCGGCGACTTTAACCGTGTGAGTGTTTCAGATGTAGAGAAACTAATGCATGGTGACGGTAGTGGTCGTGTACTAAGATAGAAGGGTGGTTTTGCTATGAAAATGGGATTTCGTTGGTTCGGTGAAAACAATGATACGATTTCGCTCGCAGATATCCGTCAAATTCCGGGTGTCACAAGCATTGTATGGGCATTGCACAACAAGCTTCCCGGCGAAGTGTGGGAACTAAATGAAATAGCTGAGGTAGCAGAACAAATTGAGTCACATGGATTTGATTTAGATGTTGTTGAGTCAGTCAACATTCATGATGACATTAAAGTTGGATTGCCCTCTAGGGATAAATATATCGAAGCATATATACAAACAATACGCAACCTTGCAAAATTCGGCGTTAAGGTTATCTGCTACAACTTTATGCCTATCTTCGACTGGACACGGACAAACATGCACTTCCCTTTAGAAGATGGCTCAACCGCTCTTTATTATGAAAAGGCAAAGATTCAAGATGACCCAAAAGAGATGGCAGAATACATTCTCAGCGAACAAAAAGACGGCACTTCATTTCCTGGTTGGGAACCAGAGCGCATGGCACGCCTTGACGAGCTGTTCTTACTTTATAAAGATGTCACAAAGGAGCAACTGTGGGAAAACTTACGTTATTTCCTCGAAGCTTTAATGCCTGTCTGTCGTGAGTGTGGAGTCAAAATGGCAATACATCCTGATGATCCGCCATGGGATATTTTTGGACTTCCTCGTTTGATTATTGACGAAGATGCAATCGACAAATTGCTTACTATGGTGAATGATCCTCATAACTGTCTAACTCTTTGTTCAGGTAGCTTTAGCGCAAATCCTGATAATAACGTGGCGGATATGATACGCAAGCACTGTGACCGCATTGCATTTGCACATATACGTAATGTTAGACATTATGAAAATGGCGATTTTTCAGAAGTTTCTCACCGTGATCAAGATGGTCATAGTGGAATTATAGACATTGTTAAGGCTTATCATGATTGTGGATTTGCAGGTTATGCTCGTCCTGATCACGGGCGACATATTTGGAATGAGCAATGTCGTCCGGGATATGGACTTTATGATCGTGCGCTGGGTATCATGTACATATGGGGTGCGTGGGATATGCTTGAAAGCAAAAACGCCACTTAGAAGTGAATGTTACTCAACAATAATGCAGAAAACTTGTGCCAGAATATGCGATAAAATAATAGGATCAAGCATTGACCAGATAAGCACAAAATGGTAAACTATATTGGTTGTTTAAATAAAGTTTTGAAAGGAAAACTCTATGTCAAATAAGAATGTTACTATTGAAGGTTCAGGCAAACATTGTCACGTTTCCAGAGAAACACTTGATATACTTTTCGGAGATGGTTTTGAGCTTGAAATCAAAAAAATGCTATCTCAACCAGGTCAATACGCAACTCCGCATAAAATCACTGTCGTTGGCCCTCGCAGGTCTACAGATGTTACGATTCTCGGACCATGCCGTAATGCAGATCAAATCGAATTATCACTAACAGACGCAGCTTCACTGGGAATCGCTGCTCCAATTCGTGAAAGCGGTGATGTAGCGGGTAGTCCCGGCTGTAAGCTCGTTGGACCTAAAGGCGAAGTTGAAATTAAAGAAGGCGTAATCGTAGCAAAGCGCCATATTCACATTACACCTGAAGATGCCGCAAAGTTCGGCGTTGCCGATAAGCAAATAGTTAAAGTTAAAGTCAATGGTGACAGATCCCTTATCTTTGACGAAGTAGTTGTTCGAGTAAGCCCTGATTTCGATACATACATGCATTTAGACTATGACGAATATAATGCTTCCGGTCTTTCACGTGATAACAGCGTCGGAGAAATAGTAGCATAGCACCTAACAGGATATATTACAACGAAAAAATGGAACGCTAACTGAAATCAGTTGGCGTTCCAATGTTCTAATCTTGTATTGTTTATTGCTTATTGTTTGAAATATATCTTAGCTTATTCCTAAAGTTATGCGTGACATGATGTTTAGAATGATTGTAAGCAAAACAAAAACTCCTGCAATCCACTTTGTAGCAAGGGCAAGGCGTGCATCACGTGACTTTGCTGCATTCTTCGCTAGATATGATTCGTTTGCACCGGTAAACGCAGACAATCCTGAGTTTTTGCCCGATTGCAGAACTATTACACATATTAATATTACGCATAGAATTAGTTGAATAACCACAAATATTGTTTTTACGATTTCCATAATGAGTCGCTCCTTGTTTTATGCTATGTTTTCACGCAGACTAATACACTAGCACATTATTAAAAAAAATGCAAGAAATATTAATAAAAATACAAAAAATAATATAAATAAGTTGTAAAACACTGCAAAATTACTGTTTGTTTTAAGAAAAGAGTTTATTTTATGTACTTTGACACACATGCACACTATTGTGATAAGCGTTTTAATGATGACCGTGATGAGTTGCTTGCTTCAATGCCTGAGTCGGGAGTTTCTTTAATTCTCAATGCAGGTAGCAGCTTGCGTTCTTCAAAGCAAAGCGTAGAACTAGCTAATAAATATTCGTTTATTTATGCGTCCGTTGGCGTTCATCCCCATGATTCCAAGTCAATGAACGACAACACTGTCTACGAACTTCAAGAGCTTCTCTCTGACCCTAAGGCTGTGGCTGTGGGAGAAATTGGGCTTGATTATCATTATGATTTCTCTCCACGTGATGTACAGAAAAAGCACTTTCGTGAGCAACTTGACCTTGCCGGGTCTTTAAAATTGCCCGTTATTGTTCACGAGCGCGAATCATTACAAGATACCTTAGATATGATTCGCGAGTATAAAGATCTTCGTGGTGTGCTTCATTGTTTCTCGGGCAGCTGGGAAACCGCTAAAATAGTGCTGGATTTGGGTTGGTATCTGTCCTTTGGTGGTGTTATAACATTCAAGAACGCTCGTCGAGCATTGGAAGTTATTGAAAAAATGCCACTGGACAGAATTATGCTTGAAACAGATTGTCCATATCTCTCTCCCGAGCCACTACGTGGCCGACGTAATAGCTCGCTGAATCTAAAATATATAGCTGAGAAGATTAGCGAAGTACGTAGGATGACGGTGGAAGAAGTTGCAACCACAACAACTGAGAACGGCAAAAGATTTTTCGGGATTTAGATACGGTTGTTCTGCTATGGTTGTTCTGCAAAATTATCTGACTGTATACGTTTCACGCAAAATGCCTATGAAATCTATACCTGTAAGTTCACCAAATTCTTCTATAGAAGCTCGTCTTTCACCTTCCAGAGTTGCTTCTGTCGTTGTCCAAAGCCATGTTTCAAATATAACAAACTCATTATTATCAGGAAACATCTGAATTACCCAAAGTCTTGTGTGTAAGTCGCCACCCACGCCTCTTCTTGTTTGCAAAAGAGCTGTCATTCTATCTTCAGTAGCACGGATATCACCGATGAGTATGGAGGGGTTTCCTCCTTGTTGTAGCCATTCCGCTAATCTTTCCATTATTACAACAGCGTCCGTATCCTGCTCTGGATTTATTTCTCGGATATCATATCCAAGCCTAAGAGAATCATGGGTAATCACTCCGGGGGGATCTCGAACGATATCATTTGGCTCTAACTTCATATAGACATTTCCTAAGTCGCTTGTATAACGGAAAGTATAGAAGAACGAACCTCTCGACAGATTATGGTTAAATAATGTTAAGTTCGGCAAGTCATAAGTAACCGCTGGAATAGGAACTTCTCTGTTGTATCTGTCCACTTCATCAGGTATGTATAAATCGTAAATTGGAACAATCACGTTTATTGTAAATGGAACATCACGACCGCGACTGGTAACTATAAAGGTATAATCGCCATCTCCATCATATCTGAAAGATATGTATCTCCTGCTTGTTCCTCCCGGTTGCAAAGTTCCTGTAGTCCGAATAGGATCTTGACCTCCTGCAACAAACCTGCCCAATTCTATTCCATCAGGCCCAAATTCTGATATATTAAAGGGAAAAGAAGCAATACGTACATCCGAAACATTTTCTAATGCTACAGGCACATTGATATAAGGTTGTCCGTCATCCGGCGACCAATAATTATCAACTCTACCAGCTGTAATATTATCTTCAAATGTAAACTGCATCCCTGCCAACACAAATGCTTCACCTAATGAGACAGTTCGTGTCATATTAATAATATAGTCAATGTGTACGAAGTATGTACCCGCGAATTCTCTGATAGAGAAGTCCCATCCTACAAAGAAATCTCTTCCATATTGGAGATCAAAATTATGTTGAACATTTCCGTTGCCATCTACTATGGCAACCTGTACCTCTAGCTCATCTTCGGTTTCGACTTCTCTTATCCATTCTTCTATTTCTGTTAAAGATTCCCTGTCGACATCCGATAAACGCCTTTCAATAACTTCTCCGAAAGTCAAATAAATCAAATTAATCGTCAGATTGCTTTCGCCAACGTCAAAGTTCCATTCTACAAAGCGACGTTCATCTTCAAGAAATTCCTCCCCAATCAGGCTTCCATTAGTATCACTGGCAAAAATACTAACAGAAAGATTTTCAAGCCCCTCTAAAAACTCAGGCATTTCATTGCGTACCCAGCCTCTTATATCGCTATATGATGTGGGATTAAGTTCTTCTAATTGATGTATCATTGTTCTGGCAAGAAGTTTTCCACCACAACCTGTCAACGAAGCGCTAAGTAGCACTAAAATAGATACAATTATTATATATTTTTTAACTTGAACAACTTTGTTGCGTGTGCCTTTATTTTCGTTCATATACTTATTTCTCCATGTGCTTTCCATGTATTTATTTTGATTCTTATTACTAAAATTATATCATTGACTGTAGATTTTGCAAACTCATTTTTGAATTTTTGCACTGCTCTTATGCATTGCTTTTTCTTACTCACTCAAAAAACATTTCATTAACTGAACCTTTTCTTCTTCTAAAACGTCTATAATGGTGAAATCGATTTCAAAACAATCAAATGAGGGAAAATATGGATAGCACAGAGTTCACGTCATTGATGTCTGATTGCGAAAATGCCTTGAAGCGCTTTGTGTACTTCAAGATGCCGAGCAAATTCGATGGCGACGATGTTTTGCAAGAAATTATGTTGGCGGCTTATACACGCCGTGATACGTTGAAGAACCCTGATGGGTTTAAAGCGTGGTTGTTTAGAATAGCGGCCAACAAGTGCAACGACTTTTATCGCAAACGAGCAAAATTGCCCGAAGCCTTGCCTGAAAGCGAAGCTGCGTTAGATAACGCTCTTTCGCAAAGTAGATACGGTGTAACTGTAACAGACGTAGTACAGGAGACATTGACGCTGCTTAGTGAAAAGGATGCACAATTACTGCGACTTGTGTATATCGATCGTTATCGGCAGGCAGAAATAGCACGATTGCTCAATGTTCCTGTTGGCACTGTGAAAAGTCGGCTTTATTCAGCTAAACAGCGATTCAAAGCTACATATCCATACCCTCCTTCAACCCGAAAGGTCATGAAAGGAGTGCTAAAAATGCACAAATTACCTGAAATACTACCGGAATACACTATTATGCCATCGGAAAACCCGCCATTCTCTGTTAAATGGGAGGAGACAATGGGTTGGTTCATTGTTCCGAAGTTAGGTGAAAAGGTCACATGGGCCATGTACGATTGGCCAGAAAAAACTCGCTCAGAGCTGTATGAACTGGAAGTTGTTGGAAAGGCTAGAGTACACGATATCGAGGGTGTAGAATTTATTGCTAAAGAATATTGCGGCGGTCAACACGAATATACCACTGAAAATCGTAATAGGACTTCTACTTTTGTTGCCCAGCTTACCGATACACACTGTCGCGTTCTTTCTCAATTCCACTTTGATGGGGAAGTAAATCATATATACACTTTCTTGGATGGCGATGTTTTTACAAAAAACTGGGGCTTTGGCGAGAATAATTGCGGCAAAGAGATAAACCTCGTACCAAAAGGCACCATCACGCGTAGTGGGAGCAAAATTGAAACGAAAGACCAACCGTTTTTACTTGATGTAGTGGGTCGTTATACCGTTACTATCGCCGACAAGGAGTACGACTGTGTTTGTGTGATTGACGTAGAGACTTACAATCGCGGAATGCTTTCCGAACAGTTCATTGACGCAAGCGGACGTACCGTGCTATGGAGACGCTTTAACAGAGACGATTGGAAGATTGATGTCTACAAGCAACCGTGGAGTGAAAAACTTCCCGATAACGAACGATTGACCGTTAATGGCAACGTGTATGTTCACTGGTACGACTGCATAACGGATTATATTCTATGAGGCTAGGCTAGATTTTCTTTCAAATTAATCCCGTAGATGGATATTTATAATACACTTAGCAGAGCGGGTTTTCGAATCCGCTCTTGAACTTTTGTGCTACAATGCACAGTAATGTGAAGTGTTGTTGTTCAAATTGGATGATTCACTTTACAATTACGATATAGGGCATAATGTCGTCATCATTGTAAAGTTGGTTTAGACTTAATATGCGATGAAAAGGAGAATCTCATGATACGACTTATTACTGAGCGGCTTGTTATCCGCGACCTATTGCCGGCAGATCTTGGCGATTTGCATCGCCTTTTGTCTGATACTGAAACTATGTATTATTTGCAAGACATAGTTACGCACTCACGTGAAGAGAGTAAGCAAAATCTTGATGTTGCGATTGCAGAGTCTCAAAGTGAAGACAGAACGAAGTATTTTTTCTCTATAGTGGATAAAGAAACCGACACTTTTATTGGAAGTGTCGGCTATACGGTTACAGAAACTACTCCTGTCGGCAAGTTGGTGCATATCGGCTACTTCATATTACCCGAACATCATGGAAAAGGTTATATGACTGAAGCAGTTAATGAAGTTTTGCGTTTGAGGATAACGATGTGTACAGGATAAGTACGGGTTGCCTGAGTGAAAATCGTGCTTCTGAACGAGTAATGCAAAAATGCGGATTTATAAAAGAAGCTGAACTTAAGTCACACACATGGCACGACGGGCAAATGAAGGACAGAGTCGAATACCGCCTGTTGCGCGAGGAGTGGGAAGCAAACGCTGCTAGGTCAAACGGCTAGTTTTACTGCTATAATTCATAGTGTTTCTCTCTATCAACCAGTAAAGTGCAATCCGTACTGCTTTACTCATTTTGCTATGCTCTTCGCCATAAATAAGCAGGGGTTACTTTCATCCCAGAGCAAAGGGAAAATTTCAAGGGGGCGAAACCCTACTGCTTCGTAGAATAATCTTGTTCTTTCATACTCCTTGCTTTCAGCTAAATCTGCTAGTGTTTTTACTGTTAGAAATTCGATTTTATTTTTGCTGCAATAGGCTTCACATTGAGCAATTAACCTTTTACCGATTCCTGCTCTATGATGCGTTTCTTGTATACCCATTACATAGACCTCTGCTGTGTAGCGATTATGAACTTTAATGGCTACAAATCCGACAGGCATATTGTCATCAAATGCAGCATAAAACGGCATTGTCTGTGCTTGTTCTACATAGTCAACAATAGCGGATTCTATATCAAACCATTCCGGTAACTCACGCAAGATAGCATTGCAAATAGCAGATTTTTCTGACCGTGTAATGATTTCTCTTATTGTAATATTCATAAGTCTGAGTACCTCTCAATTGTTTTCGCTTTAAACTCACAGTAATGCTTTCTTCAAGCCATCGAAATCCAGATAGTCCTCGACAAATTGTTTTCTTAATAGTTGTTCGGGGATGAACTCGTTGTATTTGCCTCTTACTTGTACTTTTTCGGGCAGTGGGAGATCATAGAGGTCTATTTCTGAATTGAGAATGTCGTAGATGACCTCTGCCAATGAATCTTTCGTTCCCTTATATGTGACCTCGAGAAATACGCAGGTCATCCAAGGGAGCTTGTTTTTTATTCCCCTGTCTAATAGTGCGTAATGTAACGTGAATAATTGTCGTGTTCCTACCCATGGGAATATGGCATATTTTTTGTCTGACAGAGGCGTTACAAGATTTTCTAAAATGCCGCTGTTTCTTGCAATATATCGGATTTCCTCAAGGCGTGGAGCACATCTTTCGCTTAGGTATGGATATGGATCTTCTGATACTAACACATCTCTTATTTTTCGCACTAATACTGTGTGTAGTTCAACGTCAAAATCAACATCCCAATCGACAAGTGAAATACCTGGTACGTGTTTTACGAAAACAACCTTGCTCTTTTCATTGAGCTCAACAGTTTCCCATGCCTGCCCTGCAAGGGCAAAGCGTGTTCCCACAGGATATGCCTTGTCCACAGTGCCTATTGTACGATTTTCATCTTTGACTAACAAATATTCAGGTGTTATAAAGACGGTGAGGAACTTGTGGCTGTTTACAATTTTCTCGCCCTCTCTACCAATGATAATTCCACCACGCTCTGTTCGCTCAAGTTGATCCGTATTTATAAGGTGCTCAAGTAATTGGCGGTAGTCGTCTTGTGTTATTTTCTCAAAACACCCTAGCGTCAATATTGTTTGCGCCAGCGCAGCAGCAGACGTTTCACCGTTACTCTTTAGGTGGCTCATTGTTTGGTGGTAGAGCAGATTATATGCGTGGTAGTGTGGATATATGGGCTCAATCCACTGCTCTCTTGTATATGTTTCTATAATGGCAATGGTGCGGATAAGCTCCCAGTTAATTGGCCCCAGTATGTCTGATGAATTGATTTGAATACTTTCGACTATTGTGAACAATAACTGAGGCACTTGACCGCGCCGTCCACAACGCCCAAGTCTTTGTGCAAATGACGAAACATTCAGTGGGGCACCGACTTGTACTGCTTGATCCAGAGAGCCAATATCAATACCAAGCTCCAGCGTTACTGTCGCTCCTGTAACGATTTTTTCGTCATCGGCTTTCATTTCATCTTCAGTTGTTTCGCGCAGTAATGCGGACACATTGCCGTGATGCACCCTGTAGACATCCGGTGATTTGTTCTTCAGCGCAATTTCACGTATGTTCGCAAGAATAAACTCTGTTTCTTCACGACTGTTTGTGAAGATGATTGTTTTCTTGTCGAGAGTTGCCTTGAACAGATACTCATAATGCTCTCTGTCGCCGATATCCCCACTGCCCACTGTTTTTGTAACATTTCCGCTACCATCGCGTTCTTCAAAATCGCGCTTATCCGCATAATTGACGAATCGCTCAACATGCAATCGGACACGTTTTTTACCCTCATCTGTTATTGGCACAGCACAGTTTCTCCCTGTGCCCGTGCTCAGCCATGCCTGTGCCATCTCTATGTTTCCAATAGTTGCAGATAGTCCAATACGGCGCGGAATAACTCCTGTCAGCTTTTGAAGTCGCTCAAGTACACATAGCAATTGTACGCCTCTTGCATCTCGCATAAAGTGATGCACTTCATCTATTATCACGTAGCGCAAGTCAGAGAACATTTGAAGGCATGCCCCTCGCTTGTTTGTTATTAGGCTCTCAAGGGACTCAGGTGTTATTTGAAGAAGTCCTTCGGGATTTTTAACGAGCTTGTCTTTTTGAGTTTGCGATGCGTCACCATGCCATTTATAGACAGGGATATTTGAGTCTATTAGCAATTGCTCCAAGCGTTTAAATTGGTCGTTGATGAGCGCTTTGAGTGGCGATATGTATAGTACACCCACTGACTTTGACGGGTTGTTGTAAAGCTCGGTAAGGACAGGCAAAAACGCTGCTTCAGTCTTGCCCGATGCGGTGCCTGATGATAGCAAGAGGTTGTCATCCGTGTCAAAAATGACTTCACACGCAGCAACTTGAATACCACGCAGTTCCTCCCATTTGTTCATATATATGTAGTCTTGTATAAACGGGGCTAATCTGTTAAATGCGTCCATTGTTTATGTTCCCTTTTTGTATTTTTGTTAATGATCTGTAAAATCTAAACGTACACAACAAATAGTATAACATATAAAACACGACAATAGTGTGTCCACTTTATGAAACAGAAAACAAAAAAAACTATGATGTGGGCAACTGCCAAGAGTGTTTGCAACTGCACGACTGATTATCAATCCGGTCGTGCAGTTATTTAATTGAAAGGCAATAATACCCTACTCATGGTTTTACTTTCCAAATTCTCGATTATTACAGTTGACGGTATTGCAAAGCACCATACTGTAGTGTGCTTATTCGGTATGTTCGTCAACAATACCTTTTATTTCATCTACAACTTGTTGAATTGACTTGTCATCAGTATAAATAACATAATCTCCGGGATGTAGTTCCATTCGTAGCCAGTCGAACATTACCTCGTTATCATCGCCTCGTTTTTTATGACGTTCAATCAATGTGCTTTCAGAGCATTTAAGTGTAAAAACGATAGTTAAAAAATCATTTGCTGTAATATCTCTCAAAATTGAATTTCTGATTTCTTCACCTATTACTACAACAGATGAAAAAACAACATAGTCAAATTGTGAATCTAAATATGTGGACAAAGCAAAAGACATAGTTTTGTCACCATTGCGTAATCGAGGGTCTGCAATTGAAAAAGGATTAACACACCAAGCCCAATCACCATCAAAATATGCACTGTTATTATATGATTCAAACAGGCTTTCTGCTACAGCGGTCTTACCGACACATGGCGAACCTGTTATGATAATCAACTTTTGTTTCATATTTTCGCACATACTTACACCCTTATTATTGCACATTATATAAAAACTTCTTTGCTGTTGGTTGTCTAGTCGTTTGTACGGTCTAACGCTTAATAGTTATATCATAAGCCAAAGTGCTTTTCTAATATTACTAAAGTTTGCTCCGGTGTACTTTCTTCTGTTCGTACAATGCTAAAAAGGTTATGTTGACGAGTTTCTTCATACGCTTTTTCTGCACTGATTCTGAACAATTCATCTTGAACTGCAATCTTTTTTTCTGATTCTTTTAAGGATAACAGGCAATCTAAAAATGCTTTGTGGCTCTCTCGTTTGCCGTAGTTTTCGCAATTTATAAGCTCAGTGGCAGCCAATAAACAGGCTATTTTGTTATAGTCAGAAATTTCTGCAAGTAACGGAATTGGCACTAAAACGTCCGTAACAACTCTAGCTTTTTGTGATAGCTTAATAAGTTCAATTAACGCAAATTCAATATATTCATCGTTTTCGGCACGCCCTGCTCGCTCCGCTAAAAACTCGTCAACAGACCTACTAAAAAAAGTTTCCCAATCTGTCGTCATTTTCTTTGCTGTTGAAAGCGGTTGATATTTTTCATTACAAATGGAACGGAATTCACGAAAATTATCGCTACCCCAATCCTCACTAAAAAAGATAAAACCATGTTTTTCTTCCAAAGCTTTTGCCATCGTAGTTTTACCAGCTAATGCTGTTCCTGCCAAAAAGTATACGTTTTGCAAGCTATGCTTGAGGATGTTTTCTGCTATATTCATAAATTATATTTCCTTATCATATTTTTTATCAAGATAATTCTTAAACGCATTTTTACCTTGCTCCGAATAATCAGCAGCAACAAACTCCGAAAAAACATCATTAACAAGGTCAAGTGCTTGTTTCAAATCGTTCTTGGTTATTTCTTTTATCACTCTAAATCACCTGTGTATTCTACTCATTCGTTACTCTACCAATAAAAAGTAGTATAACGCAGAAAACAAAATTGCTCTGCTCAAAAGTATAACATACCCACTACTGCAATTACTACTCTCAAATTCTGTTCTTTGAAAGAGGCTGGAGGCAACCACCACATAATCAACAACCGCCGTAAAAATAGTGTAGCCGATTTTGCCGTATAATAGAGTCACTGAAAACGGATAGCAGGATTTTTAATTCTGTTCTCCGTTTTCAGCAACGTAATGGCACGGCAAAAATCCAGTTCGTCAACTGTAATCAGAACACAGAAAACAACAAACGTCCGATGGAATTACCATCGGACGTAAGTTTTTAAGTTATAGAGTACTCCTTTGGCTATCCATCCGGAACGCCCGGTCCCTCTATAGAGTTACTATACCACAGTTACTTTTGAATTTCAATCACATTTTCAAATTTGTCTATCAATACGACTTTCTTTATTGAAGAACGCTTCTTAATCTCGAAGAACACTTTTTTCTCAATATCAATATAACTAAGTTTTGTACGTCGTGTATCAAGAATAATGTTTCGAGATTGCTTTGAAGCAAATTTGAACTGATTTCCAATTGTGGATTTAGATGACCCAATCGGAGATTTTATTTCCCACTCT
>Ga0123355_10002047_pt1 | contig 28468 bp, 26 predicted proteins | sample TergutEmb28metaG_3_FD_89872 | JGI IMG/M metagenome (GOLD analysis project Ga0123355, IMG submission 89872) | Embiratermes neotenicus P1 segment gut microbial communities from Petit-Saut dam, French Guiana - Emb289 P1 | ecosystem: Host-associated > Arthropoda: Insects > Digestive system > Gut ... | reverse complement strand
TTTCTATGGAAAAAGAGCAGTTGTAGTTTGTACCAAAAGCAAGCTCGTGGTCTTCTGCCATTAACTCAATTTTGTAGTCGGTAGTTTCTATCATGCGCATTTGCCTGCCTGTGCGCTCAAAACCTACGGTAAGGCTTTCACCGTCTTTTTCCCATGAATAGGTGAATAGCTCAAATTTGTTAACCTCTTCCCCATCCGGGGTAACGTCCAAAGAACGGGTAGAGTCTGCGTACCAGTCTGCTTTTGCAAAAAATTGTGCAAAAAGCGGAGTAGTTACAATTGTTGGGATAAAGTTAGCTAAATGCGTGGTGTCCGACCTGTCTTCCCACATAAAACCGCATTTTTTGTACAGTGGTACGGCTGCGGTGTTGCCCGGCCATGTGAATAGGTCTAGCCTGGGGTAGCCAAGCTCTATTGTGCGTTGCACGCAACGTAGTACAAGAGCTTTACCAATTTTTTTGTTTTTATAGTCTGGCCGTACGCCTAAAAGGGCTATATACAGAGTATTGGCATCTCCAAAATATCGCCCAAAACTGCAATAGCCAACAACTGTTTCGCCGTCCATGGCAATGTATACATTGTAATAGGAAGCGGTTGCGTGCTGAGATATGACTTGCGCCGCTGTGCGTACGGAATTGCTCCCGCCCCAGTCTTCGGTGCTTAAGTTCCACATTTCTGCTATGCCTTGGGCTAGGGCTGGGGTGTATTCTACAATTTTTATTCCGGATGGCAGGGTTTCGTATGTAGTCATGTTTGTTTTCACGTCCTTTAGTTTTATTTGATTTTTTCATAATTGTGGGTTAGTGTCAAGTGGTGGGTGTTATAAGTGCGTAATAACACTTGACCTTAACCCGATGTTATAGTTTATTCTTAAGAAGCTATACGCATGGATTGGAAACGTCGCCTTGGCGGTCATTATTCCGCTATTTTCCGTCGCTTCCTCCTTGCGTACCTCTGGTACGCCGCGTCGTCAGCAACGAAAACTAGCGAAACAATGCCTCGCCAATTCGACATTCCCAACCATGCGTATAACTTCTAAAACAACAACAGGAAAGGAACGCAAAATCATGGAACTACAAAAAGTTAGCCAGGCAGCAAAAATCTTTGGTATTTCAACAAGAACACTTCGGTATTACGAGCAGGTCGGGTTGATTCAAAGTATCAGAGATGAGGATAACTCTTACCGATATTACGACGCCGCCGCGCTAAAACGTGTACAGCAAATTGTTATTTTGCGCAAGCTGCAAATCCCTGTTAAGCAAATCGCAATTATTCTAAACCGCCCGGACGCAACAACGGCAACCGAAATTTTTAACGAAAACATCACAGCACTGGAAAACGAAATTGCGGCATTAGAAACAATCAAATCCGCACTCCAACTTTTTGCTGCCAAAATAGAAGAAATCGCAAACTTGCGCTTAAACTTGGATATACTTACCGACGAAACAGTGATGGAACTAGCCGGCTCCCTTTCCTTAACGCAAAAAAATGTTAGGGAAGTTCAAACTATGGAAAATTTAAACCGAGCAAATGCAACACTGGACAAGTTAACCGACAAGGATGTGCGAATCGTTTATCTGCCACCGGCAACAGTTGCATCATTGCATTTTGTGGGCAACGATGAAGAAGGACGCATACCCGAAGACCAAGGCGAGGACGCAATGGCAGCTCTTGTGAAGCAGTTGGCGGAAATAAAGCCGGATTGCCGCCATTATGGTTTTAATCATTCCGCAGATGGCCAGCGTGGGTACGAACGCTGGTTTACCATCCCGGATGACATGGAGCTGCCGGCTCCGTTTGTAAAAAAACAATTCCCAGGCGGCGTGTACGGGGCTTACGCCCTAAGAACTTGGGACAATGAATGGGAACTGTTGGTGGGTTGGGCAAACAGCCATGATAAATACGAGTTTGCGCAAGGCAGCTATGATACAATGCTGGGAATTTTAGAAGAGCATTTAAATGTTATGGGGCATTATATGCTCCCGGGCGTAAAGCATGACACGCAGGTAGACTTACTGGTTCCGCTTAAGGAAAAGCAGGGCTGGCCAAATAAGTTGGGCTACCTTGCAGGCAGCGAAGAAAAATGCGGCTTTAAAGCCAGCCTAATTGAAAAAGAAGCGTTTACGGCAGTCGGGTACAGGCAGCCACCCAAAGCCGCCAGTAGTGAGGAGTTCTACAAAAAACTTACTGAAGACGGCAGGTTGGAATGTATGAAGTCCGCACTAAAACCAAACACCCCGATACTTGTTTATCATCATTCCGACGGTGGGTATAAAATTAATGTTTGCGCTGATATAAATGAGGCCGTCGATGGAAAATATTTTGAATCGAAAAAAATGAATGTGAAAAAAATAGCAAAGAAAAAGTGGATTGAATTTGAGTTAAAATTGGATGATATAAAAAACGACTCTTGGGATAAGTTCCAACCCCATGACCTCGTGGGCAAACTGGGTTATAAGTTCGATGGTTCTGCCGGGTTTTTCTTTGTATATTACGGGGAACTTGTAGCAACCGAAGGAAATAAAAATGATTTGCTATATTGTTGGATGCCTGTTATTCCACTTTAACACTCACAAAAAGGAGCCTGAAAATGAAAAAACAAAACATGAATATTGTTGCCAAAACACAGCGCGAAACCTATTAGACCACTTCATACCCATACCTGACAATTTTAATGTCAATCCGAACTGCTTATATGGCTTGAGCAAAGATGAGTTTATCGGCGGATTAAGAACACTGACCGAAATCATACAATCAATGTATTCCGACATGATACAAAACCCTGCAGAATACGGGCTTCCGTTGGTGGAAGATATTGTATACGAGAAATACAACCCAAAGGCTGCTGCTTCGGGCAGCTCCCCATCTAGGTTAATAACGACATTGTATTCGATAGTGCATTGCGGCGATTTTGCTAATAATGAAATTACCGTTAACAAAAAGCTCTTTACAGAAAAACTAAAAACTCACAAAGCTGCCAATGTGCCCATGATACTAAAAAAGCTATGTGACAATGGGTTTATTATCAGCGGCTTTAACGGAAAATCCTTTGACAAAAACAGCGACACATTTACATTTTCCTATGCCGACGGCGGTGATGTTGTACCTGCGCTGTATGGATATATGCTCAATGCGGCAATATACAAAGTTGCAATATTATCATTGAACTATTTTTTAGCGATTCCCCAAACGGAATGGTCGGCCGACCTGCATACATCCATATTCGCTAAATATCTATCCGGCAGCGAGAATGACTTTTATGTAAAGTTCAATAGGCATATCGTTGCCCAAGGGCTGCATGTCGGCAATGGGGACGATTATAACATTCATACCTATAGGGTGGAGTATTTTATCAATCCAAAAGATAAATCGCGGTTTATAGCTTGTTACTCCGAATTTGGGCAGTTACGTGTGAGTATGAGACTGCGCAATATCGACAGATACGCAAATTATCTTGAGACACTACCCGAAAGGGTGAAGCAAGTTTTCCGCAAAGAATCCACTTGCCGATATTGCCAAGAGCCGTGCGGCCAGCGATATGCGTGGACATTTGAGGGTGTAACCTACACAGTATGTGGGTATATGTATTTATTTGATATCATTTCTTACGAACCCGAGGACGCGGAAATTTATAAGCAAATTATCATGCATGAAGTAGATGCCGTAAATAATAAAGGCAAAAAATAGAAAGAAGGAAAATACATGAACGTAGGACAAGAAATCAAGCAATTCGCAGACTCGATTTTAGTAATGCCGGAATTCCCGGTAAGAAAAGACCTGCCGAAGGAATATCCTTTGCACTTCTCAAAATTATGTGCCCTGATGAAGGAAATATACTCAGACATTGCAAAAGACCCGGAGCAGTGTGGAGTAAATTCTGCCCGCAAGTTGTTCGATTTTTTCTCATGTTTAGCAAAAAGCGGTGTTGTAAAAAATCAGCAGTTAGTTGTTTGCGCCGACAGTTTCAAAAAAGAAGTGAAAAAGGCGCAAAATATGGGATCATCCCCCATAACAAAATATGAACTAATCATCTCAAAGCTAACCGATTTAGGGTTTGTATTTACACCTTTTAGCGGCAAAGCCTTCGGGAAGGACGTAACGGAGTTTTCAGTAGAATACCCCGATTATCCACTAATAATGGAAACACTAAAACAGTTTTACGATTGTTGGGAAGACATAAGAAAAGACATGAAAGAAAAAAAGGGCGACTATGTATTTTGGAACGCCAACCACCACGATGCATACAGGTTTTACTACTTAGTAGTGGCAGACCCCGCCAAAGTACCCGCGCTGCAACGCATCAGCGACCTTGCACATCTTAGAAACGCACCGGCCAATATTGCCGAGTTCCAAAAAGCATTTTACGAATATTCACAGCGTTACGATACAATTAGGTACGAAGGGCATTACAACTATAAATCTAAGTTAGTAATATTTAACCCGGGATTTTGGGGGCTAACACAGGCAGAATCGTTTAGAATGAAGATACGAAAAATGTCTAGCTACGCTTCCGAAATAGAAAAAATGCCGAAAGCTATATCAGAAGTATTTGCGAAAGATTATCAGTATTGCCAAGGCTGCGACGAAAACTGCACGCACCGTGTTTTTTGGGCATATAAAGGCGAAGAACGTAAAGGCTGCGCCAACATTTGCTTCACATTCAATAATTTCGATTTGTCGCTTATACCGCACTACTGGCGGTTGATAGAGTTGGAGTTTGGGATAAGCCAAACCCTAGAAAAGAGGTAGAAATGAATAAAAACAAAAAACTCCTTCCGGAAGACACCGTAATCATCTGGAACACTCACCCTGTTGGTGAGTACCGCAACTTCCTTAATGAAGCAAACTGCAAGGAACACATCGACAGCATGGACTATTCCGGCTTTCAAAAATGGCTTTTCTCACACACAGGGAAAACATTAAAAGAAGTTGTGGATGAGCATAACAATAACTACAAAGCCAAAAACATGGATGAGTTACTATCGGAAAGAAGGTGCGACGCGTTATCAAAGGACGACAAAACATTTATTGCGGCTTTTGATAAAGCAATAAACGAGCTTGGTTACGATTGCGAAAACACAATAACCAGCGGAAATGCTTGGAGCCCAATGGCGATTGTTTACGGCAAAACAGGCACAAAAAGCAGACCGTGCCCGGCTCGTATTTATATAAAAGACGACGGAATCACCCTTAGGCTGTTTTTAAACAAAGTAGATAAACACATGCAATATATAGAAAACTCTCCGCCACATATAAAAAATGCTTTTATCTTTGAGGGCAGCGATTGCCAGTCTTGCAACACTTCCTGCGCTCCGGGCAAAGTGTATACTATTGATGGGCAGCAAATGCAAAAATGCAACCATTCAACGTTTTATTTCTACGGGGCGCATATTGGCATACTACCCGACATAATGGGGTTGCTGTCTAAGTTCTACCCTGTGAAAAAATAAATGCCAAACAGCTTCACAAAACTACTTTATTTCAAAATCCAACTGATCCGTATTTGCGATCATTTGAAAAAACAAACCTGTCACAAAACACTAGACACAACCTCCACCTTCGGTGTAAACTCAACAAAAACCAGAACAAGAATGGAGACAAACCATGACCCCATTTAAACTACCGGCCGATATCCGCTGGATAGGCCCAGAGCGCGTTACCGAACAGTTCCCAATAGAAACATCGTATTTCAAAACCGTTTTCAACCTACCCGCCGTACCCCCAAAAGCCGAAATATCAATCTCCGCAAACACCCGCTACCTTCTTTTTGTTAACGGGCAGGAAATTTTAAACGGCCCATGCAGGGGCGACCACTGGCACCAATTTTGCGACGTGGTAGACATTGCACCGTACTTAACCGCAGGCAAAAACGTAATTGCCGCAAAAGTAGTATCCTTCGTGCCGTACGAAGCCTCAAGGCAAGACAACTCTAACGCCGGGCCGTTTTGGGCAATGTCAAACGCCGCAGGGCCAATGCTGCTCTGCTGGGGGGAATTCCTTGCTAACAATGAAACAACCGACATTTCCACCGGCCGTGCAGACTGGTTTTACCTAAACGACAGCGCGATAACATGGAAAATGCAAAACATAACATTCTGGATGGGCTGCTCGGAAGATGTAGACGCCTCCAAACTACCAAAAGGTTGGGAAACGTCCACAGCCATCTCCCCCGCATTTTCCCCTGCAAAAATAAAATGGGGCAACACAATTGAGTTTGGAGAAATTCCGCCGCTTCGCTTATTTAACCGGCCAATAAAGCATCTGCTGCGCCTAGAAAAAGACCTACCGTTCGAAAATGCAGAAACAGAAATAACCATCCCCGCTAACACCACAAAAGAAATTCTGTTAGACACAAAGCAGCTAACCACGTCTTTCGTATACTTCCACTGCAACGGCGGCTTGGGTAGCACCGTTACTTTCTTATATTCAGAAGCTTTTAGCAAATTTGACGGCAAGCGCAATTACAAAGGCGTCCGTAGCGACGCAAGCGGCGAGCTAAGAGGCATTGTAGACATTTACCGCCCAAGCGGCGCCAACGAAATATACTCTCCATCTTGGTTCCGCACGCTTCGTTTTATGCGCCTAACCATACAAACCGGCAACGAGCCGTTAACAATTTACCCAATAAAACTAGTAGAAACTCGCTACCCGCTACAAGATAAAATAACCTTCACCCACCAAGAGCCATGGGTACAAAAAGTATGGGATATAAGCCGTCGCACCCTAGAGCTATGCATGCACGAAACCTACGAAGACTGCCCATTTTACGAGCAGCTCCAATACACAATGGACACCCGCCTGCAAATACTCTTTACCTACGCCATAAGCAACGACTCTACCATGGCACAAAAAACCCTGCACGACTACCACACTTCCATATTGCCCGAAGGTATTTTGCTATCTCGCTTCCCATCAAAATACCATCAAGTTATCCCAATGTTCTCTTTACACTGGATTTTCATGTTAAAAGACTACTATACAGAAACGGGCGACATTGCAACCCTGGAACGCTACCGCCCAACAGTGGAAAGTATTTTGGCATGGTACAAACGCCAAACCGGCCAACAAGGGCTTGTAGAATACTTGCCCTACTGGGACTTTGCAGACTGGACAGAAACATGGGACGACATTGCCGGCACAGCACGTGCGTCGCTTCACGGGCCTTCTACAATACAGAATTTAGTTTACGCCTACGCACTGGAAGTTGGCGCATCTATAATGGAAGACCTAGACATCGAAACTTTTGCAAAAAAATACCGGGCGGAAAGAAGTGGAATTTTACAAAATGTAGAAAAACTCTGCTGGTCCACAAAAAAGAAGCTCTACCGGGAAGGCCCAGCATTTGAAGAATACACTCAACACGCCCAAATGTGGGCCGTGCTTAACAAACTTGCCGTTGGGGAAAAGGCAAAAATGATAATGACTACAGCGTTATCAGACAAAACCCTAATCCCCTGCTCTTTTGTAATGCAATACTTCATGTTCCGCGCCTTAGAAGAAGCCGACATGTACGAAGAAACAAAAAAACTATGGCCAATGTGGAAAGAACTCTTGGACCTAGACCTTACAACCGTACCAGAAATTCCCGGCCAATACACCAGAAGCGACTGCCACGCATGGGGTTCCCTAATTTTGCACGAGCTGCCACGCAAGTTTTTAGGCGTTATGCCGATTGAACCGGGTTACAGCAAAATTACCATCCGCCCAATGGGCATGTTTATGAAAGCAATGTCCGGCACTGTGCCCACACCTCATGGAGACGTTAAGGTAGAATGGACAGCCGAAAACGGTAAATTTACAATTAAAGGCAGCACCCCGGTTTTGGCAGAAGTTATACTGCCAAGCGGTGCCAGAAGTGAAATAAAAGGTGAGTTTGCTTTAACAGAAAATATGTGATATACTCCCATGTACTATTAAAGAAATTAACTTCTCAAAAGAATTCTCAAAAGAAAGGATGGTGAAGAGATGAAAGCGGCTATCCATCCGAAATATTATGATGCAAAAGTACGATGCAACTGCGGCAATGAGTTTGTAGCAGGCTCTACAGTGGAAAGTATCACAGTAGAGGTTTGTGGCAAATGCCATCCTTTTTACACGGGCAGTCAAAAACTTCTTATCGAAGCTGGTGGACGTGTTGAACGGTTTAAGAAAAAATATAATCGCGACTAGTAAAATATTAAGCCCAGTCGTTCCAAAAAGTATCTGGAATGGCTGGGCTTTTTTATATGCAATAAGAAATTGCTCTGCTATGTCGGTGCAGGCGTTTTCAAGCTAAACGACTATAATTGCAAATATCAATACATGTGCTATACTTATAGCACATTCATACATAGGAGGTCAAAATGTCAATTAAGAAACTAATTATATCCTTTTCAATTACAGCAATTGTAGGCTTATTAACCGTTACAGGTATACTATGGCTACGGCAAGCTGGCCCAGATGCTTACCCTGTACTTGCAGATGAACAGGACACACAAACAGAAGCAGGCTCAATTCTGTTGCCAGAATATTCTCCAGAGTACCTTTCAGAGCCAACCCCTGAGGAAGCTCTTATTCGGAAAATCACGGGGTATTTATTCTGGTCTTCCTCCCTCCAGATTTCACACAGTTTGCAGAGCATACGTGACAAACTAAGCACATTTGCATTAGAAGAATTACAGGAACTTTATGACCTTCACATACCACCTTCACAGCTATATGATTTTCTCTTCTCACCACCAGAGCCGGTTGTACACACCGCCCGCCTAGCTTTTGTTGGCGATGTAATGGCTCACCAGGAACAGCTAACGGCTGCACAAGTATCCGAAAGCGTTTTTGACTTCCACTACAAATTCCGCTACATAGCCCCTTACATCAGAGCTGCGGATTTTGCCATTGCTAACCTAGAAACCACACTCGTTCACCCGGGACAAACAAGGTTTGCAGGCTGGCCACTGTTCCGCTCACCACAAGCACTTGCAGAGGCACTGCTGTACGCCGGTTTCGACTACGTAACCACCGGCAACAACCACAGTTTTGACGCAGGTGTAGCCGGCGTGCGCTCTACAATAGAAATTTTAAACGACGTTGGCTTAGGCTTTACCGGCACATTTTTAACGCCGGAATGCCGCTATGTTCCAACAATTGTGCAAGTTGGAGAGTTCACATTCGGCCTTTTAAGCGTAACAATGCACACCAACGCCATAGACCTTGGCCATTACAACTACATGATGAAAATTGTCTACCACGACCTTGTAGAGCAATCTCAAATAGACTACGAAATGATTTACGAAGCAATCGCCCGCCTTCGTGCAGAAGAGCCAGACTTTATTATTGTACTCCCACACATAGGTATAGAATACTACGGCACAATGAACCAACGTGGCGGCGGCCACCAGTGGGACTTTTTCGACAGAAGAGACACACGCTGGGTAAACTGGATGCGCACCATGCACTTCTTCTTAGAAGCCGGCGCGGACATTGTAATGAACCACCACCCGCATACGCTACTACCCGCAGAGTTTGTATACATTACAGAGCCGGACGGTACAGTACGGCGTGCATTCATGGCATATTCTATGGCAAATTTTGTATCCGCCCAACGCACCCAACCACGAGAAACAAGTGCAGTTTTTTATATCGACTTTGAAAGAACAGACGACGGCCCCGCTACAATTGTAGGAGCGTCTTATGTACCAATATGGGTACGCCAGCACGACCCAACCCGTGACGGGCTGGACTTTACGGTGTTGCCAGTTACATCTACACTGCGCCGTGTAGAAGCCGGCAACCATGCAGATTTACGCCAGCAGGATATAGAGCGTATGCGTGTTGTGCATAACGATGTAACACATATGCTCTCCGGCGAGCCTATTCCACTGGAGTATATGCAGTATGAATACCCGATTACTAGATATAGAATGCGAGAACAGTTTCCTGGGTTACCACTATGGGGGACTTTACCTTGGAGATGATAAATACACGGGGCTGCCTCGTTAAGCATTTTTCATGAATATTATGCATAATTTCGTCATTCCGGGCTTGACCCAGAATCTCAAACGTCGGAGAGGTGGCGGGTAGAGCCCTCCATGACGTAAAGTATATGCATATTTATTCACATGAAATGCTTAACGAGACAGCCCCGTGTAAAATTTTGATTGCGGGCAACCACAGGTCGCCAATACCGGCAATACGTTGTTTATCCGTAGGGACAAATTGTGTTCGCCTGCTTTCTTGAAGTTTGTATGCATGAAAAGACCTGACATAAGGTCTTTTCATGCGTCAGGAAACTGCTCCGCTTTCCTGTATTTATACACAAACCTCTAAACAAGCTCCTTAAACATAGCAATAGTCTGCTCTTTGGTTGGCATAAATGGGTTGCCTCCTGCACAAACATCTTTCAACGAGTTCTCTGCAAGTTTTTCCAAATCCGGGTCATTTACACCTATTTCGCCCAAAGTTTTTGGGATACCCACACACTCAGACAACTCTTTTATTTTACCAATAACAAAATCTGCACAAGCTTGATCTGTAGCACCATTCACATTCATATCCAACGCCTTTGCTATCATACGAATCTTATCCGGTGCGTATTTTGCATTCTCTCTTGTAACAATCGGCAATAGCATTGCATTACATACACCATGAGGTAAGTCGTATATCCCTCCTAGTTGGTGCGCCATAGAATGCACATATCCAAGCCCAGCATTGCTAAATGCCAAACCTACCAAAAAGTTTGCGTATGTCATTTGCTCACGTGCTTGTATATTTTTGTCGTCTTTTACAGCCAGCGGCAGATAGTTAAACACAATTTTTACGCATTCCAAGCTCATGCAATCGGATACTGGATACGCACCTTTTGTAAGTATGCATTCAATTGCATGAGTAAGTGTATCCATACCAGTTGCGGCGGTTAAGCTGGCGGGCTTGTCTACCATAAGCTCCGGGTCGCTAACAGAAACTTTTGCTATGGAGTTTTTGTCTACCATTACCATTTTTACGCCACGTTCTTCGTCGGTAATAACATAGTTAATTGTTAACTCTGCAGAAGTTCCGGCTGTTGTATTTACTGCAATAGTTGGCATGCCGGGCTTTGCAGCTTTGTGAATACCTTCATAATCCCGAATATTACCTCCGTTAGTAGCAAGTATGCTAATAGCACTGCCTGCATCTTGTGGGGAGCCGCCGCCAATTGTTACGATACAATCACAATTATTTTGTTGTAAAATTTCTAGCCCTTTGTGTACTTGTGCACAAGTTGGGTTGGGCTCTACTTCGTCGTATACAATAAACTCAATGTTGCTGTTTTTAAGCTGGTCCGTTACTTTGCCTACTATGCCGTGTTTAACCAGCACTTTGTCGGTAACCACCAATGCTTTACTCAGCCCAAGTTCTTTAATTTGGCCCCCTACTTCATTAACACAACCTGCCCCTAAAAGGTTTACCTGAGGCGAATAAAAAAATTTTGCTGCCAATGCAATCCACTCCTGTCTGTTTTTTTGCATTATATCACGGCAGTAAAAAAGTGCCTACCTTTAGTTCTGCACTTTAATAAAAAACTTACATTTGTTTAAAAAACAACAACAATTTTTGTCATAATCGCCTCCTTCACCCCGTATAGTGATATATGCACTTTATTTCAGGAGGTTTAATATGGAGCTTAATACCCACAAAACCCAACTAAAGCAAATAGCCAAAGGCATACTTGCCGCATTTGCTATTACAATCATTGCATTTTTGGCATATGCCATGTTAGTCACATACACAAACATGAGCGAGCGAAACCTACCTACTGTAGTTGCCATTACCACATTACTTTCTGTTATGGTAGCCGGTTTTGATGCAGCAAAGGGTGCAACAGAGCGGGGATGGTTATGGGGAATGGCCGCCGGGTTTGCATATATTCTTATTTTGGTTATAATTATGATGGTTATGTTACCCGCTTTTGCCGTAGATGGGCGCACGTTTACTACCATTGCTATTGGCATAGCAGGTGGCGGCCTTGGTGGCATGCTAGGGATAAACATAAGGAAATAATTAGAATAGAGGAACATATGTGACAACTTTTCAAGCACTAATTTTAGGAATAGTCCAAGGCGTGGCAGAATTTTTGCCAATCAGCTCGTCCGGGCATTTGATAGTATTACAGCGGGTCTTTGGTATAAACGAACCTCATGTAACGTTTGATATTTTTTTACACATAGGCTCACTGGTGGCAATACTAATTATATTTTGGAAAGATATTTGGGCACTGCTAAAAAACCCATTTAGCAAAATGACGGGGCTGCTGATAGTTGGTACCATTCCTGCAGTTGTGGGTGGCTTTTTGCTATACTCTACAGGGCTTTTGGAAAATAATTTCCGCTCTGGGATATGGCTTGCCTGTGCATTTACAGTCACCGGTGTTTTCCTGCTCATTGCCGACAAAACTACAGACACACATAAAGAAGAGCGCGACATAACATATATAGATGCACTTATTGTAGGCCTATTTCAAGCATTGGCTCTACCGCCGGGTATCTCTCGTTCAGGAACGACAATAATGGGAGGGTTAATGCGTGGTATCAACCGTGCGGCAGCAGCAAAATTTTCGTTTATGCTGGCCATTATTGCAATTGCAGGGGCGGGATTGCTAGACCTTGTAGCATCTTTACGAGGAAGCGGATATTACGAAATTTTTGCAGATGCGGCAAGTATAGGCGCAACTCAAATGCTGGTAGGCTTTGTAGCATCCCTTGTGGTTGGGTACATTTCAATCCGGCTGCTGCTAGAGCTTCTTAAAAAATGCAAACTCAAATATTTTTCATATTATGTATGGGCGCTAGCGGCGATAATTTTGCTAGACACATGGTTTATGAATAGGTTTTTTTAAACGCTAGGAAATTGCATTCGCAATTTCGCTGTAGCATGTTAGAAAAAAAGCGGCAGAGCCGCTTTCTTGTAGAAAGGGCAATATATGCTGCGTATGTACGACTTACGCCAGAAAGAAGTAATAAACCTAAGTGACGGCGCACGATACGGCTTTGTTAGCGACCTAGAAATAAACGAAGAAGATGGCAGAATTCTGGCGTTAATAATACCTGGCCCAGGCCGAGTTTTGGGTGTGTTTGGGCGAGACCAAGAGTATCGTATCCCATGGGAAATGATAAACAAAATTGGTGAGGATATTATTCTTGTGGATTGTGCTACAGGGAAAGTACTTTTTGAAAGTGAATAGGGCGTAAACAACAAGTAGCCTTATCGCATGTTTCATACAAACCAACTTCTTGACAAATAATAAACCGCTACAGCTTGTTAGCGGTTTTTTAAGTTGCTCTGCACGAAATGCGCAGCAAGGCTACTTTTAATAAATATTAAAATAGATAATGAGAAAATGTCAAAAAAAAGTGTAAACATCTAAAAAATATGGTACAATGATGAATACACCAGTTACACAATTAAAGGAGGCTCTTAAATGATATCCAACCAAAATTTACAAAGTACTATAGACGGCTTAAAAAACATCATCCGCAGAGACATTACAGTTATAGACCGTGAAGGCAAACTTGCTGCCAGTACAGAACTTGACGCAAGCAAAGTTCCCCTATCTTTTATTGAAAGCGTACTACAGTCTCCCGCAGAAAATCAAATGATACAAGGGAACCAATATTTTAAAGTTTTAGACAACGGTATAACTGAGTATGTACTAATGGTAAATGGCGATGATGAAGACGCTTTCCGCCTTGGCAGAATTGTTGCGTTTCATATTCAGGCTCTAATGTTGGCATACAAAGAACGTTACGACCGGGATAATTTTATTAAAAACCTTCTGTTGGACAACCTTCTGCTGGTTGATATTTACAGCCGTGCAAGCAGGCTCCGTATAGAAAACGGCGTAAAACGTGTTGTGTATTTAGTAGAAACCGCCGTAGATGCAGAAATGAGCGCAGTAGAAATACTTCGTGGCCTGTTCCCGGAAAGACAGAAGGACTTTGTTACCGCCGTAGATGAAAAAAGCATAATTCTTGTGAAAGAATTGGAAGAGCATGACGGCGAAAAAGAAATTACAGAAATTGCAAAATCTATACTTGACACCTTAACTAGCGAATCTATGAACACGGTATACGTGGCCATTGGCAGCATTGTAAGCGACCTGAAAAACGTGTCTTCCTCCTTTAAAGAAGCTCGACTTGCCCAAGAAGTTGGCAAAATTTTTGAAAGCGAGCAACAAATCGTCAACTACGAAAAACTTGGTATAGGCCGCCTTATTTATCAGTTGCCACTGCCACTTTGTCGTATGTTTATAAACGAAATGCTTCAAGGTTTCAGTATAGACGATATAGATGAAGAAATGTTTACAACTGTAACTAAGTTTTTTGATAACGACCTTAACGTTTCCGAAACGTCCAGAGAGCTATTTATCCACCGCAACACCTTAGTTTATAGGCTGGACAAACTACAAAAAATGACAAATTTAGACCTTCGCAAATTTACAGATGCCATTACGTTTAAAATTACATTAATGGTAAACCGCTATTTGCAGTTCCGTGAAAAGCAACAATTTTAGGAGTTTTCCATGATTGAATTAAAAAACGCAGTAAAGACATACGAAAACGGTGCAATAGGCCTTGCGGGGGTAAACTTGTTTATAGGCAAGGGGGAATTTGCTTTTGTTGTAGGCTCCAGTGGTTCCGGCAAAAGTAGTTTTATTCGGCTTTTGCAAAAGGAAACAGAGCTTACCAGCGGCAAAATTCTCGTAAACAACGAGGATATCAGTACTATCACGCGCAGAAAGTTACCATACTACCGCCGCAAAATGGGCGTTGTGTTCCAAGATTTTCGCCTGCTACCGGATAAAACTGTTTTTGAAAATGTTGCATACGCAATGCAAATTGTAGAGGCAACAAATCGTGAAATAAGGCGTACGGTGCCGCAAGTGCTCTCCCTTGTTGGCTTAGCCAGAAAGGCAAAGTCCTACCCAAGGCAACTCTCCGGCGGTGAAAAACAGCGCACCGCACTGGCCAGAGCTATTGTAAACAGGCCGCCACTGCTTATTGCAGACGAACCAACAGGCAACCTAGACCCGGACACCGCATGGGAAATCATGACGTTGCTAGAAGACATAAACGACCGCGGTACAACAGTTCTTGTTGCAACCCATGCCAACGATATTGTAGATGACATGCAAAAACGTGTTATTACAATTGATTATGGTAAAATTATCAGCGATATTGAAAGAGGCGGTTACGACGATAGAGAAACCGATTTTGGTGATAGCCTTGAAGAGGTGCAACAATCATGAAAATTAGGACTATTAGGTACTATATCCGTGAGGCGTTTAAGAGCATTATCGTTAACCGCCTAATGTCTGTAGCGTCTATATTTACCGTGACTTCTTGTATCCTAATTGTATCGGTATTTTTTATTTTGGGTTCTCATGTGTCGTTTTTTGTTCAACAAATGGGCGACTCGTTGGGTATTGTTGTTTTTATAGAGGATGAGGCAACAGATCTTGACAAAACCCGACTACAACTACGTATTTTGGAAATCCCTGAGGTTACAGCCGCAACATATATCTCTGCAGACGAAGCACTGCGGGATTTATACGAAAGAATGGATAATCCGCCATTCCTTAACCCTGCAACTTTGTACCCTAACCCGTTGCGGGCTTCTTTTGAACTGGAGCTTATAGACATTGCATATCAGGAACAAGTCGTACATGCACTAGACAATTTAACAGACTTCGGCATAGCCAATGTTTTGCGTGATGCGGATTTAGGACGCATACTTGGCACATTGTCTGACGTGGTGCAAGTTATAACAATACTTCTGATTTTTATCTTAGGTATTGTAGCAATTGTAATAATTACCAACACAATTAGCATTACAGTAAATTCCCGCCGTACAGAAATTAATATTATGAAATACGTTGGCGCAACCGACTGGTTTATACGCTGGCCATTTATTATCGAAGGTGTTCTTATTGGGCTCATTGGTAGCTCTATTCCTGTCCTTGTTACTTGGTTTGGCCACGACCGTGCTATTAATGCACTAATGGGAATACAAGATCTTGCGTTCATTCAATTTTTGCCACGCTATATCATCTTTGGGCAGTTAGTACCATTTGCATTATTGCTTGGTACTGTAATTGGCGTTATAGGCTCTGGTGTGTCTGTAAGACGGCACTTAAAAGTATAAGGGGGACGTATGAATAGGAAGAAAATTTTTGCAATTTTAATGGTTCTGTTAACTATTATTGCGTTTATGCCAACAGCAGATATTGGCGCAACCGCCGCCCAACGTGAACGGCTTAACCAATTGCAGCAGCAACGAGACCAGCAGAGAACCCAGATACGAGAAGCAGAAAATCTGCTTAGCGGCTTTAGGTCCGAAATAGAAGACCTGTTGGAAGTAATGCGGGATTACTCCCAGCGCATGATGGATGCATATGCCGATATGGAAGAAATAGAGATTGTTCTGCTAGAAACAGAAATTGCCTTGAAGGACGCACTGGAAGAGCTTGCTCTAGCCAGCGAAAACCGTGATGCCCAAGACGAAATATTTAGAACAAGGCTACGGGCCATGCACGAGCGTGGTAACACCGGATATTTAGATGTTTTGCTCCAAGCTACCAGTTTTACAGATTTTTTGGTTAGACTAGAGCAGATGCGTGCAATATCTCAAGCAGACCAACAAGTACTTGTAGATAGACAGGCTGCAGAAGACCGTGTGGAAAACACTGTTAACGAACTGTCCCGCTTAAATATACTTTTTGAAGATATGTACATTCAACACCAAATTGCTGTTGCCGCATTAGAAGAGGCTCAGGAAGCAAATGCAGAATTCCTATACGCTCTTAGATATGACGAGGCCGGTGCGGCTCTATTGCTTGAAGTAGAACGTGCAACAGAACGTGCAATAGCAGAAGAAATGGGCATAATAGACCGGCAAATTCGCGAACATGAAGCACAAGAAGCTGCCCGTCGCGCAGCAGAGGCACAACGCCAACGTCAGGCAGATAACGCAGCACGCACTGCACGTTTAGCCGGCTTTGAAGGACAATTCCGCTGGCCTATTCCAACACATTCCCATGTTTCAAGCGGTTTTGGGACGCGCACCCACCCAATACGTAGGACAAGAGAACACCATACCGGCATAGACGTACCAGCCCCGGCAGGTACACGTATTATTGCCGCTGCAGATGGTTATGTAAGACTTTCTGGTTGGCATGGCGGGTTCGGCAATACTGTTATAATTGACCATGGCGAAGGGTACAGCACATTATATGCTCACAACTCTAGAAATAGAGTAGGTGTAGGCGATTTTGTAACTGCAGGTACCCATATTGCAGATGTTGGTACGACAGGGGTATCTACCGGCAACCATTTGCATTTTGAAATTAGAATGAACAATGTACCTAGAAACCCTATGAGGTATTTCCCCGGTTTTTAATATTTCTAGGATAAGGAAAAGCCGGTGCAAGGTTTTGAGTAAAATCTCAAAATCTTTGCACCGGCTTTTTGCTTGCCAGAAATTCTTCTTAAGAAGAAAGCGGCTCTGCCGCTTTTTTTCCGACAGGCTGCAGCAAAGTTGCAGAGTAACGTCCTAGCATAGTTATGAAACACAAACCGCTTTCTAATGCATATCACCTGCATCGTTGTTAATATAAACATGGCCACCTATAGAGTACGCCGTAAAGCCAATATCTCTAAACAGTGTAATTGGCACATAAATAGTGAAGTAGTCATCGGCCGCCATAAAGGTGTCACTTATACTTACATCAATCCTGTCATCCCCAAAGATAAGATAGTTTACTATGTTAAGTTCTGTAAGTCTTTCACCATATTGCTGTATTGAAATTTGACTGCCAGCTTGTATTATATCAAGCCCAAGAATATCTGCTACAGCAAGTGGTACGTGGGTTGGGAATACTTCACCTTCTATTGTGTGAAAATTATTTGTTATACCCACACCGTTTATGATGATAGGATAATTGCCCCAGTCTTGTGCTTCCGGATAGTGCTGCAGGTTATCTTCCGGGAATTGATAAGAGCCTTCGCTATTGCCTTGCATATCGTTCGTGTCGTTGCCACCGCAAGCCACTAAGAATACTAGGCTTATGGCTAAAATCATTGTGAAAAATGCATACTTCTTCATTTCATGTTCTCCTTAATTTTGTGATTAGGTTCTTTCCATAGTATGTAACGTTTTTTTGTTTTAATTTGTTCCACGAGTAGAATATTTTCAATTTATATTATAGTCATTTGGCTTCCGACTTTAGAAGCTATACGCATGGATTGGAAACGTCGCCTTGACGGTCATTACTCCGCTATTTTCCGTCGCTTCCTCCTTGCGTACCGCTGGTACGCTGCGTCGTCAGCAGCAAAAACTAGCGAAGCAATGCCTCGCCAATTCGACATTTCCAACCATGCGTATAGCTTCTTACATATGAGCTTTGCACAAGAGCTATTGTCTAGGGTGTGTTCCCACTACATAAGTGTACAGAATTGCGAGCTGATTTTTTTGCTAATTTGTGGATGTTATGACACAATGTATTTAGAAGAAACTTGCACAAAATAGCAGAAATATCAGCCTCAAAGATATACGTTGGAGTAGTGGGAGCACGACCTAGTTTTTCATTTCAAACTCAAACCCCAATAGCGGGGCGTGTTGTTGAGCTCCATACACATCGCATTCGCCTAAGTCGCCGGAGGCAATTGTGCGCACAATAGTTATTTTAACAGCCTTAGCCGGAGCAAAGGCAATTATACCGGTTATGTCTGCTTCATTTATATTGTACAGCTCTGCAAAAGTTTTCTTGGTTATGATATTGGCCTGCACAAACTGTTGAAAAAATTCTTGTGTTTTAAAAATAATATCAAATGTGAGCTCATACGGGCCGGAATTTTTGCTTCTTATTACATCGGCGCAGTCGAATAGCTTGTATCTCATTTCAACTCCCCCTTTTCACACTGCTTTACACTTACCGGAAAGTATTGACATGGATCCGGCGAAGGCATGAGGCAATACACGCTAAAATTGTAAACTTCCCCGGCCTCAAAATCTGACGGGGAAAATGGGAATGCTAGGTTGCCGGCGGTTGATTTGCGGCCTTCGTAGCCAAAGTGCAATAAGCTGGAGCGGGCGAAAGAGCAGATTGTATTTGCAATTTCTTGGGTTTTGGCTACGGCTTCTATTACTATGGATATTTCTGTGGGGGCAACGACGGAGTGGCTTTGCTCCATAAGCATAACGCCATTTTTACCATACACTTTAAAGTCCAAAAAATATTCGTTGCTTTTATAAATTGCAAAATTTGATTTTACTCTCTCCTTAACTGCTATTACAATTTCGTCTATTTTTTCAATAAAAATAGGGTCGCTAGCGGCAGCAACGCTAACGGTGCGGTAACCTTTAGGGGCTGCGCCTTCTAATTTGATGTAGTATTCTTTGTCCGGTATAAATTTTGTACCGCTTACTTTTACACTATTTTCTGTCAATTGCTCGAATACACAATTTTTAAGATCAAGAGTTCCGCCGGGGCCAGGGAGTTTTGTTGGGTCGCTTTTTTCGTACAAAGTATGCGCTGCAACGGATAGGGTTGTACATTTACGGACGTCGGACAATGGCTCCAGCACAAAATGGCTTTCCCGCAAGGTACCAAACATACAGTCTGAGCCGCTGCCCGGTACACAGGCAATGGTTGCGCATTCTAAAATTTTGCCCATGTGAAGGGCAAGACCTTCGTCAAAGCCTTTTTTTATGGCAAGACAAGCGAATACGGTTGGATCGTATGCACGTCCAGCTACTATTACCTGTGCGCCTGCATCCAATGCCTTTATAAACGGCTCGCAACCCATTTGCGCCACAATATTGGAAGATGTGGTGATTTGTTCTTCCGTTATCTGCGGAACAGACGACATTGGTTTTAGTTTACCATTTTGAAAATGTTGCAAGACCGTAGCATTGCTGATTTGTGCACTTATTACGCCAAGCTTAAATGTTAATCTCTGCTCTCGTGCAATTTCTAGCACAATGTCTACATTCCAGTTTAAGTGCGAATCTGCACCGCTACCCCCTGCAGAGCCTATTATAACCGGGATGCCCAGTTCTACTCCGGCTTTAATCATGTATTCCATGTCTCGTTTTACGGCGTTGCGGTCTGTAAAAGATTTACCGCTGCCAAGGTAATACGGCCCTGGGTCTGTAGAGCCTGCATCTACAGCTATTACGTGGGGTTTGCGCTTTATGCCCTCTGCGAAAGAAGCTTCTGGGAAGCCATAGCCTAGGATGGCTGTTGGGGCTAGTACTCTGAATTCGTTCATTTGTTCCTCCTTTACCCATTTACATGTGTTTTATTGCTAGCTCATTATTGCATGATATTTAGTCAAACGGTTACTCTCAGTAACCGTTTGGGGTTTGTTTTGTTATTGTGTTCACAATTTTACTATACTTAGAACCTGTGTTCAATAACACAGGTTTTTAATTCTCCTCACCTTCAATTTCAGCAAGAACAGCCTTTACTTCCTTACTTGCAATTAATTTACCATGCACTTTACAAGACACTACAACTTGCCGTATTTCCTCTGGTGTAATACTGCTGGAAATGGTGTATAAGCCAATAACACGTATCCTTATTTTTGTATTAGTGGCTATTGCATGTTGTATTTCTTTTTTTGTTAACCCGCTTATACCTATAGCGAACGCAAAACTTGTTTGCTCGCCCGGTAATTTACTGCTGTCTAAAAACTCCTTGATATTTTCTGTATGGTTTTCCAACACCTTGCGTGCAGCAGAGCGCATAAAGTCTGAACGACTGTCATACAAACCGCTTTCTACCAAATAGTCGATTTGCCCTAGTTCTACTGGGCTAAGGTTTACAGATATTTTTTCTGTTTTCATGATTACCTCCATAAAGACGCGCATTGGATTCCATTTGGAATCTGATTGGATTATAGTGTGTGTGAAATTATATGTCAACAATTTTTTTCATAACTCAGCGGTTTACAGTAACTTAGTTTTGCATAGTCTCAAACTTCGCCCGGGAACGTAGCGACGACATCTTTTGTCGAACGACAAACGCTTCTTGCGTTTGTCGTACATGATACATAATTTTAACTTGCATTTTCACCTAGGAAATGTTTAAATTGATGCACAGAATCTTAGAAATATTCTTAGAACAGGTTCTTAGAACTTTGAGGCAAGTTTATGCTACTGTGCAACATTAATAATAATTTAAAAAACAATTTAATTATGGCACCAATGGCAGGGGTTACGGACCAATTTTTCCGTGAAATAGTATGGCAGCATGGTGCCGGTTTAACAGTTTCGGAAATGGTAAGTGCCAAAAGCATTGTATATGGCAACAAAAATACCATCCGCCTAATGGAAAACCCGGCGCATATACGGCCATGGGCTATCCAATTTTTTGGCCACGAGCCGGAAATTTTAGCAGAAGCCATAAAACAAATAGATAACAATTTCCCTACTATCGGCTACGATATTGTGGACATAAACATGGGCTGCCCAATGCCAAAAATAGTAAAAAACGGCGAAGGCGCAGCACTAATGCAAAACCCACTTTTGGCCGGCAAAATGATAGAAAGTGCGGTAAAAGCCTCTGCCCGCCCGGTTACAGTAAAAATTCGTAAAGGCTTTACCGGGTCTACAGCCAATGCAGTGGAAATGGCGAAAATTGCGCAGGAATCCGGCGCATCGTGGGTGGCGGTACACGGGCGTACCCGCGACCAGTACTACGCTGGCGAAGCGGACTGGGACGCAATTAAAGCCGTAAAGCAGGCTGTAAGAATACCCGTTATTGGAAATGGAGATATTTTTACTCCGGAAGTTGCCGCAAAACGGTTGGAAGAATCCGGCTGCGACGGGCTTATGATTGCCCGCGGCGCAATGGGTAACCCTTGGCTATTTTCCCGTATTCTTGGCTATATTAAAACCGGACAAGTTCCCCCTCCCCCTTCCCAGGAGGAGATTGTAAAAACTGCAATAGCCCACCTACATGCCGTAGCCACCCACACTACCGCCCGTATAGAGGAAATGCGCAAGCATATTTCCTGGTACACAAAGGGAATGTACGGCTCTGCAGAAATTAGGCGGCGTGTTAATAAGGCAACTACTGTTTTTGAAATGGAAGAACTTTTGCTAAGTATGGTGAACAAAGCGGCACCGCCGCATTAGGCTCAGAGAGCCGTGCGAACGTTCCCCGCGCCGCCTTTGTTTTCCGAAGTTCGTGAAGCACCGTTTGCGTAGCAAACGGCCAGGAAAGTGCGAAGCAATTTCCTGGCACATAAAAAATTGAGGAGATGTTTATAATGACCAGTAAAAAAACCTTAAAATCTCTATTAGTAGTAGTAATGCTAATTGCCGCATTTGCAGCAGCCTATTTTGTACCAGCATTAGCCCAACCTGGCGACACAAACGACCCTGCCATTACTCGTAGCTATTTAAACCACAGAATTAGCGAACTTCGTGCAGAAATTGATGGTTTACGAGCAGTAATTACCAGCGGTACATCTGCAGGCTTCCCAGATATAACAATTCCAGGCACAGGAGTTACACCAGGTAGCACAACCCCCCAACAAGAAGAATTATTCATGGAATTTATAAGATATTTTGAGTCATTGTACGGGGAAGTGTTAAATGCGGCACTTTCCACCATTTGGGCGGCGGAAGAAGGCATGATTATTCCTTTTACACCGCTAAATATACCTGCCGGTAGCAGCTTGATTGCAGAAGCAGGGGCAGAATTTATTTTACGCAGCGGCTCCGCAACAGCAGTTTCTGGCCCGGACGGTATGGTTAACGTAACCACCGGCGTGGATATAGTAAATGGCAACCCAATCCCAACCAACCACTTGTTACTAGTTCCACGTTCCGACGGGCGGGGTTTTGTTGCATTAACAGATGTTTGGGTAATGATAAAGGGCGGTTTTGAAATTGTTTACTAAAAAGTTCTCAACTTTCATGCTAATTATAACCCGCTGGATGGACGGTAGCCTGTTCTTTCGTGGGTTAACTGCCGTGTTTGATTTTGTTAAGAAAATTTGTGCAAACAGTTTTACAGGCAGGGCTTTTATTGCAGACACTGCGCCATTAGACAGCAGTATTAGACGCAGCTTTTTTGGCTCGTTTATTAATAAAATGCTAAACGGCTTCCCAAAACCACTATGTTCCCCCAGCCATTGGAATCCGTTGCTCTCTAGGTTGTGCTCTGGTTCATGGCTTATTAATAAATTTTGTAATAATATCGACATATCAATCCCCATACCAGGAGAGCGTTACAAGATTGGCTTTGGTATAAAAGCACTTTTTCAGTGGGCTTTATTTGCATTCCCTGTAATAGGAATTGCAGCGGTTTTGCTTGCAACGCCTTTTCTCCCCACAATGGTATTAGCAGGGCTAATGTTACCTATTTTAGTTTTGCTATTTTTTAGCCGCAAGTTTGTTGTAGACAGCACTGCGGTTTTTTTGTTGATTTTTATTATTGTTTCCATGGTTGCGGCGGTTTTCTCTCTCGCTCCGGCGTCCAGTATTCAAATAGCTCTGTTAACTTCGGTGTTTATGTTGTCTACCCTTGTAATTGTAGCCTGTTGCACTACTGCTAGGTCTGTAGATTTTTTCATCAAGGCATTTATTATTTCCGCCGCTTTTACAGGGCTTGTTGGGCTGTGGCAAAGGGTTGCAGGTTATGCTAGCGGTATTTGGCTGGATCAAGAGCTTTTTGCCGGGCAGGCCAGAGTGTTTTCCACATTTGGCAACCCTAATGTTTACGGTACGTATCTGCTGCTGGCTATCCCAGTTGCAGCAGCATGCATTGTTTACTTAAAAGGAACTTTTGTTAAACTATGTGCCACGGGTATAACCGGGTTACTTCTTATTAATTTACTCCTTACCCTTTCCCGTGGGTGTTATTTGTCATTAGCATTGGCTGTTGGAATTTTTGTTCTTATTATGGAAAAGCGGCTGGTTGTTTTGTTTATTCCTGCAGTTGCGGCAATGCCTTTTATTTTGCCTCCGGCAGTTTTTAACAGGGTGTTGTCCATACTTGATACTACCGACACTTCTACAGCTTTCCGCCTAAACATATGGCGTGGTTCTGTTCGTATGTTGCAAGACTTTTGGCTTGGTGGTGTTGGGCAAGGTATCGAGGCATATAACACGGTATATCCGTTTTATGCATTGGCCGCCATTCATTCGCCGCACTCGCACAGTTTATATATTCAGTACCTTGTGGAAATTGGAGTAATTGGCTTCCTCGTGTTTGTGGCTGTGCTGGCTTGTTATTTCAGGACTATGGCTAACTTCCTACGCCGTGCTACAGAGTTTAAGCACCGCGTAATGGCAGCGGCAATGGTTGCGGCTGTTGTTGGCTTTTTATTTCAGGGTGTTACAGACTTTGTGTTTTACAATTACCGTGTACTGCTCACCTTTTACTTGTTTATTGGAATAAGTATTGCTTTTACACGGGCTAATATGCCCCCTACCCTGGCAACAGACAAATCTACTTTAGTGAGTAATTATCATGAAGAATAAAGTTAGAGTCCTGCACGTCTTAACAGACAGCAACATTGGCGGAGCAGGGCACCACTTGCTGGCACTGCTGGATAAGAAGAATGGCATTTGCCGCAATACTTTCCATCTGGCGGTTGCATTGCCGCATGGCGCAAAATTAACGCCATTATTTGAAAACCAGGACATTAACTGCATAGAACTGCCACACTTAGCAGAGCGTTCATATTCCAAGGCAGCCGTTGGTGCGCTACACAACGAGATGATAACATTCCAACCGCACATAGTACACACACATGCGGCCCTTTCCGGGCGGTTGGCTGCACGACGGTACAAAAAATGCAAAATTGTACACACCCGCCACAGCGTTTTCGAGCCGCCTAGCTGGCAAAAACGCTTTCCAGCACGTAATTTTTTTGGGCTTTTAAACAACCGTTTAAGCGATGCAATTATTGCAGTATCCCCGGCGGCAAAAGATAATTTGCTTGCACTTGGTACACAGGAAAACAAAATCCACACAATATTTAATGGGATGCCGCCTGCAAAGGAGTATTCCCCCGCAGAGCGGCTTGAGCTCCGCAGAAAGTACAACATCTCACAAGATGCTTTTACACTCGTACAAATAGCACGCCTAACAGAAGTAAAAGGTCACGATTATGTATTAGACGCCGCAAAAAACCTACCAAACGCATTAATTCTACTAGCCGGAGAAGGAGAAAGACGCACGCACCTGGAAGCCCGCATTAAAAACGAAGGCATAAACAACGTACGCCTACTTGGCTTTATAACCGAGGTAGAAGAAATTTTTGCAATAATGGACGTTCAGCTTTCCGCATCCTTTGGTACAGAAGCAACTTCCCTTGCGCTAATCCATGGTATGAGCGTTGGTAAGCCAGCAATTGTAACAAACTACGGCGGCAACCCATATGTAATTTCTCATGAAGAAAATGGTCTGCTAATTCCTACACGCAGCTCAAATGCATTGATGGAAGCAGTGAATAAGTTACAAGGTAATAACAGCTTATATAACCATATGTCCGCCAAATCACGGGAAGTGTACGTAGCCCGTTTTACATTGGAAGAAATGGTTCGCAAAACAGAGCAACTCTATCTCAAAAGGGAGCTTTTGCATGAGTAAAACAAAAAACCAAAAAAAAGTACTTCATATAATTACAGACAAAGAGCTTTCTGGGGCAGGGCAACATATGCTTACTCTGTTTTCAATTAATAGCCCAAACTTTGCCCAGCAAGTTTTACTACCTGCCGAGTCCAAGCTTGAGCATTTGCTAAAGCAAAAAAAAATCTCTTATAACACATATGCTACACAAAAATCCGAGATAAAAGCAATAAAGCAAGCAATAAAAAAAGCATCGCCGGACATTATTCACACACACTCTTTGCTGGGGCGAATTGCCGCACAAAAAGCAGGCAAGTTTAAACGGGTACACACCCAGCAAGAAGTAGAGCCCGCAGGTTTTTTCACTAGGCTAACGGCTAAAAAATTAAGCCATGCTGTAATTGCCACTTCTATAGCAACACGCAACAACCTTACCCAAACGGGCACCCCAGCGGGGGCAATACGCATGCTCTACAACGGTGCCCCCCCGGTAAAAGAGCACACTCAAAACGAACGCATAAACTTGCGAAAAAAACTGCAAATTCCAGAAAAAACGTTTGTCGTATTATGCACCGCCAAACTAACAAACACCTATGAACACATTTTGGACACTGCAAAAGAAATGCCATACAACGTATACGTGCTAATTGCAGGGGACGACAGCGGCTACAAAGCGAATATATTGGCAAGAGTCCAGAAAGACAACTTAAAAAACGTCAAGCTCTATGGCACAAACGAAATGGACGAACTTTTCGCAGTTTCTGATATTCAAATAAACTTATCCATGGCTAACGAGCCCATTCCGGCGCCAATACTTTCCGGCATGAGTGTTGGCAAACCAACAATATCCACATCTATAGACTCACATATAATAAGTTACGACACAAATGGTATTATTATCACATTAGATGAATTAGGCAATTTAGAATATTCAGAAGCCCTAGACGAAGCCATTACAAGGCTAAAAGATGACCATGCCTTGCACAAAAAACTCTCCGAAGGCGCAAAAACACTTTATAACAAACGGTTTACAGCCAAACAAATGGTTACTGATATACAAAATATTTATAAGGAGCTGTTGTAATTGAAAAAGTTTAGATTTTTTAAATTAATAAACGTTTTTGATGTGTTAATGATAATAGCCTGTGTTGTTCTAATTTACGGCGCATATCTATTTGCCGCTCCACAGCAGGTTATTGCAGAAGGGGGCACCCGGGTACGTTTTACTGTAGAACTAACCGGCCACCCTGCCGGCTTTTACAGTACAATAGAAGCTGGACCAATGGTATTTGAAAGTGCCAGAGACATAGCTATTGGCAATGTTGTAAGAGCTTATGGCCTGCCATTTTTACAAGACGTACCAGACGAAGCAAACGGCATAATAAGGCGTGCCTCTGTTGAAGGGCGTGAGTTTACCTATGTTGTAATAGAGACATGGGCAAACGTAAGCGATTTTGAAACGGAAGTTAACCAGTTCCGCATTGCAGTTAACCGGGATGTGTATGTACGCTCCCGTGATTTTGCTGGGCGTGGGTTTATTACTAATTTGGAATTTTTGAACGAGTAATGACAAGAAAGCGGCTGCAGCGAAATTGCGGAGCAATTTCCTAGCATATTGCAATTTGTTCTGCGTTGTCCGATTGTTGGCGCAAGTGCGCCAACGGTGAGGCCGAAATGCACGGCTTTAAGTACGTTCTCGGGCAAAATTTGAGGCTACGCAAAACCAAATTGCTATATGAAAAAACCAAACGGTTACTGAGAGTAACCATTTGACCAAGCAACAAAATTGCCAGCAATGAGTGACTAGGAGGTCATGTAATGATTGACAACAGTGGAAAAATAAAAGGGCGCATTAGTATTGTAGATATTGCTTTGGTGGTTGCTATTTTAGCTGTGCTGGCAGGGTTTGCATACCGGCAAATGTCAGACCGCATACAGCAAATTATCGGAGCAGACACACCTATCCATGTTACCATTATAGGCGAAGGGCTTAGGCATTTTATAACAGATTCCGTTAGCTATGGCGATGTTTTTTTCCGCCAAAATGAACGCACCCCTATAGGTACGGTGGTGGGTATTGATATAGAGCCAGCAGAAGATGTCTTGTTCCTTTCCGATGGCACGGCCATTATGGCTGTGTCCGAAGCCCGCTATACCATACGCATAACACTAGATGCCACAGGCAGCGTAGTTGAAGGCAGAGGTTATTTCATCAATGGCCTAGACCATCTCGCGCCTGGTGGGGAAATTGCGCTAATTTCTAATAGAGTATTTATACCGCGTGGGCGTATTTACTCTGTTGAGAGAGTAGATTAAGAACCCGCGTTCGCGTGAGAACACAGGTTCTTAATTAAGTATAAAACATGCCGCTTTATGCAGGCTATAGGCGTTTTACAAACGCCTTATTTTTTGTCTTTTGAAAGGAGACACATATCATGAAAAAGAAGTCTGAAAAAATTTTAGTTTTCATGCTTGCATTGGTATTGGCAGCCTGTGTGCTGCAATCGTTTGCGGCTTCTGCAGCACCGGCGTTTACAACAGAGCCGATGATTGCAGCAGGGCAGAATCATACTGTGGCACTGGCAAGAGACGGTACTGTTTGGACATGGGGGAGTGGCCAGTTAGGTAATGGCACATTTAGCCCAAGACAATCAACTCCCATACAAGTAGAAAATCTTAATAACATAATTGCGGTTGCTGCCGGTGACGACCATACTTTAGCATTGCAAAACAACGGCACCGTTTGGGCATGGGGGCGTAATAACCAAGGCCAATTAGGCGATGGTACTACAGCATGGCATAACACCCCTACACAAATACCAGGCCTTAGCAATGTAACAGCAATTGCAGCAGGAAGGCAATATTCCA
>Ga0123355_10002046_pt1 | contig 28469 bp, 20 predicted proteins | sample TergutEmb28metaG_3_FD_89872 | JGI IMG/M metagenome (GOLD analysis project Ga0123355, IMG submission 89872) | Embiratermes neotenicus P1 segment gut microbial communities from Petit-Saut dam, French Guiana - Emb289 P1 | ecosystem: Host-associated > Arthropoda: Insects > Digestive system > Gut ... | reverse complement strand
GTGAAATGCGGGGAATTTCTTGACTAGCTGCAAACCAGTTAGCTTCTCAAGGACTCTGCACCATGAAGTAAGTATATATATATCAATTTGTTTCCTATTTTATGGTGGTAATTGATGAACTCTGAAGACAAGCATCTTCAATTTTCAACAGAGACACAGCGAACCCTTGTTATTCAATGGGTTAATACTTGAGAAAACTGGGCTTCAAATTACGTGATTTAGAATTATAAAGTTTTCAATAAGAAGATGCCCCCCCCCTCCTTTTGCATTTTGTTTTATAATATATTTTATGTAATTTAACACAATTTACCTCAAAAGGAAAATTAGCATACAATAACTCATGATTCTAAACCTCTGATCTTAGCTTCACAACTCTTAAAATGAGGCTCAAATGACCTTAGATACAGTGTGTTCTTACATGCGTTTTGACAGCCTTGGAAGTTCATTAATGGCTTCAATAAGTCTGTTTCTACTATTCACTATTGGCAGAAGTTGGGATCACTGATCACTTATGAGCAGCTTGTCGAAGCTACTAGGACAATCCACGTGACCTTGCAATTCCTCTCAATCATTTCTACAGCAGTACACAGCAGTACACAGCAGTACACAGCAGTACACAGCAATACACAGCAGTACACAGCAATACACAGCAGTACACAGCAATACACAGCAGTACACAGCAATACACAGCAGTACACAGCAATACAAGCAGTACACAGCAGTACACAGCAATACACAGCAGTACACAGCAGTACACAGCAATACACAGCAATACACAGCAGTACACAGCAATACACAGCAATACACAGCAGTACACAGCAGTACACAGCAATACACAGCACATACAACACTAGTGCAGTCACTGTTCTTAAAACATGGTGGTGAGGCTTGGATCATCATGGATAACTGAAATCCACCTATGCATACATTTCATATACAAGTATGAACAGCTAATATTTGTTGCCTGTGTAAATGTCACACTGGACAGTTGCAATCATGTCCTATCACAGTCCACAGCCTGTAGCAAAAAGTTTGCTGCTACTCAAGACTGACTGCTTTCACAATTCTGGGGAGTTCTGGTGGTGACCAATGTTGCAATAAAGATGAATGTTCAGGCAAACCATCTTAATATTTTGACTTAATGACACTAAATAGTACACAAACTCCTATATATAAAGCTGGGAAACTTCACACGTTTTGAATTCTGAATTAACAAGTTTTCACTGAGTATCATGTAAATACAGACAGTTGGAAACAAAATGACAATGTTAAGTGGTACATGATAAAATGTTCAACAGCATCAGCAAGGAATTACAACTAATATAGCACACAGATCAGTTTCATGTTGCTTTAAGCGGCAACTTTCCTTCGTTCTTCTAACGCATGACTGGGCACTGAAGTCACCACCATCATCATCAATCGCTATACAGAAATGTCTGATAAATGCTGTGCAGTCCCATGTTAAAAAACCTCTCTATAATATGTGCATACAGAATGAAAGGCAAGACAGGGTACTCATTTGTTTTAATCTTACCCTTTTCAGAGAATCAGTCAGGGGCTTCAGCATGTCTTTGGTAGCACACTCCATATTACCATAGTCAACATAGACTACCTTTACAGTGTCTCCACTAACATCAAGGACCTTTGCCCTGTAATAGTTGCCATCTGCCAAAAACCTGCAGGCAACCAACTCATTCTTTACAGGCAGGTGGTCAAAGTTCACAGCTGTAAAAAGACAAAATTGCAATAAATTTCATATGTGCACACACAAAATGAACTCAGTCTGTATGCAAATATGCTTTTAGACCAAGAACAAATATGAGCATCTATCCATCACCATGCAGCTCTACCAGACTCTCTGATAACAATAAAATCACCATTTTTACTTTCTTTAGGAGAAAATTACTTGATCACTGAAATGAGGTGAACTGTAACACTTCACACAGTACAACTACCTGTCTGCTGGAATGAACGTGTGTCTTCCTTTGCTTTAAACTTGAAAGACAAATATAACAATGGATTCCAGTATCTCCTTACTACAGCTTAAACTACTGGTTTAAAGTCTTCACTGGCAGAGGGCATAACAATGTTTTGAGATGTAAAACTATAAATAATAAATTTTCCTGATACGAAATGCAAAACAAGCAGGAGGCTGCAAAATCTGAGCTGCTCTTAGACTACAATTACTACAGTTATGACGATATGTAGTCTAGTAGATGGTTAATACTTTAGAGATTGTGGATAACTTCAATTACACACGTAGATTCAGTTCATACTGTGCAGTAAACACACAATGTCTCAGTTACCAAAATCAATCACTTAATATTGTATGAAGAATAAATGCTATTTGTTCTGAAATCCATACGAGACACAAACACACTGCGTCGACAAACTGTAGAATTTTTGAATACTACACCTGGTGGTACATAAAACAACCACTAAGCTTTAAAGCTAGTCTCCAACCTTTTTATGGCAAAGGGCGACTACTGCTATTGTGGGCTGGTTCGTGGGCCACATGTGGAAAAATAGCCATAAATGATAAACCTAACTGCCTCAATTATTGTGTCATTTTTATAATATATACACAATTTACAAATCTGGCCGTGTGCTGCATGTTGTAGACCCACGCTTTAAAGGGATACTGAGGATTCATGATTATTCATCTTCACGGCAGAAGAACTTCTACATGATGTTATAACAAAGAAGATGATAATTTATTCGTAATTGTTCAATCAACCATGAAAACCATATAATTCAGTGCCATTACTCAAATGAAACTCCAATCACTAATGTTTAATATACCAAAATTTTTCAGACATAATTTGTAAGCATGACTGTGATCTATCAGTACACAAAACTTCACATGCTTAACTCAAATGGGTCATTAACTGCCATCAAATTGGAACCTACACATAAGATCCATGTTATTGCCATGTCAGTTAAGGTTCCACAAAAAATAAACTATCATGACAAAGATGGAATTGCTTTTTTAAAGATGTTTCACATACAAATTCAGGCCCATACATTTAGTAATGTTGATGTTTCTCCTACTTTACAAGTCTGAATGACCATCTAGTTCGTATTATTGATGGCAGGGAATTAAGCAACCACTGATTCACAAGTTCTTAACAGAGATAAAATGAAACAAACATGCATTTCCTTATAAATGAAGATGTCTAAAAATACTGTACTTAAATTAGGAGGAAGAAACAAATTGGCATGAAAGGCAAAACTGATCACAGAAATGGACACAGTGAACAGGATTGGAAACTGTTATGTTATTGTACAACCTAATTAATTCAGAGTATGCAGCCATCATTATGAGCTCAAAAATAACTGGTATTCTCTGTCCAATGACAGTTACAACTGTTGCAAACAGGCTCACCACAGTAAGAACAACCCCCCCCCCCCCTTCTCCCCACACGAAGGCAAAACAGACCATGGGTTTGAGACGTTGGACTAATAACACCAAGACTATGGACAATGAAACACTTACCATGCCTACCGCAATATACCACTGTCAGTCTCTTTTAAGTGACTATACAATGGAGAAGACAGATTTAGTAACTTCCAGTTTCGTGCCATAAATTGTACCTTTTATGCAGTGTTGACCAATGTCCTGATTCAACCGACAAAACATATCCTTGGCATTGTTTGATGCAGGGCGTATATATAGTGACTTCTGGTCAAAAAAGACCTGAAGAACAACAGAATCATTATTCTTTACTTCAACAGTCTTCAGTCCCTCATCTTCTATGGCTGGAACCCATCGTTTCAGTACTGCCGTGCATATTTCTTCGTTGCTAGTCGACTTCAAAACACATGTCACTGCCATTTGGGTCTCATCCACATCCGTGACCGTGAACAAAAACTGCCCATTTTCCTGCAAAACATTATTAAAGAGAACAGTTCAGGAAACTTGTATTGCCACATCAGTGACAAGACAGCAAAGTGTGACAAGGTCTATCCACATATGTTTAACCTTTTGACACCTAATGACGACTATAGAGGTCGAACCGCACCGCTAACCTCTAAATGTAGCATTTTATATATTTATTCAACAAATATAGGTACTGAATATTTTAAACATGTTATATACTCTCCGGTTTTTCCTCTTCAAAATGCAGTTTGTTTCATAATTCTAACGTATTTGGTTCCTGTATTATTCACATTTTATATACAGAGTGTGCTAAAATTAAAAAAAAAAAATTCTGGCGCCAAAAGGTTAAGTACAAGAAAAATGAAAGATCTTGTAAATAAAACCAACTTGGGGCACAATTTATTCTAAGTACATTTACCAGTCTCTGCATGTTTTGGGCGACTATTGGCCCATCATCAGGAGAAACAACTGTTTTTGCGACACTTGGTACTTGTTATTCTGTGTGGATGACTGTCTGGTATGCAGGGTGGAATTTATATGTATCAATCTCTACATGTTTCGAGCGATTATGGACCCATCATCAGGAGAAACAACTGTTTTTATGCGACACTTGGTACTTATTATTCTGTGTGGATGACTGTCTGGTATGCAGGAGCACGTTTCTCCTGATGATGGGCCCATAGTGGCCCAAAAATGCAGAGACTGATAAATGCACTAAGAATAAATTGTGCACCAAGTTGGTTTTATTTGCAAGATTATACAGAGATGCATAGCCAACAAAACAGAAAAAATGAAAGACCTTGCATAGGTGACTAAAGAACTACCTGGAACCATAAGGGATGAATAAACTTCAAAGAAGACAATATTGATCAATTTTTGGGCTATTTTATGACACTGGTTCAACTGCATACATTATATACAGCAGTGAATAAGATGAGAAAATGCTCTGGACAGGTAGCAAGCAAGGATATGACAGGATGTGATTATGGCCTCTCTGAAGGCACTACTATATAAGTTATATGGAGAAATTATTAATAAGAACTGTGTCACGATATCTGATAGCCTGGCCAAAATTTAAACTGGGTACCTCATGACTATAAATCTAAGATACAGGTTCAGCAAAGATAAAGCAATTTCTATACAAGCCTGGACAGGCCCTGATGGTTCCAGGAGGTTCAGGCTCCCAGATTTCATGACAGTCGGCACATGAAGGTGGTAAGGCTGTCAGCCCTACACACCGACTGCCTTTACCCCCAGGAAATATTCCTGATACTCATTTCTGTTAGAGGCTGAGTCGACCCCAGGGCCATAGTGTGGCTGGAAGGACCATGTCAATGAAAAATTCTGACACCATCAGGAATCGAACCTGCAACCTTCTGGCTTATAGCACAGTGCCTCAACCAACTGTGCCATGGTGTGCCCCAAGATACAAGTAATTTTAAAAAATAAGGTAACAAACTCTCTGACACTGACAACTTCATCCTGACTTTCATGTACGTAGTATATATGGCACATGAGCAGCAAGTAGTACACATCAAACCTCCACACAGTCACTACTGACATGTAATGGTTCCACCGTGGCAGCAGCACCCCTCAGAACTCAAAATGTACTTGCATTTATGCTTTGTTATCATACTGCTATTAGATTATATATGTAGTTAACAATGAGAATTAAATAAAGGAAAAAACCACAACTTATCAACAAGTGTAGAAGAGGAGTATTTCTACTTACATCAGACCACAGATTGTCCTTGGATTTGGTACAGCTAATAATACTGCACCTAGCAGCAAATTCTGGAATTGATGCTAATTCCTTAGACAGCTGCTTTACATCCTTCACAGTTCCTGTGCACCCAATGTCACAGAAACTAACACGATACAAACCAGAATTACCAACAGACAAAATACGTGCTCTGTTCCATGCACTACCACCACCTGCACTTTCACGTGCAGGAGGAGCTAAAACCATATCTCCAATATTAGGACTGAAAAACAAACAAAAAAAATTGTATTTCAATACCATTCACATACTGTGATCACTAGCTTCTGATTCTCTTTCATAAATAGTGTAAAACTGGTCTCTCCAGCATAAACTAATACACTGAATTATTTTAAAGATGCCTTTCCACCCTTTACACAGTGAAAATATCATAACTGAAATCATCTGCAGTAATAACAAGTAACTAAGACTGCAATGGGCTCATCCTTTTGGTAAACAAACGTTATAAATCCACACAAAACTTATTCAGTATTAATGGTTAATAATTTAGATTTAAGGAAAAAATAAAACTAACTTACGCAGCAAATGAATAAACAATTCTTATTAAAGCTTTACTCTCCACAGGTACAACCCACACTAAAAGAAAGAAAATGTAGGCCTCTTATCTCATTAAATATAGGCGTCATACAGCACTACAAAAACAGAACTTTGCCACCAATGTAAATTCAATCATGACTTTATTTCTCATGTGGAAGGATAGTCAGGCATAAGTCTCAAATAATTTGTTACTGTTCATTATATGGGATGTCAAACTTAATGCAGAACCCACTCATAGCTGCACAGCAACCAATGATGCCACCCCTCTGCAGTAATTAGGTCCATGTTTAAAACCCTGAACAGTTTTGGCAATACCATGTGTTTCAATTTTTTCCTAGGATGTTCACGAAGTTGTGACATGAATCCTCATGTAACACTGTTCCTTAATGTGAATAAAAATCCAACAGATGCAAGAGTATGCAGATACTTATTCACTGCAAAACTAGTAGTAGTTTTGCAGTGAATAAATATCTGCATACTGTTGGATTTTTATTCACATTGAATTATGATGCACGGAACCACGAGCTTAAAATTTAATGTTCCTTACTTTTGTAATTTTAACCAAAACTGAAATGTCTGAACAAATGTTTGTAAAATTCTCATAAAAATCTGTTCAGCACTACTTGACTTGTAACATGCACCTGATAGCATAGGATGACAGACATCTGGTGGCTTTTCATACACAGACCCATCACCTACAGGAAATAATGCTAAAGGAAGGCAGCTTTTGAAATTATTCATTTCCCAGCATAACTCTTTAATCCACCCTCTCTGTATTTTTGTATGAAGGCTGGCATAACAGACTTCAAGGGTCTAGATGTAAGGAATACTTTCTTTACTCACCTATACTTCTTATCTACTTGACCACTCTCACATGCATCTTTCACGCCTTCCAGTTCTTGGTGTAATGCTGAATACTGCTGTGCCAGTTCATGATAGACAATGATCAGAGAGAGATCTCCACCAATCATCCTCTCCGTGAACATGCCGCTCCCTTGCATTTCAACTTTCAAACCATCAACTGCAGATCTGAACAAGAGAGGCAATGTATGTTCAACGTAACACTGAGGCATGTTCATGCAACCATTTTTTGCAGTGGAAAAGCAATAAGTGTTACATATTCTGAGCATGTGTTTGCAGCCTTAGGTTTCCAGCATGCAATGAGCATGTGTCACACTGGTATCTATGTCCTGTCCGGCTCTACTGCATTTTTCCACACGAACTCACAAATGGCACAATTGTCAAAAAAAAAGCTACTAAATATAAAATGTGTGTTTCGATTTTCTCTATGACTACTGTCTCAAACATTTCTCATCCTAAGAAGAAATGTGTGAAATACAATCATAAATGTATTATTGGTCTTTAAGTTAAGTACCTGTTATTCTGGTCAGATTTTAATGAAACTCGTCAGTGTGTCTAACATTACTCAAATATAATTCCATGAAAATCTGTCCAGCTGAGCTGTGCTGTTCCATGGGTACAGACAGATGGACAGACATGATGAAACTAATAGTTACTTTCAGCCATTTTGTGAATGCGCCTAAAATGAAACCACTGTGTGTGAGTGTGTGTGGGAGAGACCTGACAATTGCAGAAAAAATAAGTCCAAAAGTAGGATACGGATTTATACAGATTTCTTACACCATATGAATAAGAGATTCAGTGAAAAATCATTCCAGGGTTCCTACATTACCCACTTTTAATGTTCATTTCTTCTTGCCCAAAAGAAATGCAGTATACTTATCTGATTACAATAAGGAATTTAAATGAATGCCACCCTGTTATATTGTTAATAGTACAAATATTAAACCAATATCTGTCCTACCACAACTAAATTCTCCTTATTATGCTTAACTACAAGTTTGACCAGAGATAGGTCAAAAATGGACATCTATAAAACAAACAGAAGTTATTTGTGTTTGAACAGATATCAGTTTAATTTCTGTACTGTTAAAATGCAATGGGATGACATTTGTTAAAGCTGTCACTGCCAGTCAGGCACATACCACCAACTGGTTTAAATTGTGATCGTGAGGATGACCTGAAAGAGGTCAGAACATGTAGTTCTATATAATAAATAGAATTTAGTTGTCGGGACAGATATTGATTTAATTTCTGAACAAGAAACTTGAGGGTTGTTTGACCGTGCATCTTCCTCATGAAATAAAGTGAAATGCCAACTTGATGCAACTAGGTAATTTTATTGATGTATTCTTAACTCGACATGTTTCGGGCGCATACGCCTGAAACATGTCGAGCTAAGAATACATCAATAATATTACCTATTTGCATCAAGTTGGCATTTCACTTTATTTCTGAACAAGAAATTTCCTTTTATTTTCATTCCACTAATAAGGGATCACGTTATGTTCACAAATGGGCAAAATGCATTACAACACAATTCAGCAATTCCCAGTGGGGTAAACTGAATCATTCCACTCTCATAATCATTACCATGACTCTCACAAGCACTGTTTCGGTATTTTAATTCTGGAGATAATATACTGCAGTTACTGGTTATGCTTTGAAGGTATTCTGTATGGAAACATCAAACATGATCCTGTACTTCCAATGTCTCTCCATCCCCCCCCCAAAGTATAGATGCCATAACACCACCAGCTGTGGAAATCAGAATTTTCACATTCATATTCAATAGGCATTAAAGTACAGAGAAATACAATAGTCACTGGATATCATTTAATTTGGGGATGTACAGTAATACCTTGTAATGATTATCCAGAAATGATGAAAGGTAACAACAAACAATTATGTATATTGAAGAACTGAATTGTTTAAAGGTGCAACAATCATTGGAGACTGCATGAAGCTATGGCGGCTAGCACCAAACATATCCGCTTATTTTCATACATTTTATGTGAGTAGCGTTAAATATAACTGCTGGGAAATAAAACTAAAAAATAAAAAAACAACACACAATCCTGGTCTTCTGGATGTGATGCAGCATTGCTGGGAGATTCCTGGCATTTCAAAAAACATGTTGCCTTCACCTTCAAAGGTATGATGTCCATGCAGCAGTCTTTAACACATTCTCACCTGTATGTGACTTTCCAAGCATGTCGACAGTAAACTGTCTCGCAGGAGTAACTAGCTCTTAAGCGACTTTGGTGCAAGGTGCATTTGGAACACCATCCTCTTTGTTTAGCATGTTCAGGGAGGTGTATTACAAAATCAATAAAATAATTTAACTGCAAACTTAATTTAGCTTTAAACTTAATTCAGTGAAGCATTCAATTCACAACAGGCAATGAAATAAAGCAACCCCAGCAAGTTCCAGATTAAAACCTGCGCTGCTCTAGTAAGTGATTTCCCCCCACACATTACAGGGATGCATCTACAGATTTTGATGTTTTACGTATCCAACATCCGATGTTAAACACAGATAATGTCGTGCTAGTACATCGCGCTCTTTACGAGCAGTGGTAGCCATGTTGATCAAGTGTACAGTAATTCACACTCTACAGGATGGATACCTCCAATTATTCAAATTAAAGTACAGAGCAGTTGCAATGCACTACATTACAGAACAGTGCAACTCGGTCAGCTGTAAAATGCATGAGAGAAAGTGTAACAGACAGGCAGGATGGTGATGGTGATTACATCTCTAGCGATTCTAAAACTCCTCAATATGTGTGGCTAGAAGTCACTGAAAACTAGAATCAGAATGTGTGAAGAAAAGCCTGAAATTGACAGGGGACTTGGCTGATTGCAAATGAGGGGGACTCAGACATCATGCTTGCCACAGGGTCTGTCTGCCTCAAGTTTTCACACCAGTAACATAATTTAAATGTATTATATGTGGAATGCAACTTGCTCTGAGTCAATTTCTGGTTGGCAACAGCACACTGCTGCTGGGCCATGCACAGACCCAGCCTTCAGCATTATGCTGCCACAATGGCATGATATAATCTAAACCTCTCCAGACAGGTACACTACTAAACAATGTTAACAAAAGCGTGGCCAGAAGCACAAGGACGGTTGTAGCAACAATGATGATGGAAAAGTGTTACATGCACAGTGTGAACTGATTGCAATTTGTGTCACAGAAGAACTATGTGAATTGAGCTCTACACTACTTTGCCATGAGGCTGTGTCATCTGCTGTGTGACTCTCACATGTGGAAATGACCTTGGAGATGAACCCATGTGAACTGAGAGCACCCTTTCAATGCTGTGGATTGAACGAATGGAAACTTGAGAAAACTGATTCTGGTAAAGAAAATATACTAAACAGTCAAAAATTCATTTTTCCATGCACGTTTTGTGCTTCTTCAGCAGGGATATATGTATGTTGATCATAAGAGAAAACTTTGGAGCTTCTTTATCCTGACATACTTGGCAGGAAAACTTCTTAATTAAGGAGGTCTTAAGTGCGTTCCATTGTAATTGAAACACTGTGTTTTGGAAGCTGGCCATGGTTCCATCTTCTAGTACAAACCTACTGGGTGGACCTCCTTCTGAAGGGTCCTCTTCACTGTGTTTACTGTGAATATTTTCACATCCTCCTGTGTTACTGATATCATTTTGTAAAAAATCTAACTAGTTATTTTCACTCTTTCTGAAAAATTTCCTCATGATTACTGCAACACATTTACTGACATGAGAAGCTTTAAAGAATCTTAACCTCTACTGTCACTAGATGAAAGATGGGTGATAGCTTCATCACCTGGCCAATTTACACCCATGGAAAGAACTTCTTGTACCCACTGTAGAAATGGACTGGTAGGGTTCACAGCTAGTTTTGACTAATGTCTTTCACGTTTCACATCCAGACAGTGATGCAGTTTATGAAACACACCTACCTGTGTGTCTGCTTTGGTCGTGGCAGACTTTTATCTGGTGTACATTTCTTTGGAGAAGTTCTGGGTACAGTCTGTTTCATTATGCCTGATTCCTGTGGTAATGAGTTGGTGTGCAGCTGTTCCTTTCCCACTGGTGCTGCAGCAGGTTTGCACTGTTCTCCTTCCACATGAGCAGCACTACTGGAAGTCTGGAAGAAAGCAATTTAGCCTTACAGCAGTGAACAGAAATGTGTTGGTTGTATCAAACACTCATCAGAACCTCAACAACAAAGTAATTCGCCATGTTTACTAGAACTGCCCCACCTATTTTGCACAAACATGTTTAATATTATGGCATGGAATGATCAGCTATGTGGTTCTACTTTCATAATATAAAAGGAGTCACTTATGAAAGTAGTCAACAAATAAATGTAACAAACCTTCTGGTTTCAGCTGACTGACTACTGCATTAGGTTTTCAATGTGGACTGCTCACAGATTTACCTACGGAAATTTCTTTAAGCCCACTATCTGTGATCTCTTCTCAAATTCTTAATTAATGGTATGGGGTAACCACATCACATGACTTCAAATACAAACTTATTTAGTGACAAAAACTTCTGGCACCATTCACTCCTTAGATCAATGCCACATAAAATAAGGCTTTTTTTTTTTTAAATATTCATCAGTACAAAAGATTCTCAATCAGGTGCAAAAGAGTCTTTACAGACTCCTTGCATCAAATGCACCTGCAACATTACTTCCTAAGCTATACAGAGCACATGGTCTGTAAAGGCACCATTAATTCTTGGGAGACCTATCCCCTTTGTAGATTAAGTCCACATTCCAGAATCTAAACAGACAGTGGGCACCAAAAAGTGGCCCCACCTATGGATATGGAGCCTGATACTGGTTTTAGCAGCATCAAGCAGTCACGTGATCACGGTAGCACCAGTGGCAGCTGGGATCTATCATTTTACAACAACAACAACAAAACTTTTCAAATGTAATATATGTTATTCTTTTATTGCTAATAAAAACTCTTACTGACACTGACACACTGGGCCACTTTTTCATGTGCTACCATGTATAATCTAATTTACTACACATGACTGATGTTTTAACAGATCAGTGACTTTTACTACTTCACTGATATTTATGACTGCAACATACATGGCAAGTAACTAACTAATTATAGACTTTAATTTAAAAATTATACACAATAAATTATTGTTGAAAGTGATATGCTGGCAGCAATGAAAGCATATAACATTCTATCACAGACTACAGCAAAAAAACACAACTAACTTTGCACACTAAATTATTTACTTACTTTATGCATACTGTATATAATTTTATTATTATTCTTATTAGTAAGACTAATTAACAAATGTTACAATGGTTGTTCGCATCTTGGTTGTGTCTTACTGGCTGTTTAGCCAGGTAAACACAACAGTGTTCTTGTAACATGATGTGACAAATGAACTATAATTGTAAAAACTAAACATAGCTTATAATGCAGACTTCAGTGGTGGTACAAGACAAATTCTTTTCACCCAACTGGACTGCTAGGCATTTACTAATAACCATGGAAAACATGAATAGAACACAAATGAGAAGCAACAGGAGCACACAACAGATCATGCCAATCCAAGACAATGGTCAGCATCTAACTTACACAAAATTGTATAGGGATATAAAAATGTGGGATTAAACATACCTCCATTCTCTGACATAATACCCAGCCAAGTATAAACAGTGGACTATCTGCTCTAATTTCAACATTTTAACAACTTTTCAGCCTGTTATTTTGTATGTAACAAAGATATTCAGCAAACACATGTGCCTGTTAACACATCTGCTATGAATTGCCTGAAAGTCCTTGGTTACCTGTAACTGCTGTTGGTGCAGGTATCATTACATATACCAAGCTGCTGCCTTGAGTAGACAGAAAGGGTGCAGAACCCACAGTTTGTGACTGGTGTTATCAAGAAGGGAGGGGAATACAGAGGGAACCAAAACTACTATATCACTATAGACTGGCACAGCATAACCAGATAAACAGGCCCAGAAGGGTGTGGTGGCATGAACAATGATGTTGCAGCCCTCCTGACTCCACCTGCGCTTCCAAAGCCATGATTTCTCATGCAGTACTGTCTATGCCTGTTACTGGGTAAGTCTTCATGACAGGTGTATGATCATAAACAGAAATATGGTAAGACTGTGCTTAAAATGTCACAGCTTTCATCCACCATGGTTAAGTACTGGTAAACACAAAACTTTGGATGTCACTGCAAAGCTAGAAACCATCAAGGCTTATGAAGAAATAAATGACAGCAGGAGCATAACTCTAAAGTGCCATAATTTAAAAGCACAACTGGCAAAAACAGATCAGTATTTCAATACATCCTTACAGCCACTATACTTGTTCAAGGTAGAGACATGACACTGTGTTGAAGCAACACGGTGGTGATATATCACTTAGAAATTCACACTTACCAAACCTGTATGGCAGTTTCTCATTGGTTTATCAATTTCTAATTTACCAACACAACCTGCTCACAATTTCAGTCTTGCATCAAAGCTAAAAATCAATTTACAAACTCCCGCATTATTGACAGTCATGACATATCTGGAAAAATACAAGTTTGACTCTTAAATATAATATTTCGGTTGCCAAATGCAAATGTGGCTGTAATGAGTATTCAATTTGACAACTTATGTGCTATTATAAACTCTCGCTGTGTCAGGGTTTTACTGTACTTGTCAAAGTAAATATTTTCTGCATGTTACATGTCCTTACTATGTAAAAGCTGCATTGTACTACTAGTCAAATAAATCTTTACCCTTGTAAATCTGTCCTTTGGCAACTCCTCACTTTTGCTGCAGCCAACACTGGTGGAACTGCTTATGTTTAGACTCTCCATCTTGGTAACTGCACTGACTGCTGCTAGGTTTGGCACGTTTTCTCCCACGGGTTTGACCTGTCCACTGTCTATGGAAGAGTTGACAAGTTCAGATTCTTGCTGCATCTGGTGACATGAAAGGAGAAAAAGTTACTGTAATAAACTATTAGAACCAGACTCTAGTTACAATGATCCATACAATGATTAACCATTAAAAGCCTAGGATTTAAATACCCTGTAGTGTCAGTGGATTGGAATTTTCTGTGGGGATTTAAATGTTTGTTGCAATAGTTAGGATAGTTCTGAATATCTTGAAGAGTAATAAAGATAGAGAAGTACAGTAAATTGCATTGACTCAAGTAAAGCATTGTGGACAATGTTGTGTGTATCACTGCTTATCATACAATCAGCAGCATATTTTTTTTTTTCCCGCTAGACAAATTTTGGCAGTATGTTATATTTCATTCTCCTTAACTTTAAAATCATGCTCCTTTTTCCTGCATTCTTCTCCAGTGTCCTGGGAAAAGGTTTGTGTGAAGGTCTGCTGACAAAGAGGTTTACAAGGAATCTGACTTGCCAAAGAGAATGGATGTTTCTTGGTATTTTTACCAGTATCCCAGTCATTTAGTGTTTGTCACACAATGCAGTGAAATTACTGCTCGTGAAATTCATTTTGTACAAAAACCGTGGCTGAGTGGAGAAATCTTCATGATGAAGACAATGAACCTGAACTCATCTGTAATACTGATTAAGATGGTATGTTGAAGACATATAATTAGATGAGGATGAAGACTATCACAATGAGGAAGGATGACCATTACCACCAGTACAGTGGTAACAGTTTAGGAAGTGGGTACTGTGGTCTCAGGCTGACCAGACACGTGTCCATCAGTTTACAGGCAGTCATACAGGAAAGAAGCAGAATGAAGCAACACACATAAATAAGGATTTGTCACCTCTAAACATTTTCATGCTCTATTTTACATCTGTTATTGATATGCTGTTGATGAAGGCTAACAGATACTACCACCAACATTGGGATAGATGTGATGGAAACACCAAACCCTCTTCGAGACATAATGAATTCTGAAATGATTCTGTTTCTAGCAATTATTGTACAAATGGGCCATGGCATACGTGACAGACTCGGGGAATACTGGTGTAACATATGACTGAGGTAATGGCTTTTTTTTTGTATTTTACCAGGAAGTTGCTGCTGCAGTCAGCAGTTCTGGGTAGCAACTGCCTTATTCGTTATTACGACTTTTTTCCTGGCCTATGGTGAGATGGCTATCAAGGACAATATCAGGCATCGGACCAAGGGTTGAATGTCACGCGATTTTTATATTAACCCTGCATTATTACGCAAGGGCGTCTTTTTGGGTTCCGGCTGTCAACGCAACAACTTGCTTTGCCTGTGTGCACCTCTGTGCTCACACTGAAATTAACTGTTTAGAAAGTTACTTTTGTTTTGTGAATAATGTCGATGATACACATCATCCCAGGTAGGTGTTGATATGAACTGACTAAATTATAAATTGTGAGAATTTTATTTTATTAGAATGGAACTTGAGTGAATTTAGGCCTGGCTTCGAAAGTAGTGCATACTGTTGTATCACAGAAAGGTGAATACAACCATTTTATTGAGCCCATTGTTGCTAGAGGATGAAAATAAGTAACTGTAAGTTGTAAAAAGCAGCAGTGAACACTGAAATCATAAATATTGTAATTAGTACTGTTAGAGGAAAGGGTAATTGGTATTTGCACCTAAAGTTGGTATATAGGGGGTCTTAGTAAGCTACATGTATGTTATTGAGTAATAGTTAGGTAGTGGCATTGTGCTTGTGCAGCAAATTCCTAGGACTTACTGGCAACTTCTGAAGTGTGTTATCTGTTAGGTATAGTAAATAAATTGGTGGCAGCGAATGTTATGATCTCCCGTCTGGTATTTAGGTAATAAGCTACCCCTAAATTCAAGTGGCTAGCCTCTACTGGCCACTACACTGGAAAAGGGCAGAACAATTCTTCACATCTTCTAACCGAACACAACAACACAAGACTGTTACTTGCATTTCCCACACGACAAACTGACAAGAGTGATGACAATTATAACAGACCGTGGAATATAAGGGAAGTTTATGACATTCTCAATGCTGCATATTCAAAATTCTACAGCCCTTCTAAATATCTGGCAATTGACGAGGTGATTGTACTTTTCAAAGGGAAGGTTGCATTCATGCACATAAAGACTGAAGTGTATTTAGGGAAAGATAGAAAACAGGCCACAACAGACATGACAGTGACCCATACTACTGTGAAACAACTGACAAAGGAATAAAGAGGCATGGTCATAAATTACATATAGATAATTACTTTTCTTCTCCTGAATTATAGAATGACTTAACAGAACAAAAAATAAACTGCTGTAGTACAGTTAGACCAAACCATAAAGGTATACCAGACAACTTCAGAAGCAAGACAATGAAACTGAAACGGGGCAACATGAGGGTGAGGACAGGCGGTGACAAGACAGCAGCAGTTTGGAAGGACACACATGGCATGTACATGCTGACAAATATTCATGATCAACCAGCAGAAGGTTAACTTTTGTGGTGACAAAGAAACATCCTGAAGCTGGCCACTGTGGAGGATTACAATAGACATATGAGTTACGGTAACAAAAGTGACAGAATGGCAAACAGCTACACTATCAGTTGCCGTATGTGGAAACGAAGAAAATGTTCTTTCATCTCCTCGACCTCACAATTCTGAACAGCCACATTCTCCTGAAGTCCTGTGGTTCTAAGGCTTCACACAGACTTCAGACTGACAATTGTGATGAATATGGCAGAACTTGCTGGAATGCAGCCATGCACCCTAAAAACTGTAGGTATGCCACCAGCTTTTGTGACAAGATTGGTTGCCTGGAAGACAGCAGTCACCAGCACTTGCCTAATATAACTGCAACAAGGATGGACGGTGTAGTGTGTCATGCCCGTACAATAAATTGACACCGAATTCAAAGTGCGAAAAGTGTAACATTGGGCTGTGCATCTCAGGATGTTTCAAAGACTGTCACACAAAGGCACATGTCTAGGTACACAGTCACAACAATGGGTTATACAAGGGGATTCACCACATACACAGAACATCTACTGATAAGGCATGTAACAATTTCTGTATCAAGTACCATCTCTCTTACAATGCATCATGTACTTTGTTTCCCAGTTATACTACGTTTCATTCTTGCATTGAATACATAAGGGTAAATACAGCTGGCAGCTTTTAACTTTTTGTACATGTGGACAAACTGTTCTTTGAGTAAAGGGACTAGAGCAGCAAATAAAGTATATGATTACTAGATGGGGGATCAGGGTTCAGTTCCTGGAGAACACATATATTCTGCCACAAACACATATAAATAACATCATCCTCCTCCCAGGTTTGTGTTTCATTAGGAACTGAGTAACCTGAATATGCAGGTGCTGGAGCATAAAGCTGAATACGTACCTCTCAACAGCATTGCATAAACCAATGCATATTACCTTAGTGCACCTACACACCCCCTTTGCAAGAGGCACAACTGAAAGATTAGTTTTAAGTCTGAAGTATGTGTACATAATATTTATATTCACATTGTGTCCAGCCAGTACCGTATTTAATGTGAAAAATGTACATATGTTTTTGGACAAAAATGTAAATTTTGACTTCCATACCTACACAGAATGATAAAAAGGGTTCATCTGTGACAGACCAAGCAGTAGTCAAAATATTGGGTGAGAACCACGAAATTTTACAAATCCTGTGACCACCTAAATAATTACTAACTTTTCAAGAACAATTTAGTACCACAAATATTAACTAAGGTATAATTCATATGTGGTAATGTTTCATGTACAGTTTGTTCTCAGCTTATGTTCAACTTCTAAGTCCATATCAAAATCAACAGTATTGACTTATTCAACTTGTGTTCCTCAGTCTACTGATCAAATGTTGCCACCACACAAAATCCCGAATAGGGATTTCAGTATCTCACTATCACTGTATCTTACAAAGGACAAAATCCACCATGATACATCATTTTAAGATTTCCTTCAGGGACAATGAATCTGAACATTAAAGTGAAGAAGGCCTGAAATGATGGTAGTCCTTAAAATTAAGACTATTAAAATGGGGATCCCATTAAGTTGTATCAGAATTTTTAAAAGACCATGTCATACCTGTAGAGAGGTCAATGAGGCATTTCTACCACTTTCCTTCTGCCTTGCAACATTAAGTCGTTCATTCACACTGCTCCTCTTTCCTTCTGTGGCCCCCATGCAGCCTTCACTGAAACTGTTATTTGATCTATATCTACCATTCTTAACATCAGGGAAATAAGCATTGCGATGTTCACTTCCATTCTTATCATGATCTGTATTTCTACTTAGTTCATCATGGTGTTTTTGTTTAAAATGATTCTCCTTGAAATTTGCCTTTCTCTGTTCTTCTTTATGACAATACGAGTTCACCATACTGTCACCATGCTCAAAATCAACAGAAGAACCACCTACATTCAGCCCACTGGCCTGGTTAATAGCACCCCTTTCAGGCCTTGCTTCATGACTCTGTTCAGCATCAGACACTTGTACAGAAGCATGACTTAGCTGAGAGCCAGCATCACTTGCAGCTCTGAAAACAAACAACTATTAGTGTAAAAACAAATAGAGCATTCATGTAGAAACTTGTATCATGTGCTGAGAAAAATCAGGTTACCCCTACACCTATGCAACACACCATAAAGGTATCAGGGGGACATATATACGTATAAAGTTCCACACACTCTAAAACTGCACCAAATATTGGTAAGTAGTTTTATGGTCTGGCTGTTTTAGCCAGGAGATATGAGTCTCCAGCACCTGTGGGGTAGAAGGCTAGACATATGCTTCAGCAGGTATGAATGTGGCGGAGGAAAAACAAATCACTGCCAAAGTTGAGACATGAACCTCAATATTCCAGTGTGTAGCATCATGGGCAAGGGGTTAAAAAAAAAAAAAGACTGGGGGGGGGAAATACATGTTCTTTCCAACAGACTTTATCAGAAAGAAAAGTTTTTACTTTAAAAGTAATTCAATACTTCAACAGACATACAATATAATACTACAATCAATAATGCCATTACTTACAATTCTGGAATGCAAACTGTCCGGTGACGGGGCCAGTCCTTCAGCTGACAACTCTTTGTGCAATACCATGCCAAACACTGCTGGCAATATTGAGATGCCATCCTGTGACAGTATGAACAATTTCCAGACTTTCCAGCCCCAGCCTCCTTCTGCCCATACTCAAACCAGGACTGCACAGAAGAATCACACACAAGGATTCATTATAGCATACAGCCAGTAACTGGCAGGGATTCTGAAAATTACTTATGATGCCTACTTTATTCTAAACACATCTAGCTACAGCAGGACTGGCGAACACTGGCATGCGCATTTTTGTATCAACCATGGTGCTGCCATCTACTGAGTGAACCAGTTGTGAGGACTAACAGAAAGGATCATTATTGTTCTAGGATGTACCCACACTGAGGGGTTTACAGTATCCATCAATGCCAAGCAAAAATAGGTATGAGACTGTACTTACTTCATACATTTGCTCCACCGAATGTGCCAGCATAAGTTTCTCGTCTTTCCCGTATTTCTTAATTTCAATGTCAAATGAAGGTCTTTCACTGAAATGAAAACTGAGTTCAACAGGACAAAACACTATCAGGACATAGAAACTCCAAAGCAATTTTGTTACCACAAATAAGTACAGGGTGACTGCAAGACAAATCAACCAAAAATATAAAGTTTAATATAATGATATAAAAAAATGATACATATTTTTCATGTGGAATATTTGTGACCTCTTTATTGAATCCCAGAGGTTGCACAGAACACAGTTTCTGAAATATGGCTGTTTTATAAATAATTTCCATTTTAAATCCCATAAGAGGTAAGACCAGGCAGAATATTTCCATTATTGTCCAACATGCTGGAAGAAATTAGGATATAATTACTATTGCCCACAAAACATTTTAGAAATATATACGAAGGGATCACCTGTAAGGAAAATATCCTCTCCCCTTCGACACCCAACGTGTCCCATTGAAAGAACTAAAAGGGTGGTTTATTTTCTGCTCCATTATCATCCTGTGAAAACAAACATATAACAGTATATTTATTACAGTCAGACAATGGGACTGAGGGAGAATATTAACAGGAAAAAAATACACCCTGTGGTTGGCTAGACATACCTAACATGCAGTGAGATTCAATCAAACTGCAGTCTGCAAGTGCTGTCCTTCCATTTACCAAGAAGGAAATGGGAGAATATTATAACAGAGAGAAGAAAATAAGTTGTGAAGTGAACAGCAGTGGCTCAAGGTTTTGTTAAAAAAAATGGTGGGCAGTTCCACAAACCATGCATAAAGAAATGAAGTTACTAATCACACTACATATTATTATTACAATTAGTTACTACTACTACCACCACTATTCCTACATTTGGCTTACTGCCTGCTGGCAGCATATGCTTATCTGTAGCATATAAAATATTACTATAACAATGATTATAATGAAAGACATCAAAACTACAGTGAGGGAGAATTCGTGAAAAATTACATTAAAAGCGATGTATGTGTAATAAAACACTGAGGCACACTTGCGAAACCTCTTGTTACTGTGGAAAAACAATAAGTATTAGATACTCTGCGCCTTAGTTACTGGGTACACAAAGCACGTGTATATTATATTGTCATCTGTAGCATGTCTGGCTCTGCCATAATTTGGGACATGAAAATGTGTTTTGATTGCCTCTACAATCTTTGTCCGAAACACTTTTCATTCTAAGAAGAATTCACCAAGAAATTAACATAGATGTATATAGGTTTTCATGTATAGTACCCATAATTGTCAGATTTTAATGGAACCTGAATTTTCTCCATTATCTCTGAAAAATCCTCAAATATCAAATTTCATGAAAATCTGTCCAGTGGGAACGAAGGTGTTCCATGAGAATAGATGGCTGGATAGACAAGTCGAATCCAACAGTTGCTTTTTGCCATTATGTGTATGTGCCTGAAAGTGGAAAAGAGAGCCATCCACTCCTAAATGAGGAACTACGAGCACCACCCTATACAAACTATGAGCACCACCCTATACAAACTATGAGCACCACCCTATACAAACTATGAGCACCACCCTACACAAACTACGAGCACCACCCTATACAAACTACGAGCACCACCCTATACAAACAACACTTAGTACCTATTTGTTTCATCATAAGGTCCAGGCACATACGGTGAAAAGTAATCCATATCAGCAGCATCACTGTCATCAACATGTTCACATCTTCCTGGACAGTGTCTAGCTATCCCCATGTGTCGTGGCAATAGAATTCCACGACCTCGCCCAATGCCCCTGAAAATATATGTTAATAATTACAAAAGAACAATGGGACCTAAACATTTTCTATGTCTAACAGACTTCCATTTAAGAGATATGTTTACTTCTATATAAAAACAGGGTACAATTGCAGTACTTCATATGCCTTCACAGCAGTGTACAGGGTCAACTTTACCTCTACAACCCACTCTGATCAACAGATATACAAGGTCTGTCCGGAAAATTCCCGAATATATCGCGTAAAAATTTTCCCATCTTACCTTGAAGCTATTTAGCCTTGTCGCCTTCAAAACACTCCCCTCTACTCTGCATGCACCGCTGCCAGCGTTTCTTAAATGTTCTGAAGCATTCCTGGAAAGCTTTTTTAGGAATGCTGCGCAAATGCGCTAGCGAATTTGTCTTGATTGCCTCAATACACTCAAAACGGCTGTCTTTCAGTATTGATTTGAACTTTGGAAACAGAAGTCAGCTGGTGCGAGATCTGGAGAGTATGGAGGCTGTGGAAGGACAGTCGTCGCGTGTTTGGCCAAGAAGTCACGGACAAGGAACGATGAATGTGAGGGCACGTTGTCATGTTGCAGCATCCATCGATTCTCCCGCCACACAGCAGGTCTTTTTTTCCTGACTGCCTCATGAAGACATTGCATAACTTCCAGATAATACTCCTTATTGACTGTACAGCCTTGTGGTAGAAACTCATAGTGAACAACACCCTCAGAATCAAAAAATACTGTCAGCATCATCTTGATGTGTGAACGCACTTGGCGTGATTTTTTTGGTTGCGGCGACGTTTTTGACACCCACTGTGATGACTGGACTTCCGTTTTGACATCGTACCCGTACACCAATGTCTCATCTCCTATAATGTTTTTCAAAAAGTTATCATCATCATTAGCTCGGTCCAGAAGCTCTTGACGCATGTCAACTCGATTCTGTTTTTGATCATCCGTCAACAGGCGTGGCACAAATTTGGTTGCAATGCGATGCATGCCCAAATTTTCGGTAAGAATTTCATGGCACACTGTTTTTGAGATACTCACTTCTTCAGCTACCTCTCGAACTGTCAAACGACGATTTGAACGGATGACTTCATAAACTTTTGCAGCATTATCGTCAGTTTTCGACGTTGTTGGCCGTCCCGAACGCGGACCATCATCAACCGAATTTCGGCGCTCTTTGAAACGTTTCCACCACTCGTACGTTTGAGTCCTGCCCATGGCTTCTTCCCTGAATGCTATTTTCAACATTTCAAATGTCTCAGTAACAGATTTTCCAATTTTCACATAGAATTTCAAACAAAGTCACTGCTCGTGAAAAACACTCATTTTCTTGTCTCAAGAGAATTGCCAGATGTGCCAAACATGTGATTACATAAAGAAGCACAGCACAACGACTAACCAAGATAGGGCAATGCGGTTTTCGCGACTCAGTTTGCCAAACTCATTACTAGAGAGTAGCACTTGCCGCGCCCCGCTAGGTCAACGCAATGGCGGGCTATTTTGAACGTTCGGAAACTTTCCGGACAGCCCATGTACATAGCTGACCATAAGGCATATCTCTACACCTAACCTTTACAAAGTTAATCTGCTACCAAGTAATCACACAGAGGCAAGCACATGGCATGCTATGCCATTTACCAGTACACTTTAGAGACCACTGTATGGTCATGTAGGATGATAGAGGTTAATTACCTGCTGACAGTCTTTCAGAAGGTATGGGAAAAGGCATTTTATATATATACATACAACTGCCACTAACATCTTGTTTTATATATCATGAACAATTTTTAACAAGAGTGAAAAGGCAGATTCTTACAGAATAAACATACCTTCTGAATATGTACATTGCTACTTCATGCACTGTGTTAGTCTTGACATTAAGTTCCTGTAAATACAAACATCATTCTACTCTACTAGCACTGCACCAAGTCATGAGGCAAAGCATTCTTGAGAAACTGTGAGTTCCTCAGCTAGCGAAGAAATTATATGCCTTTTATATAATCCAAAGTTTATTAATGTGCCCACATTAAAATGCCAATGGCATATATCCTGAGAAAGATAAAAATCAGCTCACACCCTCTAATCCTACTTCCCACCTGTATCTAGGTCTTCCAAGTGGTCTTGTGGGGACACCCACATGTCACTCCATCTCCAATTCAAATCCCGTTTCGCCTCACAAGCTTTCCTCCCTCTGTACAATTCGCCGTTACACATCACAGCAACGCTCTCTCTCTCTCTCTTTCCTGTCCTTCTCTCGCCGTACACACAGGCACTGCTAACAGCTCCAAACCAAGTGCACTTTTCCTATCACAGCACCTCAACAAAAGTATTTACGCTACTAGCCACGCCTACCAAACCTGCCAACTAACCAATGGAGGGCAGGTCGAACAGCGAGAATTCTGTATATAAGACCATGTTTCCAGCCCGAGATTCACTCAACATCGGCATCCAGCAGAAGACACCTCTACAAGAAATATCCAAGCAGACATCAAGAAAGCCAGCAGCAATATCAAGAGGGGCCAGTACGTTTCCTACACATCAAGATGGACAGCCAGTCCGTATCAGAAGGAGTAATCTGTCGGAGACCATGAAAAGGAGTAGGATTGTCGGTGACAGTCCAGAAGGGAGTAACAATGTCGCTTGACGCCTAAACATCATGACACTGAATGAGGCATGGGGTTTTGCCGTGCCGTCAGCTGACGTCTATTCTCCACGGGCCGGACGAGTTTTCCACACGCACCAGCCATTCTCATCACCCACTGCCACAGCTGACCAGACCGTGCTGTCCTCTGCCCGAATTCCACCGCTGCAAAGGTGCACTGCACATTCACGTTCAAGCCGACCAACAGCGAGACCAGGCGAAATTACCCGAGCATATCACTACAAAACTTACGCGACTGTACAACACTGACCAAATAAATATCATATGTGTTTTACTGTGATTGTCAATTAACATTCCCGCAGTATCCCACAGTCTCCTTACACCATGCTTTGCCACCAAGAGCTCCATGCATTTCTCTAACATGTGTACCATGTGTACCGCCCATCTCATCCTGTTTGATTTGATCATATTAGTAAAGTGTGGCAAGGGAAAAGATCATGAAGCTTCTCCTTATGCTATTTTTCTGATCACACAGCACAATCAAAACTTATTTTCCCTTGCATATTGTTAAATATCAAACATACAATGAATGCCTCGAATAATAACCATGAAGATTGCACGTCATGGTCCAATTTTGATAAAACACATTATTACCTTTCATGTCAGCTGCGTGGGGCAGCTGGGATTAAGTAACATGAGATCTTACCTTCAGTGGGAATATTAAATGGAGGTATCCCAGTGCCAGCATTCACTTCACAACATCAATCCCAAACAAAAATGTTTCACTACTGATTTTTTTGTGATTTATTGCTGGTAAATGGTTAATGTCATTAATTTAATACACTTTGCTGACATTTGTGGTTATGCATGGCAAGTGAAAGTGATCATTTCAGTTTGATATTATGTCACTTGAGTTTAAATTAACATGTGAAATTTAATTTGAAATTCACAGTCTTCATGTACTCCAATCGAATATATCTAAAATATCTTGCGATACCTTCAGGCATACATATATAAATTTGGAATATAAATTTTGTTGTGGGAGATCTAAATTTCGTAAGATGATCAAACAACGTGTCCTCCTGTCTCCAATGTACCAAAGAGTCCCTCACATCCAAGCTTGCGTCCTCAGCCTGCCTTACAAAGATATCTTCCCTCCTGATGCTGAAATATTCTCATTGGCCAAAACATGAATTTTGCCATCCCCAATAAGAATTTAACTTCTTAGAAGCTGAACCCAACTGGCTAAATCAAACGGTGAGGCAGAACGCTCTAATTTGTGTTCAGCGAACCTAAGCTTGCAATTAACGAATATCTTGGAGTGGGTTACTGCATAAATTTCCCTTGGATGAATTATGAGTGTAAGAAGGGTCTAGCAGGGATTGCACAAAGAAGTGACACGTCCCTCTGCTTTGAAGTGATATGTTGTCACCCATTTTCCGAAACAACCTTCTCTCCCCTAATTTCTTAAAGTAAGAGTTGTGTACATTTACCCAAATTTGTAAGCCAAAAAATAAATAATAAAATTTCATAATTGACATGTTCAGGGTTTGAACCCGAACTGCTGGTTACAAAATGCAGTTTAATTTGAGTTGGTTATAAGCAAGTGTACATTGGAAAGATGATACATGATTTCCTTGACATATATTTGCACTGTGCTAAGGACATACAGAAATGAATATATCCCTACACCTCAAGTGAAACCAGAAGAAAACTGAGATTAGGCATGTGTGGTTGCACTGTGATACGTACACTGCACACCAAGAAAACTCAACACACCAAATGGTACAAGGCCTTACTACAGCTTCTCCAACTGCAATTGTTGTGCCATGTTTTTCTAGCTAATTTGATTTACCTGTTGAAGGAATCAAAAGGACTTCTTTCAGACTGTACTGGAAAAGGTTCCGATTCTACAGCTCTACTCAGCATCTCATCATCTTCTCGCTGTCTACGAATGCGGTTTTTCTCAGCTGTGCTTCGGGCAAACTTCACTCTCAAGTAATACGGTGGTGCGAAATCAAGTTTTCGGATAGCAAGTTCAGCCTCCCTGCAAGATGCCATATGAAAATTAACCTTTTGACGCCTAATGACGACTATAGTGGTCGTACCGCACCGCTAACCTCTAAACGTTTCATTTTATATATTTATTCAACACATATAGGTACTGAATATTTTAAACATTGTATATACTCTCTGTTTTTTCCTCTTCAAAATGCAGTTTGTTTCATAATTCTAATGTATTTGGTTCCTGGATTATTCACATTTTATATACAGGGTGTGCTAAAATTAAAAAAATAATTCCGGTGCCAAAAGGTTAAAGACGTCTTAACTTTTGTGCCAAAGTGAACAAGTGTACTCAGTTATCTCTAAAAGTGATACTCCCCTCCTATAAAAAGGTAAAGGTAAAGAGCACCCTTGTACAGGCACTGAGATTCTGTACAGGACGTATGACCCTTGGGGGATGTGAGGTATAGCTCTACTCTTTCTTGACCATGGAACTAGAAGGGGGTGAGGAGTCAGCGTCATGCCCCGGCCGCTCTTTACCCCAGGGAAAGACCCGGTACCCGTTGTACAGGAGGCTGGGTGGGCCCCAAGGCCAGTCTGGACAGGTGCGGAAAATCTCGCCCCCCCACCGGGATTTGATCCCTGGACCGTCCAGCCCGTAGCCTTTCGCTATACAACTATGCTACCCGGCCCACCTCCTCCTATAAGGCAAACACAATTTAAAATACACAGTCTCACTCTACACTAGCACCTAAGAATAAGTCATTCCATTCAGTTACAGTGACAGTTTTAAATCTTATATCGTAAGTTATGTTTCATTTAAAGGACTATTACAAAGACATATACAAGCCTCTGCAATTATTTCTACAAGGAAAGGTATAATATAACAATATAATAGCAAAACAGTCAAGTGTCTGTCTATCCATGCATCCAGCCATCCTATCACTGTTCCTCTAATGCAGCACATCACAAAAGGGGCTGGGGGGGGGCTGGGGGCTGGGGAGGCACATGTTTATACTAGATATAATCCACGTACAATTATTTTTTTTATTGTTTCAAAAATCTGTGGCATGGTGCCCAAAAAGTGAACATCAGTGACAGGATGCAGAGACAACCTATAAAACTTACAGAAACTTGATAGTAGTGCCACTGTTTGGATACACCTACAATGCACATAGCAAAACTTGTGGAAAAGTGACAAGAGTGCCAATGCTAGGATACAGAAAACCTACACAATAAAACACTGTAAATTTAAAAACTGGTTAATTCAGAACACAATATAATGGAAATCATGTGATGCTCTATCAAGCATACACTTTTTTTGTGTAATTTTGATGTGGTTAATTCAAAATACAATAAAACACCCAAGAGTCTGGAACCTGATTATCCAACATTAAAACAAACAACTGTTGTACACAAGTTTTGTTGTGGGAAAGGGGGAAAAAAAGTCACTACAATATCAGCTTAACCACAGACCAGAACTGACAGATACAGAGTCAGCCAATCACCATCTCACATAACCTATGCCTGCTGCTGTCCATGGTTATGACCAGAAGTGCATGTATTTTCTCAGAACATTTATGCCAACCTCAATGTAACAGTGGCATCAAAGGCACATGGAGGTGCTGATGGTAGTAAAGGTGCAGAAGAAGAAACGTGTATAGCAGTAATGATGATGAACAAATTACAGTTTTAAAGAAACTCCTGTCTAGCACCACCTCAGCCCCACTGGTGCTGCATTTGTGGAAATCTACTGTATTACACTATTTTCTGGACAATTTGCATAAACACTTATTTCTTTTAAGAATGGAAACCCCTTGAACAAAGGTCAATTGAGTCTTATTTACAGTAGGCATTTAAAAGATAAATATAAGGTGGGCTAGTTACGCAATTAAGCCCCAAAAAATCACAGCTTATGACATAATGTCAGAAATTGAACCAGCCATGTTGCAGGTGTTTGTAATAAAAAATCACATTACTCAACATTCCACAAATTAAAGCCATAAAGAACTTCAAATGTACAAGATTTTACTGTACTGATAAATGTAATCATGCCAGGGTCAAGTCCAAGACTGACAACTGCAAGGAAACCCTGGAAAAACTCTCAGTACTCCCTACTTTGAAAATTAAACACAGACTGCATTTTTATGTTTATTGGACTGTGCATCATCTTGATTGTTGAGTAAAGAGAGACCAACTTGATGTCACTTGCTTTATTATTTCTTTATTTAATGCTCAGCATGTTTCGGATGTTAATACGTCCATCCTCAGGAGCTTGCGACTTATTTGTTGAGTTATTTCATGGGTTGTATTGATCTGGTTCGATGTGTGTTGGTGTTACGTTGTTGTTTGGCTGTGGTGGTGTGGTATCCGTATGCAGGCTGAAGCCTGCACACGGATACCACACCACCCATGAAATAACTCAACAAATAAGTCGCAAGCTCCTGAGGATGGATGTATTAACATCCGAAACATGTTGAGCATTAAATAAAGAAATAATAAAGGAAGTGACATCAAGTTGGTCTCTCTTT
>Ga0123355_10002045_pt1 | contig 28476 bp, 15 predicted proteins | sample TergutEmb28metaG_3_FD_89872 | JGI IMG/M metagenome (GOLD analysis project Ga0123355, IMG submission 89872) | Embiratermes neotenicus P1 segment gut microbial communities from Petit-Saut dam, French Guiana - Emb289 P1 | ecosystem: Host-associated > Arthropoda: Insects > Digestive system > Gut ... | reverse complement strand
TTTTTCATCGACGTCTGTGTCGAACTTCCCAGCTTTATCAGAATTCTGATAAAGCTGAATTTTTTCATCGACGTCTGTGTCGAACTTCCCAGCTTTATCAGAATTCTGATAAAGCTGAATTTTATTTGTCGCCTGATTTTCCTTTGCTTTTTCAGCAATTACAGGTTTTAACTTTAGCGCCAAAAGAGAGCGCGTCCATAAAGATAGATTGCGTCTGCCGAATTGATTATTAATTATCCATAACAGCACATCATTTTCAGACTCAAATTCATAACTTATTGTTTTTAATAATAATCCATGTTTTTGGGCCAGTTCATATCTGTTGTGACCATCTATGATTGTATTACCCCATAAACAAATTGGTTCACGGATACCGTGTTGCACTAAATTAATTTCCAATTGATTTTTTTCTTCTTCAGAAAGACGGGGAATTAATGATTGAAATAAAGGGTTAATATGAATACCGTTTTCAAATGACGCCACATCGGTCGCATCACTGAGAGGCGTATCACTGAGGAAGGCAGAAACACCGGCGGCTTTAAAGTTTTTTTTAGCCAATTGAATCATCTCCCAAATATTCATCAATGAAATTCGCATAGTCTTTTGCAGGATTACCGGCAGGTGCATATTTAAATAAACTCATTTTCTGTGCCTGCGATTCACGAACGGATACACCTTCTCGTATGATTGTTTTATACACCTTTGTTCCCATTTCAATTGCCTTTGCTTCTATTGCCTCTTTCAAGTCTCGGCTCAAAACTGAACGATTGTTGTATCGGGTCATTAAAATGCCGTCAATTTTTAACGCCGGATTTGCTCGTTTTTTTACTCTTTCTATATTCTCCAAAAGCAAACTTAAACCCGATATGGCATACATGTCAGACGTTATAGGAATGATTAAATCCGTTGCGGCCACAAGTGCATTTACGGTAATTACACCCAGCTGTGGGGGACAGTCGAGAATAATATAATCATACCTGTCCTTAATTTGCATAAATGCCTCAGATAAAAGATATTCCATTCCAAATTCAATAAAAATTTTATCTGCCCCCACAAGACGCGACGAACCGGCCAAAATATCCCCTTGATCTGTTTTTTGAATTAATTCAACAACCGGCTCTCCATTTAATGCTTCAAACACACCTTTGCCGCTTGCCCTCATGCTTTGCGAAATATTCCCTTGCGGATCAAGGTCGCATACAAGAACACGATATCCCCGTAAAAATAAACCGGATGATAAAGCATGTGCGGTAGAAGATTTTCCGGTTCCGCCTTTTTGCAAAATACAAGCAGATATACGTGCAGGCATATACTTATCACCTTTCATGCTGTTTTTTCTTATATTTTGCGATTCAATGGGTTTATTTTATTTTATTGCAGTTTAGCATATTATTTTGTAATATAAAGCATTTGTTGTGAAATTATTTTTATTAAACAACCTATTTCGCAGAGGCAATGGTCACCGTTAATCCATATAAAAACCCCGAGCCAAGTGACCCGGGGTTTTTTGTTTATTGCCTGTGGTTGCTTAGAAGGACAGTACACCGTTGCTGTCAGCAGTGGCATATACCATTTCAACTACATCGTTAGCCGTCCACGGATTTCTTACATTCATGCTTGCATTTCTTAACAGGCTACCGTCCGGAAGCAAGTAGAATACATTCCAGAAAGCATCTACGTTGATGCCGTTTACTTCACCTTCGGTCATGTGACATTCACGCGAGAAGGGGGCAATCAGGATATGGTCAGCGCCAAAGGAGTGATATCCTGCAAATTCGCTGGTATATCTGACACCAACAACGGGGCCTACTCCAACTTCATAGTATACCAATTGGGGAACCGCAAAGGGCATTAATGCCCATCCGCTAGGTGCTTGGGTACCTCCGGTCAGGTTCCATATATGGAATCCTTCTTCGTTAAAAATATGCCATCCGTCAAAATCAGTGTCACCTTCGAATTGTTCCGTACCTTGGTTTCCTACATTGACCAGTCCGATTTGACGAACACCGTTAACTTGGAAATAGAAGAAATTATCCCATCCCCATGTACCATTCGCCGGTGGAACCGGGTTACATACGGGACATCCGCTGTCATAACACACCGAGCAATCGGGATACAACGAAGGCACATAGTATTCACACTCGTCGCTACCGAACGGGAAGTTACCGCAATCGCAATAATCCGGTGTAGGCACATAGTATTCGCACTCATCACTGCCATACGGGAAATTACCGCAGTCGCAATAATCGGGACCCGGTCCGGGTCCGGGTTGTCCGTCAATACATACCGGACAGCCTACGCCCTGACAGTAGTTACAATCTACGTCTGCATGCACGATATTAACGATTGCATAACCGTAAGCAGCGTTGTTAAAAGTAGAACGTGCATATACACGAATTACATAGCCATTTTCTACAGCACTGGTGATACCAACCGTCAACAAACCGGTGGTGCTGATATTAATAGCATCGTGCAGTTCGCCCAAGCTCCAAATTACGGTTTGAGGCGGATTATTTGCACCCACTACAGTTGAGTTAAATTGCAGGGTCGTATTAACCAATTGTTCAATGGTCATGTTGTACCGGTTGGGGGTTACTTCAACATCAGTAACGGTGGGTACAACAACCGGCGCACCAATGTTCAACAGCAGATACTCTACTGCAAAAGGTATGGTAGTGCCGTCCATGCCTGTCGCATAGAAAGGTTCGGTACCGGCAGAAAACGGACGAATTTGTATATCGCCGGTAAACCAACCACCGATATAAGGAATGGCAACAGGACGAATAGCCAAGAAGTCACCTGCAGGCAATGCACCTGTAATAGTGATATCTACCGCATTAAAGTGACCGAGTTGATCTTGGTGGCCGTCATAATCGTCGGAACCGACCAATACAACGTTTTGCACGACCAATGCGGTGCCAACATTATTATCGGTCAACATTGTACCGGTTGCGCCGGGTTCATGATCTTGATGATCAGCGGCTTGTGCCGCCGTAATTACACGGGCAGACCAGTCAGCGGTTTCCAACGCATAGCGGGTGAACCAGCTGTTGTTTACGAATACACGTACAGTGGTGTTGCCGCCGGCAGCAGGCGATACGTGACCTACTACTACGTTTTGCGCATTGGTGGCATGGAGCCAAGGACGTTGGTCGGCGCCAACACGCAACAGTGCGCTTTGGCTGGAGCCGGTACCGTCTCCAATTGCAATTCCGTCAATGGTAATAGCCATGACAGCGTTTGCATGAATTTGTGCGTCACCTACAACGGTTATATTAAATTGGCCGGGGTTGCCTGCAACAGGAAACGCCGCAACAATTTGCAAACCATATACAGGATGGTTGTCGGGAGCACGACCTACTCCACCTAAAACACCGGTGTTTCCTTCGGTATGGCTGATGCTGATATCCGGATCGTCTCCACCAACCAATTGGTTAGTATGATAATCCAAAGACCAGTTGTTTATATTGGTAGCAGCGGCAGCAAAGGTGCCGTTTTCCAACTCAACGGTAATTATACGGGCGTTGAGATCTTGATTGCGCGGCAGACCAGTGGCCAATACCGGCAAAAAGTCGGTGATGGGGAAATTGGTGTGGTCAAACATTTGGGGACCCAAGAAGGGGCCAAAGATGCCGCTTACACCATTGGCAGCGTCCCAATTCAAATCAACTACAGCCATGCCGACTTCTGCAGGGCCTTCGCCAATCAGCACGCGTGCTTCACGAGTGTGACGATGGGCATAATCCAGTGCGCGTCCACCTTCCAAAATTAAATTGGAGTGTACAGAGGTAGCACGGATAAATAACCAAGGAGATTCTGCCACGGTAGCAGGAATAACATAATCAACACCGGCCGTTCCCAACAAAACAAGGTCGGCCATTACAGCGTTGGCTACGATAGTGCTGGTATGCGCAGTAAGGGCATTCATTTCACGCGCTACTTCGCCGTCAAATACAAGGTTCACACCGCGGTTGTCTGCATTGCGGGTTGCGCGCAGCAAGGACAAACCGGCGGCACGTACACTGGCTTGCGGTGGTGGCACAACACTTAAATTAGGTTCAACATTACGGTCATAACGATAACCTACGTGCGCGTTGTTCCAGCCCACAGGAATAATACAAGGACCGGCGCAGTCTACACGGGTACAGAATGCAGGTGCGCAGTGTACAAATTGAGTCGTTGTTTGCCAGTTAAACTGGTCAAAGTAAACAGTACCGGGTTCGTCATGACGGAAATTTGATTCGCTGCGGAATAATTCATAGTCATAACGGCCGCCAAACACAGCTCTGTCATCAAAATCTACATTGATAACAGTCAAGCCGGCAGTAGCAGCAGGACCAAAACCCGTAGGGATAGCGCCCGGAGTTGCTACTGTGGGAGGGATAAAGGGAATAATACGGATAGCAGCAAAAGCCCATTCATTAAGAACAGCAGGAAGATTAACAGGAGATGCCGCAGGGCCGCTGACTACTACACCACTGTTATAATAGAACAGAGCATAGAAGGGGCGGAAAACCGTATCACCGATAGCAGAAGGCGTACGTCCGTCGATTTGACGCAGTGTAAAACGTACACGAGTGTCAGATACACGGTTTACGGTTACCAATTCAAATTCGTGTTCAAATCCGGCGGCACCGCCTGTGAGAACACGATCTCCCTGTCCGGTTACACCGGTTAGTGGGTCGCGATTTTCGCTGATAGCCCAGTTATTTAAATCAGATACATCAGCAATAGAACCAAAGCGGAATCCGCTTTCTTCGGGGATATCCAAATACAACGTACGAGTATGGAAGTCAATGCCGCCTCTGTCCAAACGTACACGACCTTCATCAAAGTTGAAGGGTATATAAGCTGCAACAGTATCAGTCGCACCTGTCATTTGGATTTCCTCATCAACGGTAAGTGTTTCGAACACACGAACAAGCGTAGCACCCGCCGCATTCATCGTACGGGGGAAACGGAGTGTGTTATTTGCAGGCAAACCGGGATGGGTATGACCAATAATGTTAGTAGAGCCGGTAAAGGTGGGATGGGATGCCGTAGCAGTCATACTGAACGGATAATCCCCCATGGGCACACCACTGGGCAGGATTTCAATGCGTGATGCATGAAGACTGAATCCGCCGCCCGGCACATAGGCATGGGTATGCATGTGATAACGCAGGAAGTCGGGTAATACCGTAGAAGCAACGTCAATAGCTTCATACAGCGCACGGATGTAAATGTTCGGCACATTAAAGTGATGGTTACCGTCAATTAAAAGAGTATCATTACCTGCGAGCGGATCTGCAAAAGAGGTAAGATCTGATGTTGTTACGGCATACGCACGCAAGGTAAGCGTTGCTTGTCTGGAACCTTGGGTAGCGTCAACATTGATCAGCTCGATGCCTCGACCAAGTGATGTATTGTCAAATGAATTATCCAACCAATACAAACGCCAATTATCAACATCAGCGGCTTCAGTGGTGAAGAAGGTATCCGGGTTTTGCAAAGTGGCAAGCACGGTATACGTACGATAAACACCGGTTGATCCGCCGGGTGCCATTTCGGTTAAATCAGCCCAGCCCGCACGCAAAACAGGAACAGTCAGCGGAGCAGTGCCGGGGTTTGCAATTGTTAATGCATTTCCATGTTGAAAGTCCACGATTTGCAATGACATGGGTATGGCAGGCAAATCGGTGGGAACACCTTCTCTGTTGCCCCACATTACGTTGCGCAATACGTCAGGGCTGACAGGGGTTACAGCATCTTGATCAGCACGGATAAACAAACGATGCGCGGTCACCGGGTTAAGCAAGGTATCAAACGGACCTTGATGAATGGAGATGTTTGGTTCGGGGTAACTGACAAACTCCAGTCGTGCAACGGTGTTTTCACCACGAGGGCCATCAACACGAGTTACCGCTGCCAGTGCAAGATTCATTCCCGGTGCTTCGGGGTCGTCATCGGCATGATCAAGCGATGCACTGTCTACAGTACCCAAGGGCAAAGTATCAACATACCAATTTTCCAAGTACTCGGCATCAGCCGTAAATTGACCTCTGTTAATGGTCAACTCTACTACAATACGGTTAGGGGGGTTAATACCGTAGGGTACGCCGCCCGGGTTGACTACATACGTACCTGCACCGCCGCCGGCCCAGCCGGTGGGTACCAGTACACGTGGGGTAAATAAATTATCACCAATGGGGGCATCCACTTCACCGGCGATGTACAGCAACAACGGCTGCGGGGTAACACCGCTGCGCATAAAGTCGCCATGAGGAATTACATAGATACGCGGCGTAATACCATCGGGCACATACAAAGCAGGACCGGAGAAACGCAACATAACAGCGGTATAGCTGATAAATTCTACGCTCACCAGTTCTCCGTCGAATGCTTCCAAGTGATTACCGAACTCGTAATTCAAATTACCTGCAGGCGTCAAACCTTGTCGTCCGAAAACCCAGTTTTCAAGGTTTTCAATGCCTTCACCGCGTACATCGGGACGCACAAAGAAGTCGCCGGTGGCTTCTACACGAATATTACGGTAGTCCATGCTGTACGCGGCGGGAATAACCCTTGGCGCACCCAATACCGGCCCGCCCGGGAAAATAAACGCCTCAAAGTCTGCCGAAACAGATAAAGGCATCAGCATTGGTATAACCAACGCCAGCGTCAAAAACAACGCCATAGCCTTTCTCAGCGCATTTTTAGTTCTTGTCTGCATAATAGTCAGACATCTCCTTTCGGATTTTGAATTTTGAATAAATTCCGATGACTGTCGGGGGAATCGGGTACGCGAGCGCGCTTTGCCGGCGTCACACTGGGCATAATTATGTATTCACCTTCGCGCTTGACTTACCTTACCGTTCCTCAGTCAGTAATGTACTGCTTTTACTAGGATACGACTTGCGGTTTCTTTACCGCACGATCCTTGTTGAAGCTGTCGAATTTATTGATGAGCGATACTACGTTGTGCCCATCCAGGTCAACCAGCAGATACGCGGGCTGTCCCTTGTTCGTCAGAACAAGCCTTCCGGCCTCCCTTTTCAGGGTATCCCACACTTCCGGCCGCCCTCGTTGCAAACTGCGCAGCGGCACAAACTCCATGCTTCACATCCCTCCCAACTTTTGCCCATTTAATCAATTTATACCACCCCTTCATGATTATGTCAACGCCTTTCCCGACGCATCCCACAACCTACTAATCCGCCTTGTTTGGGGCTTCATTTTCGGCTTACAAAACCGCCGGGCAAGCCGCTTTACAGCATTTACCAAAACTTTCACAAGACGCTTTTGCAGACGCGAACCACCCCCTTTTTACAAAAATGTAACAAATTTGTAATATTCAAAAAGCAAGTCCGGAACGTGTTGACCGAGGTTGGAAATAAGGATATTGTGGGCACAATAGACAAAATAAACATTAAAAGACGGGACGGTTAAAAATATGAATATCGCCTTTGATTCAACCGCTATACTTGGACCCATGAGTCGAAACAGAGGCATAGGCAACTATTCCTTCTCTCAATTTACAAAGATGTTGGAAATGGATAAAGACAATCAATACTTCTTTTTAAACGTTTTCGACGAAGAATTTACTTTTACCGGGCATGATAATATACAACAAACATTTATATGGTGCGGAAAAGAGCGCTTTATATCCATGAATCCGGACTATAAAAATATTTACGCCGGCTTTATACAAAATTTCATCAAGAACAATAAAATTGATGTTTTTTACATCACCTCTCCTTTTGACGGAAACATATTTCCTTATGAACGTGCCTGGTTTGGCAATGCCCGGGTGGTGGCTACTGTATACGATATTATTCCGTATGTTATGAGGGACGTTTATTTAACAGATAAAAACACACAACAATGGTACATGCGCTGTTTTGAATCATTTAAGCATTTCGATAAATATCTGGTGATATCCGAAAGCGTAAAGTCCGATTTAATCAATCACGCAAACATTTCCGGCGATAAAATTAAGGTTATGCATGGAGCAGCTTCCGAAATGTTTTGTCGTATTGACGTTCCGGAAGATAAAAAAATGCTGCTGTACGATAAATTCGGTATAACCGGTAATTTTATCATGAGTACTTCCGGTGACGATTATCGAAAAAACATAAAAGAACTAATCCTTGCTTACAAAAAGTTACCAAAGTCGCTTACAGAAATCTATCAGTTGGCTATCGTTTGCAAGTTATCGCCTGTCAGTGAAGAACATTATACAAAAATCATTAATGACTGTGGTCTTCAGGGGCGCGTCTTATTGACGGGATATGTTACGGACGACGAACTTTTATATTTATACAATTTGGCTTCATTAATGGCATTTCCATCCAAATATGAAGGATTTGGGTTGCCGGTGGTAGAGGCGTTTTCTTGCGGCACGCCGGTTCTTACCTCCAATAATTCAAGTTTGGGTGAAATCGCAAAAGATGCCGCAGTGTTGGTAGATCCCTTTGACATTGATGATATAGCCCGTGGGTTAAAATATGCGTTAACGGAAGCGGATGCACCGGCTATGATAGAAAAAGGCTATCAACGCGTAGAGCTGTACCAATGGAATAATGTAGCGGCTATCGCATTGGATACATTGAATGAATTAAAGTCCGATAACAGTTCAAAAACAACAACGAAAAATAAAATAGCTTTTTTTTCCCCTTTGCCGCCCCTTGAATCCGGTATATCTGATTACGCTGTTGATATAATTCACGCACTAAATGAATACTACGATATACATGTTTATATTGACGATGGCTATACGCCAACATGCCGTTTACCGAATAACGTGTCCGTATATAATCATAAACAGTATAAAAAAAATGCGAATACCTACTTTGATACAATGCATCAAGTAGGAAATTCGCTGTTTCACACATATATGTTTCCTTATATCCAAAATTATAAAGGAACGGTTGTACTGCACGATTTAAATTTACATCTGGTTGCCCGCGCACATACAATACACATCATTAAAAATCAAAATGAATATGCACGTATTTTACAAGAAGACTACACGCCAGACCAAGTCAATGAAATAATTACGGTCATGCTGAACCCGGAAACATCAAATTCAGACAAAGATGAGCTGGCCAACAAATGCTTGGTCAACGGGTTTGTTACCAATTATGCAACAAAGTTGATTGTCCACAGCCATGAATCCCGTAAAAAACTGTTGCAAAAAAACATCGGACGATGTGTGCGAACCATTCCCAGTTATGCCAAAATCATGCCTTTAATAACAAGCGATGAAACAAAAATTAATCACGGATATAAAACCGACGACATCGTTATTTCTTCTTTCGGGCATATACATGAAACTAAACGAATAATGCCGGCTCTTCATGCTTTTTACCAATTAACCAAATCTTTTGATAACGTATACTATATTTTCGTCGGAAAACCGGATCCTTCTATTGCAGAAGAGTTTAATCAATTTATTCAAGTAAATAATTTGATGGACAAAGTAAGGGTAACCGGATATGTAGATATAAATGTTTTTGATGCGTATATTGATGTAATTGATATATGCTTAAACTTGCGTCATCCGTATAACGGAGAAACCAGTGCAACCTTAATGCGTGTCTTAGCGAAAGGGAAATGCATCATTGTCAATAATGTGGGGTCCTTTGGTGAAATTCCTGACGAATGTTGCGTAAAGTTGCCAAACGTTGAAGATTTATCGTTATCAGATGAAATAAACTGTATATATGATGCATTACAATTGCTAATCAACGACCCCGGCCGTCGCGGACAATTAGCGGCTTATGCGCGTCATTACGCCGAAATTCATTTAGACATTAATACTATAGCAAAACAATTTTACGCGTTTATGAATGAAAGCCCTTTTGTTGCACTGGACGAAAAAATATTAGAAATCATGAAGCATCATGAACTTTACCCAAAGGGTTATACCGAGAAAGAAATGCAGCTCATAAGTAAATCATTAACATATGCCATAGCTCCATCATCCACTCATATACAATTGAAACCGGATCCATACAAGCATGTTTTAATGTCCCATAAATTGCAATATAAAACAAACGAATCCCCGCTCGCAACATCGCCGCTGCGCTCTTCTTTAGCACGAAGGCAAGATCTTATTGCCTTAAAAAATTGGGCGGTTCAGTTTCCCGATAGTGACTTGTCGAATTATACATTTTACAGTCGTAAAAATTGGGAGTGGATATTTATAACCCAAGCATTGTTCGAACGCGGTATGCTGTCTTCCGGAAAACGGGGCATTGGTTTTGCAGTGGGTTGCGAGCCTTTGCCGGCATTATTTGCAAGTCACGGTGTCCATATACTGGCCACTGATATGAGTGAAAGTTTATTGGAAACAAGCGAATCTAATTGGTCAGGAACCAATCAACACACAACCGGCACTGCGTCTCTTCGTTATCCTGATATCTGTGATCCGGAGACATTTGACAAGAATGTACGCTTCATGCCCGTAGACATGAACCATATTCCAAGTACGCTCAGTGGCTTTGATTTTTGTTGGTCATCTTGCGCACTGGAACATATAGGAGGTATTCAACCCGCTCTTGCATTTATATTTAATGCTTTACAACTATTAAAACCCGGCGGCATTGCGGTTCATACGACCGAATATAATATTTCCGAATCAGAAAGTGTAAATGATCCCCGGAACGCAGTCTTTGGTGCTGCATTTTTCAACGAACTTGTTACTAACCTTGAGATCCAAGGACATTATATGGAACCTCTTGATTTTCGCTTGGGGAACCACCCGGATGATGATTATATTTACGCCTTTGAAGGGACAAATCCACACTTTAAATTACTTTTATACAATACAGTGGCCACCAGCATTGGAATTATTATCAAAAAGTCATGTGATGTTACCAAAGATGATAAAATAACCATCAAAAGCTTCAAACAATTAGATGAATATACGCAGAAAATTAAAGATTCCGATTTTAGCGGAATGACCCATGCCGAATTTATGAACAAGCACGTTCTTGATTTTGATACCTTTACACGATTATTTGGCTCTCACCCTGAAAGCGATCCTTTTTCGGATAAATATCGGAATTGGGAATTAGATTTTTTTTCATTTCTTTCGGGTGATAAGTACGACATTTCTAACGAGGGCTTTACATTTGATGCCGCCGAACTGCTTGAAAAACCTCCTGCATCCGGTTTCACTACTGAACAAACAGTGTTTTACATGAAAGGGTACGCCGACTTTTTGGATATTATCCGCCCTGAAAAAGGCAGCCGTGTATTGGAAATGGGATTTGGTTTCGGGAATTTGCTGGAGTTAATGGGGCGTTGCGGATGTACGGTCTACGGTGTTGATATATCCAATGATTTTGTAAATTACACAAAGAAGCGCTTATCTGCCCAAGGAATTTCGTCAAATTTACTTTGCGGAACGTTTATGGATATTGCATCATTTGATGTTGCGTTTGATTTGGTAGTATTTGAATCTAGTTTTCATCACTGCAACAATCCCATCGATGTATTAAATATGCTTCATAAAAAAATGGTTAAAAATGGCAAAATAGTATTTATACATGATGTAATCCATCCTCATTTTGACCGTCCATGGGGCATCGTTCGTTATGATGGTATCGCGCTTAATGCAATAAGACAGCACAAGTGGTTGGAGCTGGGGTATAGAACTGACTTTTTTGAAGAATTATTAAGTAGAACCGGATTTCAATTAAAAAAGACTCATAACTTGTGTAATGGAGATAAATTGATTGAAGTGTTGAGGCAATAAATAATAACAGGACAATTTTACCGAACGTCATTTGTATCCCGTTCAATGCAGAGCGATTAGTCCTGAATAAATGAGCAATTTCTTAAAAGCCCCTTAATCGGCGATTTAAGCGATTTGGAGTGCAGAGCGAGGATTCGGTTGCAAAAAGAAAAACAAAGGCAATTAGGGGCTAATTAGCACGTTTGTGAGCCGTATAAAAAATGATCCCTATTCTCAGTCAATAAAATCGAGATTTAAGAAGCTAACTACCCGTATGGAATTTTTTATATATTTCCCCCTAAAATATTTCCGTCCACTTTCATTTCGTATCCTATCCGGGAAGTTCCTACCTCCCCAACGGTCTCCGACAACACACGAAATTCCGTAATTTCATTTTGAAAGTCATAAATCCGTCCGTCTTGGTCAATCACAGCTATTTGCACAATATAGTCTCCGGGCAGCAGGCTTAATTCCGTCAGGGCCCATTCTACCGTACCCATTTTTTTTAGTGAAACGGTGGGCAGTTTATTAATTAGTGTATTGGTGCCATAAACTAACCAGCCTTCTTTACTGCGTATAGCGAACCCAAATACAGGATTAATTTTTTTTGGGTTTTTATGGCACATATATTCATACGTCAGACTGATTTTTTCTCCGCAATAAAAAGTTCGTCGATCCACACCTTTACTGTCCTGTACTTTTATATTTTGTAAGATCACATGTTGATTACCCCAGCGTGTTGAACCCGGGGTATATTCATGCGGCAATTCGACCTGTGCATTTTTATGCTCTTTTTCCGGATTTTCGTGCGGTTGACTTTCGATAATCATTTCTTGTTGGCGGGCCATAAATTCCATGTACCGAAGCTGGATGGTGCGAGGTTCACCTTGATGCAGCAGTTCTCCTTTATTAAAAAAGAGGGCATAATCACAAAGTTGATCCAACACGCCCATTGAATGGGATACAATAATAATAGTGGTACCTGCATCTTTTAATTTGCGGATATGGTTATTACATTTTGCTTGAAAATTCATATCCCCCACGGACAAAATTTCATCTACCAGCAAAATATCACAATCTACATTAATGGCCACAGAAAAAGCCAACCGTGCATACATACCGGATGAATAGGTTCGCACCGGCGCGTCAATAAAATTCTCCAATTCCGAAAATTGTATAATACTTGGAGTGCGTTCGATTATTTCACGCTTACTGAGACCCAGCACTGTGGCGTTGGTATAAATATTTTCCCGCCCGGTAAGATCCGGGTGAAAACCTGCACCTAACTCGATAAGGCTGGCTACCTTACCGTTGATTTTGACATTACCGGTATTGGGAAATAGGGTTCGGTTAATAATTTTTAATAAAGTACTTTTACCGCTACCATTGGGTCCTATGAGTCCCACCGTGGAACCTTTTTTAATTTCAAAGGATACATCACGCAATGCATAAAACTCTTCTCGCTCTCCAAAACCACGCATAATTGTTTCTTTAAGCGTACGTGGACGATCTTTGAATACTTTAAAGGTTTTCGAAATGTTTTCTATTTGAACGGCAGGTTTCATTTTATTCAGCCTCCAATTGCTTGAATTATAGTTAAATTATGGCATTTTAGTCTGCATTTATTACCATTGATCCGGTACTTCATTAATTAAAATACTTCTAAATACTTGTAAGGGCAAAAAAGCCTTTACTTAAGGGCTTTTTTTACCTTTAAAGCGCCGTTTGGTACGTGAACAGCGCCGTTTGGTACGTGAACAGCTTCGTTTGGTACGTCATACAGCTACGTCTGGTACGTGAAGGTGATGTTGTTCAACCCCCACAGACGCTTTTTTTATAGATTGAATTTGGTACGCGCAAATCAATAGCAATTTACATTATTTTAACTTAGGTTGCGTTACTTGACATGTGTAGCCCGATGAACTAACATGTTTGTACGAGGAGGGATGTAAATGATAACTTTGAAAGAGAAGGTTAAAGCTAATCGATATCAAGTGGTTGTGCAAAGCAATGAATTTATTCGAAGAGTTCCTCCGGTTAAATTGGATGAACAAGAGGCAAAAATTATATATTTTATGGCAAGCAAAATTCGGCCAACTGATAAAGAATTTATGACTGTAAAAGTAAATCTTGAAGAGTTATTTGCAACGTGTGGAATTAATTCAAGTGGAAAAAATTATAATGATATAAAAAAATCGCTGAAAAAACTTTCCGATAAAAGTGCATGGTATGAAGTCTCGATAAATGGCCGTCGTGGACATCAATTGGTTCGTTGGATAGATACCTATCTTATCATTGACGGCTCCGGTGAATTGGAAGCTACATTTAGCATGGGAATGAAGCCGTTTCTTCTTGAATTAATTTCAAAAGGACATTTTACCCAGTCAAAATTGCTTAATTTTCTTGCATTAAAATCTAAGTATAGCCAACGCCTTTATGAGATACTTAAAAGTTATACTTATTACGACCCAAAAAGAGCATATATCGTTGTAATTGAAAAAATAGAATTGGAAGCACTTAAAAAAATGTTAAATGCCGAAAATTACAGAGAATATAAAAATTTTAAAGTAAGGGTTTTAGATATTGCCATGAGACAAATTAATAATGTAACAGACATTCTCGTTTCTTATGAACCCATAAAAACCGGACGCTTAACAACTCACATACAATTTAACATACAAATAAAAAAACCCTTTGAACGTCTTATTGCCGATACAACCGCCGAAAAAATATTGGATAAAAAGTAAATTATCTGTTTGAACTTTGCGACTCATTTATATGTTTGATGACTTAAACGGAGAATTAAACGGATGGACAATAGAAGAATTCGAAAATGTTATCATCTTCACCCGGTAATTCTTCGGAGGGACGGTGGTATATAAAGGTTAGACGTGGAACAACCGGTCTTGTTCAATTGTTATTCATAATTATTTGTTTTTTGGAAGACAAGAAATCTTTTCAAGGTTGATCCGGTATTCATATTCAACATTCAGAGTTTTTTAATTTAAATCCCTATCTGCACAGTGGTGATATATCACGATAGAGCAACGTAATTAAGCCGTTCGTTGGCATCACTTCGGATTGCACTACTCCGAAAAGCGAGTTCTTCACTCCATAAATGCTGATATTAGCGGGGTGAAAACAACACTGCGCAGATAGGGATTTTTTTAATTTTTACATAGCCTCTGCAAAACCGCGTTGTAATTTATTAAATATAAACATGCCCGATAAAAAAATAAATACCGCTGTGACCAATCCGACGGAAATATAAAACAGATCGGGTGTCGTGCCGTAAAATACAATATTGCGATAATTTAATACCAGCAAAGTCATGGGATTAATCATAATCAATGATTGCATACGTTCCGGCAACATATTTATATCATAGATAACCGGCGTCAGAAATTGAAGCGCCATAGCGCAGATGCCTAAAATATGTTCTATGTCACGGAAGTAAACATATATCGCGGAAACCATCAGCGCAACTCCCATACACAAAATACCTTGAATAATAAATAACACGGGTAACCACAACAAATGTCCTGATAAAGAAATATTAAATACAAATAACATAGGAAATATAATTAAATACGCAAAAAACATATTACACAGGCCGCCGATGGCAAAAGTCAGGGGAATGATTTCCCGGGGGAAATAAATTTTGGTTACTAAACTGCTTTGGCTGAATATTTGCGTACATCCCCCTACCAACGTAGCACTGAAATACATCCACGGAACCAGTGCCACAAAAAGAAATGCCGCGTAATTTGGTATGTCAAATCGCATAATAAAAGGAAAAACCAGAGAAAAAACAATCAGCTGCATCAACGGATTAATAAATGTCCAAATGAAACCCAATACGGAACCTTTATAACGGCCGCGCAAATCTTTTTTTACAAAACTGATAAGCATATTTCGGTATTTATATATTTCAATAAATCGGGCAATCACGGTTCCCACCTCGCCAACATATCCGTAAGAGTAGTTTCCAACGAAATTTGCGGAAACCAGTGGGTGTGTGCCGTCAAGCGTGTTATGTCTGCTACCATCAAGGGGGTGTCCGAAGGAACCATTCGCGCCGGGTCTTGAATGATGGTTACATCAATTCCGGCCAGCCGCAGAATCATGTCCAATGCTTCCCGGATGGAGATGGCTTTTCCGCTGCCCACGTTATAAACGCCGTCCGGTTGGCCGCGCTCTGCCAACAAACAATAGGCCCGCACAATGTCCCGGACATCACAGAAATCCCGCCGTGCTTCCAAATTTCCCACCCGAATTTCGGCGGGGTGTAATCCGGATTTAATCATCGCTACTTGTTTGCAAAAATTTGAAAGCACAAATAAATCGGATTGACCGGGCCCGGTGTGGTTAAATGCACGCACCCGAATAATATCCAGCCCATACGCTCGGGCATATATTTGCCCCAACATTCCCTGTGCGGCTTTTGTTGCCGCATACACATTATTAGGATTGAGGGATTGATTTTCTCTAACGGGCATATTTTCCGGCGGCACGGTGCCGTATTCTTCACCCGAGCCTATTAATAATACACGGGGCGGTTTTTGTGCACGGCGAACGGCTTCCAGTAAATTCAACGTGCCTTTAATATTTACATCCACGGTAAGGGACGGCTTTTCCCATGAAACGGCCACGGAACTTTGTGCTGCCAAATGAAAAATAACGTTGGGATGTACGCGGTTAATCAGATCGGTTACGGCATTTTCATCCAATATGTCCAACGTATATACATGAGCATTGGGAAGCTCCTGTGTTTCATGGGGCATTTTTGTGGCGGATACTTGCCACCCTTCCTTATATAAGTGCGCAATCAAATGCCCGCCAACGAAACCGGCGGCACCGATGATAAGACCCGTCATACCATCAACCTTAGATCATTTTCTACCATGCGGGCTACCATTTGTTCAAAAGAAATTTCGCGTCGCCATTTTAATTGTGTTTCCGCTTTTTGGGGGTTTCCCAATAATAATTCTACTTCTGCCGGGCGGTAAAATACCGGGTTTACTTTCACTACCACACGCCCTGAATTTTCGTCTATGCCTTCTTCCTGTTCACCCATGCCTTGCCAAATAATATTCATATCGATTTCTGCAAACGCAGCTTGAACAAATTCACGGATCGTTCGGGTTTCACCGGTGGCGATTACATAATCATCCGCTGTTTCTTGTTGCAACATAAGCCACATTGCCCGAACATAATCTTGTGCATGGCCCCAATCGCGTTTTGCGTCCAAGTTGCCCAGTTCCACATGGGTTTGTTTATTTAATTTTATACGGGCCACCGCGTCGGTTATTTTTCGTGTAACAAATTCCTTGCCCCGTCTCTCCCCCTCATGATTAAATAAAATACCGGAACAAGCATACATACCATAACTTTCACGATAATTTTTGGTTATCCAGTGGCCGTACAATTTTGCCACGCCATAAGGACTGCGCGGATAAAACGGAGTATTTTCCGTTTGAGGAATTTCTTGCACTAGGCCAAACATTTCGGAAGTGGACGCTTGATAAAAACGTGCCTCCGGCTTAACCATGCGAATTGCCTCCAATAGGTTCACAACACCTACTGCATCTGTCTCTGTTGTAAGAAGGGGTTGTTCCCAACTGGTAGCCACAAATGATTGTGCCGCCAAGTTATATACTTCATCAGCCTGGGATTTTTGCATAGCGGCGACCAGAGATACCATGTCCGTCATGTCTGCATAAATAAAATTAATTTTATCTTTTATATGCGTTATGTTGCCGTAATCCAGAACGCTTTTGCGGCGCATAATTCCATAAACGGTATACTCCTTATCCAACAGCATCTCGGCAAGATAGGATCCGTCCTGCCCGGTTATGCCGGTAATAAGTACATTTTTCATTAAATTTCCTCCAGTGACTTATATATGGTAAATAATTTCTTGCTGAGTTGATCCCAATTAAATTCGGCGGCTCGGGCAATGCCTTTTTGACTCAATTCTGCTCGTAATTTATCGTCGGTATATAAGAGCTCCATGCCGTCGGCAATATCCGTTATCGAAAACGGATCAACCAATATCCCGGCATCCTTTATTACTTCCGGCAACGAAGCCGCATTTGACGCCAACACGGGCGTTCCGCAAGCCATTGATTCCAATGGGGGCATCCCAAAACCTTCATATAAAGAAGGAAAACAAAAAAACATAGCCCCGGCAAGTAAACCGGGCTTGTCCCGGTCGTCTGCATATCCCGTAAAATGTACATGCAAATCAATACCGCATGTTACCACCCGTTGAAAAATACCGTCATACAGCCACCCTTTTCGCCCGGCTATCACCAGCGCCGGCGCATCCGCATGACGCTGTTTAAATTGCGCGTAAGCACAAAGTAAGCGTTCAATATTTTTTCGGGGTTCCAAGGTTCCCAAATACAAAATATATGACCCATCTATACCGTATTTATTTTTTACCCGTGCAATTTCAGCAAGCGAAATATGGGCGTGATATTTTTCCTGATCAACTCCTGCATATAAAACCTGTACCTTTTCAGGTGGGCAGCGATAAAAATGCAAAATTTCTTGCCGCGTAAATTCTGAGATGGCTAAAATTACATCGGCGCGTGCAATGGATCTTCGCAATGATGCTCGTAATAACCACCGGGTTCTTAACGCAACGGTTTCCGGAAATCGACGAAAACCTAGATCATGTATGGTAACCACATTCTTTCCACCGGCAAATGGCGGAACAATATAGTTAAAAAAGTGCCGTACGGAAGCATCATTACGAAAAAACCATCTATACGGCAAAGGAATCAGTATCGATACCATGCGGTAAATAAATCGGGGGAAGCAACATTCATAGGGCAACATACCGGAATATTCACGTACCATTGCCCGTGTATTTTTTTTATTTTTAAATAAAAAATATTCCGCGATAAATTCATTTTTTGGATTTTCTTTAATTGTGTGACGAATTAAATTTTCCGTATAAAAACCCACGCCTGTTTTTTCGGTGCTGAGTACCGGATGCATTTCAAATGCTATTTTCATAACAGGTATAAACCGCCTCAATCATTTGTTCTCTGTCATATTTCCTTCTGACTCTTTGCGATGCCGCTATACCGTATGTATGGCGCAGTGCGGCGTCTTTTACCAATTTATTAATGGCTTCCGCCAATGCAACCGCGTCCCCGGGCGGTACCGTCAAACCTGTTTGCCCGTTTATACTGACCGTTGGAACCGCTGTAGGTAAATCGGTATTAATCACGGGTTTTCCGTAAAACATGGCCTCCAGTTGACAAATTCCAAACATCTCGCTGTTGGCAATCGACGGAAGTACCAGCATATCGCAATCATAATATGCTGCCAATAATTCATCATTTGGCAACGTCCCCAAAAAATGAACCGTTTCATTGATTCCCGATATTTCCACGGATTTTTTCAGCGTACATTCCAAAACACCGTTGCCTACAATAAATAATTCAGCGCCGCATACCGTTTTCATTGCTTTGAGTAAAATTTCAATGCCTTTATAATAAACCAATCTTCCTACAAAAAGCACCTTTACCCGCGCTTTATTATTTAAAAGCCCGGATAAAAGCCCATTCGCCGGAACAGGATACGCTGAAAAATCCAATCCAAAAGGTATTACGCGACATTTATTCCGATAACGGGGCAAATAAACAGAGGCGTCAATTACCGCTTCATCCGTAACCAATATAACATCCGCACGGCGCAGGGTATATTTAATAAAAGGATAAAATAATTTTCGTAAAAACCGTTGGCGAAAAATATCACTATGCCACCACACCACCAATTTACTTTTGCGCCTAATCAACCATATTGCCAAATCCGCCAGCGGAAAGGGTGCGTGAAGTTGAATGATTTGTGCATCACCGGACATCCGCCAATATTGACCGATAAAATCCAACGAAAACGGCATAGAAAAAAACATTCCCCAACTCGACGCCCGCAACACGTCCACGCCATTTATTATTTCATTGACGCGGCGTCCTTTTCGTTGGCATACCAGCACGCGCATATCTACCTGCTCACATAAGCCTTCGGCAATATCTTTCACAACGGTTTCTATCCCGCCGATGTCAGGTGCGTACAATTTGTTAATCTGTAAAACTTTCATAGGTATTGCGACAAACCCTTTTCCCGCAAAATATCTACCAGTGCTTTCACGTCTTGTGCGCGGTTTTTTGCACATACCAACAGCGCATCTCCGGCCTCGACAATAATTAAATCATCCACCCCTAAGGCAGTAACCAGTTTATGATCACTGTAAACAATATTTCCGGTAGCCTCCATGCCAACAAAATTTCCTTTTACTACATTGCCCAACGCGTCCGGCGCAACAATGCATTCCAATGCTTCCCAACTCCCGATATCACTCCAGCCAAAATCACCGGTAACCACCAATGCGTCACGTACATGTTCCATAATGCCGTAATCAACCGAAATGCCTTCCAGTTTCGAATAAATATCATTAATGGATTTTTCTGACATAAATATATCATACATGCCCGGTAAATATTTTTTATATAAATCAATAATGGTAGATACTTTCCACACAAACATACCGCTGTTCCAATAATACTCCCCTGCATCCATATACCGGCTTGCATTGTACAAATCCGGCTTTTCTACAAATTTATCTAACATATATATTTGTGAGGCTTTCCGGTCACCTAACCGTACATATCCGTATCCGGTTGCCGGATATGTGGGTTTTATTCCGATGGTAACAATTTTACCGCTTTCTGCTTCGGATATCGCTACATCAAGGACACGTAAAAATTCCGCCGGGTTGCTGATATGATGGTCCGACGCCGCAACACACATAATCCCGTCCCCGTGAGTTTTTTGAATATGCAACGCAGCATATAATATACAAGGTGCGGTATTTTTTTGCATAGGTTCATATAAAATATTTTCCCCGGGGATTTCAAAGGACAAAATATCGTTCATAATGCTTTTTTGATTTTCCCCGGTGACAATAAAAATTCTGTCCACCGAAAATAAGGACAAAACACGTCCGATTGTTTCATTAATCATAGCATTTGATGTACCCGGTTTTAAAAATTGCTTGGGGAAATCAGCTCGTGACAAAGGCCAAAAACGCAACCCGCCGCCACCCGCCATAACCATTAAATATTTATTATCCATGACAAACTTCCTCCTGCTGAAGAAAAGAGCCATTTTTTTCCCGGCGGTTATAATAATACAAATACCGGTGGCAACCGTGTCGTGTAATAACAGCTTGAAATGTTCCCAGTTTTCTTCAAATTTATATATAATCCTCATCCGGATGATTACCCAAGCGCAAGTCAACAGGCGCAACCGTATGGCCTTCGGAAGCTAGCATTATCATAAATTTATTTAAAATGCTACACCGAAAATCATATTATTTGGATATTCTACTATTTTTTTATTTGCACCATGGCTTGAGAACAAAGCCGGCAAAGGGTCACGGCCGACAACAAATCCAACACCCTACTTGCCGGATTGTAGAATACCTCGTTTATACAATATTTGCGTTACTTGCGTTATATAAAACCATTCCCATGTTTTACGTTGGAACGTGTCACCGAAATTCATTTTTTCTACCCATTTATAAAGCGAAACAATATCTTGCCTGCGAACCAATGAAGATGTCAACAGTTTGCTGATTTCAACGGATGCGATTGTTCCGTAATTTTTTTGTGCAACATAATTTCCTGACGGTGTCGATCCGGTATAAATGACGATCTCAGGTCCTCTTTTATTGTATAGGCCAGTGTCTTGCTTAATAATTTCACTTCATCATCAGAATATTTATTGGGTTTCATTTCGCAATAAAAAATATTATGAAGATCTTTTTCATTTAGTGAACACAAAATATCCTCTGTTATAAATGAATAGTATTCTTTTGCTATTATATTAATATCCAAGTAATCTTCCGCATATTGACGGGCATTTAATCCTGTTTCGATAGCTGTCGCATTATCGGAAGTGAATTGCTGCATCATCGTATATATATGTTGAACCTCTTCCAAATGCGTTAAGGCAGAGGTATTTGGAATTTTATAACAGCAATTGTCCGGTATTTCGTTAAAAGCGCCTATTGCATTAACTGCAACGCATTTACCCTTGGCCAAGATGCGCATTAAACTTCCACTGGTTTCACCATTATAAGGGTAGCGTAAATTTATACATATATCTGCTAAATCTATATAATCAATAAATACGTCAATATTTACGTAACCGGTTACCTTTACCCTGTCTTCCAAGTGATTGGTTTTTATATACTGGTTAAATTCCGTTTCTATTGCAGGATCAAGTTTGCCTGCAAAAATATAAAATGCATTAGGGGACGATAAACGGTTAAAAGCCTGTAGAATAGGCATGGCCCTTTTTGTTTCATGTATGTGTCCGAATGAAGCAAAAATCAAATCGTCAGCCTTGTAACCGTATTTTGTTTTTATATCATGATTATTTTTAAGCGGAGAAATTATTGCATAACTAGGAATCGTTCTTACGTAATTACTTATGTTTTTACGTAATAAATTTTCCCGGGATTGATTGCTGTGGACAATTATTTTTGTCGCATAATTGGTTATAAATCCATTCATCGGAATTTCATTTATTTTTTTATTTCGTTCAGCAACGGAAGTATTTGTATCCAATATAACGGCATGTATATCATTTATTTGTTCTTGACTGTAGTCCTCCAGCAAAAAGCGCGTATATTCTTTAACGTCTTTTATGATATGAACCGTATATGCATAGGCAACGGTGTGCAGATTATAATCATGCAATACTACGATACCTTTATATTTACGAATATATTCATACATATACGTATGAAAAAGAGAATTACCTACCTGATACACTGTATCAAGATATTTTCGGTGATTTTTTTTATACTTTTTATGATTATATATCTGCACCGTTGAAGGCAATTGGACGGAAGGAATATATTCATCATCTATATACACGTCAATATTTATATAAGAGCTCAACACATGAATAATATCAAATGAATAATCCGATATCCCTGATTGAAGCGGCGGCAGCGGTGTAAAAAAAGCCAATTTTTCTATTTTTTTTTCAACAGGAATAACGTCGGGTACATATTTATTAATTATATTTAATGTGTCGGAGGCTGCTGTGTCCCATTGGTACCGTTCAAGCAGTTGATATCCCTTTTGTACTAAGTCTTTTCTGTCCGCATATTTGAGCGCATATTCTAAACCACGCGCTATGTCCCGAATATTAAACGGGTCAACCAAAACAGCGGCATTCCCTGCGATTTCGACTAAACTGGAATTATTAAAAGTAAAAACCGGTGTTCCGCAAGCAAACGCCTCCGCTACGGGCAATCCAAACCCTTCGTACCTAGAGGGAAACGCCATAAGATCGGCAAGATTATATAGCCTTAATAATTCATCATTTGTAACATAGCCTGTTAAAATCACTCGTCCCATCAAATTATATGATTTTATTATTTGCTTATAATTTGCTATTGAGGTTAAGGAAAGTTTACAAACGATAACGAGCTGATATTCATCTATTAAATCCGGTGATAAATTGTTATACGCCATAATAAGCTCTTGAATATTTTTACGATAATCATCCCCTGATGTACTCATAATAAATTTGTTGATGATCGAAAATTTATTTAAAAGAAGGGACTTTTCATTTTTACCGATAATAATTTTTTTAAAAAACGGATCTGCTACTTCATGTATTACCGTTATTTTATTTTTGTCTATATCGGCGTATTTTATCAAGTCGGTTTTTATGCTTTCCGATATAACCAAGTATTCATCAAAATATTTAAAGGCTTCAAAGCATCGCATATACCAATTATAGGTATTTTTATCTTTTAAATATATATCCTTCATCATAAAAGGAATAATGTCATACACCATAGCCATTATTTTTACATTACCGAACCATTCCCGTTGATAAGGGAAATTATGTCCGTCAAAGGGCGATGTGATATAAAATACATCAATATTATTTTTTTTGATGAAATTACGTATGATGCCGGAATATATTTCCTTGTAATCGGGATTCATGGACAAGAATCTATTAGTGCCACACCATAAAAAAATTTCTTGTAAATTTTCATATTCATTTTCAAATCGGAAATCTTTATCAAAAAGATTCAAAAAAAAATATTTATTCTCTTTATCTATTTTCATTAATGCTTTAAATTGTGATAACGCGTAATTACCGATCCTCTTGTTTCTACTCATTGGGCCTAAAATAGCTGTTGAATCAAATGCGATATTCATATTAATACCGCCCCATTTTTTTGAGATGACGTATATCTGCAAAAATAGAATTGATGCCGGTAAAGGCATATTCGCAATATTCATTTTTACTCATAAAATCAAGAATCTCAGGATTTTTCTTTGTAATTGTGTAGGGGAACGTATAAGGAATAACCTCAATTATAATTATCAACGGACGATAACGATCAAAATCAAGTGAATATAATATATCGGTTTCACTGCCTTCTATATCAATATTAAGTAAAGTAGGTGCATGTCCCATATACATATCGATTAAATGGTTAATTGTTATCGTTTCTACGGATACTACTTGCTCTATTTTTAAATTCGGATTGGTAGTGATTATTTCTTCTGCGCTGTCTTTACTTGACGTAGACAACCCATCCCCGCTGAGTATATAAAAATTTACAGGATCGCTTTTTTCAGGGGCAATGCATAAATTTAAAATAATATCCCCATGACGAAAAAATTTTAATTCAGGAATTAATGCAGGATTAGCTTCCACCAATACACCCCGCGCGCCGCGTTTATAGAAATGAAAGGTATTACTTAATTGCTTTGCGCGATTTGCCCCCAAGTCCAGATAGGTAATTTGATTCGGTGTTAATCCCAATGCTTGCAAAAGAAAATGTACGATCATATCCTCACCGGATTGAGAATATACGCCGGCTCGTTGGACCTCCGCATAGGATGCATCCATTTTGGGGTCCGGTGTAAATATATTTAGATCAAGACGCTCTAATTCAAGCATTTTATTATTAATTATTTGAATTTGTTCATTTGTTATTTGCAATTGACCTTCCAGTTGTACTACATATTGTTGCATTGCTTCATAATCATGCATTTGTCTGTTTGTTTGTTTATTTTCACTTTCATGTATTTGTTTATTTATTTGTTCAATGAGCTGCTCATTTATTTTTTCATGGCTTTTTATGTTTTCTTCTCTTTGTGCTTGCATTTGTGCTTGCATTTGTTCTTGCATTTGTTCTTGCATTTTATTTTGAATCGAGTGGAATTCATTTTGTGCCGCGCGCAATTCATCTTGTTGTCGGCTCATTGTCATTGTTTTCATTTCAAGCCCGTGGCTTATTTCCGTAAGGCAACCAATTGAAGGCGTTACCGCGCGGTTAAATGCAGATTGCTGATTGCATACAGGTTCAACGTACCAAGATACAAGCTTGCGAATTACCCTTTTTACAAATACAACCATGCGACCCAAAATTCTACGATTTGATATAACCGGTCTATAGGATGTATTTTCCCGTAGCTGTTCCATTGAATGCACATATCGGCTCAACTCATTAAATAACCTGTTTTCAATAACCTGTTCGGATGTGTCGGCAACCGTAACAATGTTTTCTGTTGGTGCATTATTCATTTTCATTAATTTTTCATAAATTATTTTTTCTTCGTAGGATTTATCATCCACTTCTAATAACTCCTTCCGTTAATCTGTTATTTCACTCCATGATACTACACCGTCATGATCAAAAACGGCAATTTTCTTAATTTCTTCATTCCATATATAAGGCATTTCCATAGTAACATTTCTTTTAAGTGTTCCATTATTTAACAAATATAATACTTCGTACGTTTCCGGATTCATGTTCCAACCCGGAAGCAATCGCCCCAGTAATTTATAAGGTGCCGCGGCACTAAAGAAATGATAATACGCCCATTCCGGCAGTGATGCGGTAAATTGCAAACCTGTCGCAAGTTCACCATTCATGATATATAAAATATAATCATCCCATATAATCCACCCATTACCTTGTATTTCCGCGACTTGGGCAAGATCCCATATATGACGGCCGGCAATATTGGTTTGGCTCCCTTCATCAAATATATGCCAACCCGAAAAATCAAAACTTTCTCCAACACGATAAACCCCAATGGCCAATGTGCCATCCTCACGCCGAAATCGACGGCCTGACCATACACCCAGATCAACATGTTCCCAACCCGCAGGCCGATATACCCCTATGCCTGCCTGATCAATAAAACCGGCAAGCACCGTTGCCAAATTTTCCGCTGCTTCATCAATTTCCGATTGGGTAATTTCTTCATTTTCCAGCACCTTTTTTGCATCGTTGATTGCCGATGCCAGCAGAATCGTTTCACCCCGGGACCAAAACGGTTGCCCGTACAGTACTGTGTATGCACTGTCCGAATAAACCGCGTTGGTATACATTAATTCTGCATTGGTTATCGTTATTTTTAATTGAGCAGTAAATAACCGAATTAATTCATTGTTAAAATATTCATCAAGCCATGCAATACGTGTCTCCAGCCAGTCGGCAAACCATGTCACTTGCGTTGCAAAGGAATCAATATTTCTTTGTTCCGGATGCATACCGGGAAGTCCGGTTCCCAAAACAGCATGTCTTTTAAAATTACGTTCAAAATCATTTTGATTTGTATTTGCTACATGAAGCATATGTGTTATTGTTTGCCGCTGAATTCCTTTTTCCATAAGTTCATTCCATCGGGTCGTCAACGCATGGCGAAATTCCGGAATTCGCATTAAATTTATATACCAATAATTGTAATACGCATTGCCGCGAAAATACATGCTGCCGTAGATAATCGGAACGGTTGCATCTACCGTATATCCATGGTCAAAATCCCAAACCGGCCCCATATATAACCGACGATATTCTCCCTGCCCTTGTATAGAGAAAAATGTACTGGAATAATGCAACGATAAATTATGAAACAAATCATAAACAATAAATGCGTCCACAAATGAATCCAAGTCGATGATTTTAATAATATCATCAAAATTACGTGAGCGTATAGCGTAACTCACGTTATATAAAAATTCTTGAATATAATCGGCCTGCGCTCTTCGTTGGCTTCCTGAAACAGGAAAACGAATATCATACGAACGACCGTTTACCCTGACAAAATGATCACCCTCTGTTCTACCCCACGTATAAGGCGTACGAATACAGTAATGTAAAAAAAAATCACTTAACCGGGGATCTTCATTCCAATATAAATCCATACGCTGTGGATTTACATCTCGTTCGTCAGCTAAAAGATATAAACCTACATATTCACCATTTATATACAAATGAATAAATTTCCCCATGGGAACGAAATGCATAGCGGTATTCATTTGCCCGGTAAAATAAAAAGCACTGTAATTGCGTAACAACGTTGGATCAAAATGATTGGCCAATAATATCCAATCTTGTGCAACCGCATTACTGCCCATTACGGGCCGTGGGGTATCGAACCTTAACCGCAAAGGTCTTTTCACAACAGCAGCATCAAGCATCCATGTAGAATTTCCCCTGCCTCGGATACTTACGGGTACATTATTAAAATCATCATAATTCGAAAAGCCACGTAAAGATACGATACCCTCATGCCATTGTGTTCGCGGCATATAAAAAGGATGGCTGTCAGAAATTATATACAACGACGGAAACGGCATTGCCGGTCTGTTACGTATATTGTTTTCTGCGGCAAAAACCAGAAAAAAAAGAAATAATACAAGTACAAAAAATAAACATTTTTTTTTCATGCATCACCTTGGAGATATCCGTGTTCTAACGTTCCCCATATTTTCCAATTTTTATTGTGATCTGCATTAGAAAATAATGCCAAATATTTTTCATTTGGAAACATCTTTTCAATTTGTTCACAAAAATAAGATGGCTTTTCACCGAAGGTGTACCTCTGTTCGCAATAAACGGATGCAACAAGGAAATTCTCCGGCGGGGGGAGAAAATTTCCCTTTACCCCGATTAATAATAATTCGTGCCGGCTATGCGTCCATAAATTTAATAATGAAAACCCTCCATCCCATACCATGTGCGTTTTATATTTGAATTTCCATGCATTCATTACTTGTAATGCCGTTTCCAAATGAGTATCTGTACTCCACATAAAAAGTATTGCATCCTCCTCCGTCGGAATATCTAATTTTTTAAGGTTAGCGATATTTTTTAGAAAGGGGTAGCAGGCAGATAAATTATTTCTGAACACGGACGTTTCGGCGTCCCATGGATAATTCACATAAATAACAGAATATTTTCCCGATATATCTAAAATATTTTGTACATTCGCAGATACATCCTTTTTCTTATTTTTTAAAAGCAATTCTTGATGGGCTCGGTTTATACTGATTTCACCACGTTCCAATGCTTCAATGATTCCGGGTGTTCCTATCTTTATAATATTTTCAACTTTATTAATGGTATCATGAGACACGCCGGCTATTGAGGCCAGTTCTTTATACGTATGGAAAGTTTTATCAGAGTTCCGATAAGGCTGAATTTTTTCATCGACGCTTGTGTCGAACATTCCAGCTTTATCAGAATTCTGATAAAGCTGAATTTTTTCATCGACATCTGCGTCGAACTTCCCAGCTTTATCAGAATTCTGATAAAGCTGAATTTTTTCATCGACGTCTGTGTCGAACTTCCCAGCTTTATCAGAATTCTGATAAAGCTGAATTTTTTCATCGACGTCTGTGTC
>Ga0123355_10002044_pt1 | contig 28478 bp, 22 predicted proteins | sample TergutEmb28metaG_3_FD_89872 | JGI IMG/M metagenome (GOLD analysis project Ga0123355, IMG submission 89872) | Embiratermes neotenicus P1 segment gut microbial communities from Petit-Saut dam, French Guiana - Emb289 P1 | ecosystem: Host-associated > Arthropoda: Insects > Digestive system > Gut ... | reverse complement strand
TTGTGATATAAAAAAAAAAAAAAAAATAAAATAAAAGGGAGAAGAAAAAAAAAAAAATTAAATAAAAAATATTTTTTTTTTAAAACACCCTAGAAAAAAAAAAAAAATAAAAAAATTTTTTTTTAAAAAAAATAAAAAAAAAAAAAAAAAAAAAAATGGGTTGAACATGCCATATTTTTCCAGGAATATACTACACAAAAATGAGCTTCCTACCAGTAACCATCAAAGAAGACAAAAAAATGCTGATTTAAATTCAGCACCATCAAATAAGGTCAGTGAGCAAACATGAGTAACTTGGTCCATTTGCTTCACTTGATGCAAATGCACTTTACTCAACTTCATCATGAAAGACATAATTTTAAGTTCTGAAAATAATGCCAGTTTACTATTTTCTTATTTGCTGTTATTAGGAGTGGTAAGTAAGTAAGTATGTAAGTAAGTATAAAAAAAATGACACCTGAAAAAATCCTAGTGAAACTGCCAGCCGTCAATCTGTATTTTAATTCTTGCCTATTGCAAAAATTTAATTTTACCTACCACTTACATTAATTAACCCATGGCTAACAGCCAAACCACTTGACACGGTATACACAGCATTAATAAATGTGCTGTAATTATTCTATTACAGCCTATAGATTTATTTTCAGTTCTATCATCTTCTGACAGGTCACATTCGACAGCAAACTTGTTTTTTTTTTTTTTAAATTTAGGTTAATAATCACTGATTTAAGTTACATATATATTTGCATAATTCAGCTCTGAAGCTTTCAATTCACCTTCCAAAGGCTCTGAGGATGTAAAAAATGCTAAGTTAGCATTATTCGATTGCAAAGAGGTAAGCAAAAAATATGAAATCAAAGCATAGGGTTTTCATGTCACAAAACCTGTCATGAACTATTTCATGGCAAAAATATCTAATACTGTTAATGACAGTTAAATGATACTTACTGTTCAGGAAAGATGCTGTGATTATATTTGTTATCTTTTTGCACAAATGAAACAAAAGGTTGTAAAATGCGTTTGTTAGCTTCATCTGCCCTCACATATAACAACTTTAGACCCACCAAACAGATTTTTACACATTTTAAATTGGGACTTTTATGAACATTCATTGACATATTACAGTTTTTGGTTACAGTCTCGTGACAGTAACGGACAAAGCTGGTACAACAGCACAGGCAACCAAGCAGCTGCCTGAAGTGGAGTTGTTTCAGGTGTGGCACATTGTCCAGTTGTGTTAGCTTCTTCATCAACATTAATTTCTGCTACCACTTTGTTAATATCATTATGCTTAACTGGCAGTAAACACCCTATGTAACAATGAAAACAAGTCTGACTGAAGAGTAATGATGAAGCATTATGGCGGTTTTGACCACAGTGTGTGGGCATTATTCGTTACAAATTATTGTGATGAAGTTTTGAGGAATTTGAACTGTTTCTAACTGGGGAAGTGAAGAAATTTTCTCATTAATTGGAGTACTATTTACGCTTGTGCTAGCTAGACCTGATAATGGACACCTTACATGAATATCTATTTGTGTTTCTATAACACATTGAACATTTACTGGAGAAAACAATGTTTGGAATAAAAGATGAGGACAGAAACAAAAACACATTCTATTCCTAATACAGTCACACATGTTGCAAGCCCATCACACAAAGTAAAGAGAATGTGTCAGAACTTGTTTTACTCTTTTTACAATCAAATCAGTGTTATTAAGTGGGACTAAACAGTTGTAAACATATTCACAAATGTAATTCGTTGCAGAACACAAAAATATGCAAGAGTACAGAATCATGGCCTCATTTGGAGTTTGATTTACTGAAAACAAATAAAATCCATTGCACCAAATCGGAACAAATGCAGATCCCAATTATGATCCCAAGACTCACTTTGTACCTGAAGAATTTTTTTATCTGACTTCTGTCAATGGTTAATTAATACATTCATTGGAATTTTTCTTGTTAATCTGAAAAGCTGATAATGATGGTGATGCTTAATCTATTTACCACTTGCATGACAAGTTAACTGTTTAAAGCCCTATGGTAACTATATTTATGACATGATTTTACATTAAAGAACTGTATATTACCCACAAAATATGTTTATATGTTTTGTATGATTCTCAGAATATACTGCAGTTATGTTTTTACACAGCATAATATGTTAGTCTTTGTAATAAAGATGCATTATGTTCACTGCGAAGAAAGAACTATATTTTTAATAATATTTAGAAGAATTTTACAACTCAAAAGCAGAACAATGGTTCTACCATGCGACAGCTAAACATATGTTGGAATGGCCCTCAGCACACAAAAACAGTGATGGGAATATGTATTTAATTACAAACATACTTACATTTTGAAACAGCACATACGCTGTTTTAATAATACGTGAACAAACAAAGCACAGACAATGTAGTATGTTCAGAAAAGATCATACAGCTTTTGTAAGGAAAGATAATATTTATTGGGCACAATGCTTTACGATCACCCTGTATTATGTCACTGATTACTGATATACATCAATATATTCTGATAAACATCAAACAATTATAACAATGCCCAAACTACATATTATTGCACTTTAATTTCCATACATGGTTTTCTCCTATTCTACACTAAACTATTCAGTTTACATGTCATAAGTAAAGAGGACAAACTGTTTCTCCTTTAAGTTTTAAAATGAATTGACTGTTTACAACCACACTGGTTAAACGGGTAAAAAATATATACGAAGGGTAGGACGTTGTCCATGAACAAAATGTTGTGTATCACTTAGGGACATAACAGCCTCTATCACATTGAGATAAGCACCATATTAAAAAAAATGTATTTTAAAGAACCGCTTTGGCCTTGGTTGGATTAAACTGTGTGCAATACCACAGTAAAAAATAAAAATAAAATCATTAAAAATAATAAAACAACATAAATAAGAAATATTTTACACACTGTACTTGAGGCATTATGAAACAACAGAACTGTACTAGAAACACTAAGAAAGGTACATTGTTACACACCTTTGGATTAATATACAATATCCATAATGAACACAAACTTAACATCAATAAAATAAAAAAATGAAAATGTTACAGAAATACATACTGATGGTGTGCCCAATTGCTTGATGGAGGGTGTGTGTAACACAGGCAAGGTTAAGTTGTAGCTGCAGGAAGTATGCTGCAGGGTGAAGAACACGAGGCTTGAGACTCAGATACTCCATGCCATGACCACTTTCTTAAAGGGAACAAACACTGCCCGGTCAGGATCACTGAAACCAACACATTTTGCTATCCACAGCAGATACTGTAACAGTGTAGGCATGGCCATGCCATGGCTCAGGCAGTTAGCTGTCAGCTTCTCAGTCATGTCAGTACAAACACTAGGTGTTTCAAGTGTGCCAATTTAGCTAACTTTTGACAGGCACAAAGAAAAGTGCTATTATGAACACAATATGCAGTAGTAGTAGTAGTAGTAAGCACTGACCACTAGCTAGGCAGTTTGCTCATCTGTTGCTACACTCTATAATGTGAATTCAGTAAAATTCCTTTAATCCAGCACCTGATAATCTGGCACCCTTGACAGTTCAGAAATTGAGGAAAGTAATCCAAAGACAGAAAGTTACACCACATATAACTTCCAGTGCATACCAATTCCATGACTTTATCTCAGGTTACCTCAGACTTTTTGGGCCTGTCCATCTATTATAAAGGCTTCAAATGATTCAAAAATGAGTAACCAAGATACTCCTGGCAAGAAGAAACAAATAACTTGGATGAATTATCAGACACTTGAAATAACTAGAAGGCTTGGAAGTGGCAAAACCTGAAGAGAGGTTATGGCTTCATACAATATTGGATATACGAACTATCTACAGTATAAAGAAACTGAAGGTCCAATTACCATCATTTATGGCATCAAGTGAAAGTAAGAAGGACCTTTTCAAGCAACAGAGATTAAAAGAGCCTAAATTAGTGCAATTGGACAAGGTGTTGTATAAGTGGTTTACAGCAATGTATTCCTAAGGAAAACCAGTGACTGGACTTATGATAATTGCCAAAGCTGTCTTTTTGTGGTGAAATGAAAATACAAGTGCACATTCTCTGAAGACAGTAACAAAAATTACCTGTAAGAACTTGGGGTCAGTATAGGTACTAGCTGATAATCTGAAACATTTGATAATTCTGCACCTGTCAGGTCCCATGGGTGGTGGATTAAATTCTATTATTCTGGCAAGTCAGTTCTGCTTTTAGGTATAACTAGTAACTATCAGAGGTGTGTCAATACAACAATAAGCAAAAAGACAAACATAATTAAAATAAACAGATGGTTACATCTATAGATAAATGATCACATCTGGCATGGCAATAAAGTTCACAACTCATCTTTAATTGAAGGGTCAGTTTCAAATTTGACCAGAATGTTAAAAAACAAAATGGCAAATAGCTATAGAATAATGATGCCACAACTTGAATATTTATTAACCCAAAGCTGTGGTTTCTCTATAAAATTAGCTGAAAAAAAAAAACTGAAATCTTCACCACCAACACCACCACCACCACCACCTTCACCACCCCATCCCTGATGCATGCATGAAAGTGTTACACACACACGCACACACATATACATCTTCACTCTATGAAAAAATATGTTAAGTCCTTCCAAGCAGTGTTTATATAAGGTGCATGTAAAATGGTCCCAGTGCATGCCATCAGGCATACGGAGGAGTGGAGGCCTGTCTGGACCAACTCTGGGGCCCAACCAGCTTCCCATAAAATGGGTAGTTGGTCATTCTCGGGGGTAAAGTCACTGGGGGCATGGCATTGACCACCCACCCCTATTTATCTGCAATTATATAAAGAGTACAGCTATACCTTCACACCTCCTCTTTGCCTTCATGGCAGGTTATAGGATGAACAGGATATGCTACTTACCAGTCAAAATACCTGCGACCTTGAAAAACACCATCTGAATCTCCCATATCTTGTGGCAGTTCAACACCAACATGGGGGTCAGACTTGCCAGAAACCAAACCGACATATCGAACTCGTCCAACCAATACTCTTCCCTCACTTGTGATCACTTTCACAAAGTAGTCCAGTTTGAGGTCACGAGGAATTCTGGGTAAGAATGGCTGAGCAGAATGTGGTGGTACAAACTCTGCAGCATAACACATGCCCAGTTATTACAAACTAATGTGCCTATGCAAATTTTTCTGCATTAAATTTTAGGAACAATGGTTTGGGTTCCTCTGTTATAATCAGGTGTTGCATTTTTCCAATTGGATACATTTTCAAAATCAATACTTCTTACATCCAGGAAGAATAAGGACCATTGAAACCTGACATGTTGTTTACAACAAGATGATGTAATGACACTCAACACTGAATGCAATGCAGGCAGTCGTACAGACTACGTACAATGTGTGGCACTCTACAGAGTAATGAAATATCTTGTACATTCTATGTCATATGATACTGCAAATTCACTTACAAGGTCTGCCAAGTAAATTCTCCTTTAAGAAAGCCAAAGTGTATGTATTTAAATGTGTAAAACAGTGCACCATGATTTTAGATATTAAAATGTGAAGAAAATAAAAGCTTTCTTTGTTCCTTATGCATTTAACAATGTTTATACAACGAGCCCACAGGCATGGGGAAAAAAGTATCAAGTCTGTTTTAACACATTTTCACCCACAATGCTTGTTGAACCCATGATTACATTATCATTGTACTACCATGTCATACCTCGCACGGGATCTGGTTCAGAATGCCTGCGGTTCTGCCTGCGCCGTCCAACTCGACTCCAGTCTGTTCCTGTGAGTATTGAATCAATAGAACGACGCAGGTATTCTTCAGCCTCATCAATGAGTGAATCAGTTGAGTCTCCACTATCCAATTCAAAATCAGATCTGAGGTCTGGAAGTGACTGTCCAGGATGACGTGGGTGTTGAAAGGAAGACACTAAATGGCATGAAGTGAATTAAGCACTAACAATAACAAAATTACTAGCTAAATTTCATCTTGACTTAAAGCTCTGCAGCCAAAGTCAGGCCAATTTTCTTGCCTGAAAGTTATTTACAACAGTAACTGCAGTTTCTGCAGTTGACAACACACTGCACCTATCATAGCATGCACTCCAATGCAGTCCATAAGGAATCAAACAACTATGTTAGTGATGGAACTTAACATAGGAAGAAGGTACCAGTCCTTCCTGTGTTTCATCTATTATCCCACTTCTACCCTCTAACAGCATATGGAACACAGTCCTTCTCGAAAAGGTGAGGTGCACATCAAATAAAGCAATTTCTGTGGCACCTAATGTTCAAGCTGAGAAGAATGGTATAATTTCCAGACGACTATTACCACTGTCACTGGTACGAATGGCAGAATGGTCCAAGACTGACCAATTCTATGCTCCACTTTCTTCACTCTCTCTATATTAGCTGGTCTCAACTGTGAATATGCCTGAGTGATAACAGACAGCAACAAGTGAAATTCAAATCAACTAAACCTCTCAAACAAAACCACTGACCTGATTCATCAAGTATTTGCAGAATTCCTTCACAAAACTATATAAATGTATAATCTATAACCAGAGGTATGACTCTGCATCTTGTAAAAGACAGGAATCTGCAGTGAAACTTGTCACAGTTCTGACTGTATTAGCAATATAAAATCTCATGTACTTTATATACGTCTTCACAAAGTGTGTTCACACAGAAGTGTATTTCATTGTTCCTCCATGATATCATGAAATCCAAAATGAATCACAGTAACAACAAAAGCAAACCAAATGATCCTGTCAGTCATCCATACCTGACTTGGATCAGAGAAAGACAAATAACCACTGAACAATACAAGGACATTATTTTATCAACCAATATTTTTGCTTCTTGTCAGCTTCCCCATCAATTAAACTGTAGCCCACTCAGCAGTCTGTCCACATGCATTATTGGACAAAGCTTATTAATTCTGTACACATTATTAGTCACAATGAGTATTTCATTGGAGTATTGCAGGTTTGTGAATGATGCATATGCTAAATACAGTTCCTAAAAGTGAATTTAATGAAACTAATACCTTTATGGCATGTATGCTGGAGGAACAGACCCCTCTGTTTAATAAGAAAGCTTGGTTTGATCTCAGTGGTTGTGCATACTCTCAGGGTAAAAGGGATTAACTGGTCTGCATAAAGTCTGATGTTAGTCTGCCAAGTGTGATTACATGTCATAACTAGTGTGTGATGTGCTGTGAATGCAACTAGGATTATTGGCCCTATTTTTTCTGACCATATAAATTTACACTGATATGTTACACAAATTCTGACATCAAATGCAATACCTGTTCAAATATGGGAGAATCTACCGTATTTACTCGAATGCAATATGAGGTTCTCTCCTAAAATTTGGTGTTTAAATATGTCAGGCCATCTTAAATTCACATATGAAGCACTGAACTGGATCACTCTGTACTGGACCATGCAGAGCTAAACCAAGGCCTGCATCACCAAATCATCATAAGAGAATTGCACACTTTTGGGCTACTATGAATTGTACTGTACAGTGTTACTCCATACTGACGTTCTGAGACAACCTATCAGTCTTATCTTCAAGGGTCAGGAATTCCAAAAGAGAGGACACAGCATGACTGAAGTTAAGTGACACAATCTTCTTTTTTGGGACTTTGTCCATCATATAACTATTTAAAGAAGCACAATAATCTGTTTTTGTTTTCAGGCAAAGAAGCACCTAACCTGCTGGACCCCTTAAATTGAGCTATTCTCAGTCACTGGGCACCACAGAAACAATGTAAATTAAACAGTAACTTGTTAAGATATGCACCTGAGAACAGATCTAGTCCAAATATAGTGACAGGAAAACAGCTACTGAAAAATTAAAAATTAACTACAAGGCTCAAATATAAAACCTAGACCAATCCACAAATTAGAAATTGTAAAAAGAGCCATGGACTCAGAATGATTCGGCTGCAGACACAACACAAAAATCAAGGACACATGTATTTAAAATTTTTAACACCACCAACACCATGTGTAGAGAAAACTGTGAATCTTCATGTGTTCAAGTAAGTTTATGAACCACAAAATATAAACGCATTATTTAATCAGTGTGAATCATAATGGCATGGCAGAGCGTCTCACCAGCAGTGACTGTGAAGGGTTATATATCCAAAGCAGTGGATGTGACTAGTGATGATATGTTATGGAATGACAATGAAGAGGATGGGGATGTTAGTGGTGAGTGTGAAGAAGATGCAGGCACTGACTGTGAAGATGGAGACAGAATCTGCCACTCTTTGTGTATTAAGTTGAGGAAATTAATAGCAAAATATTTTTTCCTAGCAGATGTTTTATTTTTGGGGGTGACTTAGATTTGGATGAATACATATTATTTTGGCAGACTTTTTTTTTTGGCAGGGTGCCTTAGATTTTAGAGTCATCATGCATTCAAGTAAATACAGTATTCCTTTCTTCAGTAAACCTGCAACACAAGCAATTCTATGCATTCTTGGAGACTCTTTTTGGTGAAAATAATAATAAAGGGATTATTGTGGCCTCCTCACTCACCAGATCTGAACCTGTGTAAATGATTTTTATGCGTAGGCTATGTTAAAGGGCAAAGTGTATAGTACTACTAATCACAGGACTGAAGACAATCTGGTGAGGCGGGGGAAGCATTTGGGATGTAGTCTCTTCCACCTCCAGAACTCTGATGTGTAAGGAACATGTTCAACCCTATACATTTACACTTATGCCTTACACTTACAACTCTATCTTCTGGCATACCTGTTTCCACAAAGTTTTCCCATCAGAATGTTGTACCTTTAACATTTGTCTTATCAGCTTTAATTTATTGCACTTAATGGTACTAAAATTAAGACGATATATCCCAAAACTTTCAATCAATTTATGTCATTCTCAATTACTTCATTCTATAAAATGTATAAGAACACATGTGCAGAGTGTTATAGTGAGTACAAAGAAATCCCACTATCAGACACAGGCCATAGTGAAGTATTTCAGAAAATATTTTCTATATTGTACCAGAGACTATTTTCAAGACTTCATAACATTCCTAAAGGTACAAAGTAGAAACAATATTACTGTCCATGATCTTTGAAACTTGTTCTCTATTTCATACCTTGGAAGGTGACCTTGTTCCTAGCCTTGCTCTTGGTAGTGGATAGTTTTGTACTCTTGAAGTTTGATGATCCCGAATACTGCAAATCACGTGCTGCTGCCCAGTAGCTGGCGGAGTAGAGATTAACATCTGAGTGAGGAGTTGTATACGATGGTGAAAACTGAATGCTTCGAGATCGATGGCAATGGGTTGGGGATGTAGGTACAGAACCCCAAGTTGACCTGTGGGTCATAGAATCACTCCGACACATCTCGGGTGATGGCCTCCAGGTCGGTCTCTTCCGTGCATCTGAATACTCATACGTGGTATGAGCAGGAATGGAGGTCAAGGACCCTCGATACCGTAGTATACTTGGATAACATTCTACATGACCTCTATTTGGCATACTTCCATACTGCATTAGGTTATGTGCACAGCCACAGAGTGACCAAGAATCTTTGCCATATTCTCGAGAATGTAAGTACCCAGGTGACACTAAACTGTCAGTCATGCGACCACCTTCTGTGTTTTTCATGTATGAGTAAGATCGTGGATAATTCCTACATAACTCTGGTGGAACATTAGTAATGCGCCCTGAACGTTCTGGCTCTACTCCTTCCTGACTCAAATGATCTGCACTTCTGGAAAGTTCTGGGACCATGCTAGTAAAATTAATATCGGACAATAAGGTACGCCTAGCTTCCTGAGTCTTGTCTGACAGTTTGAGTGAGTATTTGCTGTGTTTAGTCTGCTGCATAGGCAAAGAAAATTTGGAGGGCAGGGTGGTAAAATTGTGAGACACTTTGTGTGCTAGGTAACTTTCAGACTTCCAGTGGGAAGGAAGGGCTGTGATATCAGTTTGTGCCTCTGACTCCCGCTTAGAAGTATTCCTTTCCACAAGAATTGGTCTCATGGGAGATTTTCTGTATTCATGTTTCCCATTCTGGGGACACTGTTCTGCTGTGGAAGTGGCAAACTTAACAACCATAGGTTTCGGACTGGTTGTGGATGGTGCTAGAAGTTGACTTCTACTTCCTGTGAGAGCCTCCCTGTGGATTATAGGTTGGTAAGACAAAGTATTTGGCAATGTATTCCTACGTGATGTTCGTCCTAGAATTTCACTTTCATCCACAACTCCACACTTTGAAATATCAGTCTCAACTAACACAGACTGTGTCCACGTCTTAGACAAATTACATTGAACTTTATCATTAATGTTATCATTTTCATCTTCAGGCTTTTTGTCTCCTCTACCACCCTCTGAAGCCTCTTCAGTTGCCTCATCAAACTGATCTGTTTCAGTGAACTTGAGAAGAACTGGTGTTCCACTAGGTTGCCATGCATCTGTGTCTGTGATAGATACCAAGTCCTCCTGCAAAACTCCCAATTCTTTGGTCTCTTCAGTAGTAAAAATGAGTTCAATATCATCCAGTTCTTCAGACTCATTATCTGATTCTCCTGCCGTCTTGCTTCCACGAGGTGTTCCAACCTCATGCTGACTTGTCTCACTGCACAGGGACTGATCTTCTTCGGACATAGACCTCACACTTGGCTCTTTGTGACTGGATTTCTCTGGTGAATCACCTTTCTCTTTTTCTGAAAGATCCTCTGTTGGCTGGACAGATACTTCAACCTCTTCAACAGACTCATCATGTACTATTTTCTGACCATTCTTTACTTCTTCACATTTAGGCGGATCCATGTATTTTGTATCAGATTCTGCTTTAACCAAAACTTCCTTAAGCTGCTCTACATATTCTGGCACTTTGTCTCCGTTGAGTACTCTTTGGCGCAAAATGTGATTTTCTAGAGACAGTTTTTCAATGGTTTCAACATATACATTGGTGTCAACCTGAGTCTGAACTTTGTCACGAAGCAGCTGTAGTTCTGCACGGGTATTGTCCAAGGCAACACGGAGAGATACTACTGTCTGATGGAGTGCTCTCACTGTTTCCAGATTGTGCCTCTCTGCAGCCAGTCGAGCATACATTGGCTCACACTTCCTAACATCCATTTAGTCACTGTACTGATCATGTCGATATTCCAAAGGGCAAACCTATGCACACACATCAGTAGAAGACAGTTAAAGCCTCATCAGTACAGTGTGCTGAGTCAGAGAAACAACCACAGGATGCAGATGACTTATACAAGCAGCTAAACAAACTACATGATCTACTGCTTGCCATTTATAACAGAGAATCTCATATACCTGGTAGTAACCTGGAAAGATGAAAAGAATTTCAAAATTAATAGTTACTTACTTAAATTTAAATTGTGTGCCCTTAACTCAAAGCATTCACTGCATGTCATATGTGAATACCAAATAATATGTTCATATATGCAGGGTTTTCATTATATGATGCTGTGTAAGACCACAGCAAGCAGTAAACTATGCTGCATTAGCTCACTTTTACATACATGTTCACAGCATCATAATTTAAGAACCCACTATATGTATATGCATATCCAAATACACATATAACATTGCAAAATTTCACAGAGTACGTACTGAGGCTATCTTCACAAAAGCCCATGGTTCTGCAAAGCCTGCATGGCTCAAGGTGTATCTCCTACCCTCAAAGAACAAAATTAAAAACAGAAACTGTTAAAGGAGGAGGATAATTGTAGAGTAGGTAGTATAGGTGTCAATACCATGCACAAAAAATGTGCGCTTCAGGACATTCAGCAAGTAGACTAACATCATCTCCAACACCTGCCCCCCTCCAGAAAAAAATTAAAATACTTCTCAACTTATGTCTTACTACAATATATTTATACAGAGTACAAATGTTATTTTTAATCCTCTCCTCATCCCATCCCCCCCTCCACATTTCAAACAGTCTACCGAAATAACTAACATTTAGTGAATTCTCCAAAAGACAGCACCAAGAGACATGGGCGTTTTACAGCACTCAGGCTGAGAAAAACGGGTTTTCAAGCATTCAAGCAAGATAATCCAGGGAAACAAAAATAAGTCCATCTAATAATAATTAATTAACCCTTTCAAGGTAACAACCTGAATTATATTTAGAGATTCTGTTCATTCTACATAGTAACCACACTCTTCCTTTGTTATAACATTCAACCAGTTAATGCTGTACAGGAAAACAATCACTGTTTGTTCTAGGATCCATAAAAAACACATAAATGTACTGTGTGGGCAGAATGTGGCACTTCTAAATGTTCAATCTGGTGCTACATAAAGCACCCACTGAGTCTTATGGGTAAAGCAATCCCATTACAGGCCTGGACAGGCCCCTAGAATTCCAGGAGGTTGAGGCTTCCAGATTTCAAGACAATCGGCACATGAAGGTAGTACGGTTATCAGTCTTACGTCCCGGCCGCCTTTACCCCCAGGAAATATTCCAGGTACTCATTTCTGTTAGAGGCTGAGTCAACCCCATGGCCATAGTGCAGCCGGAAGGATTATGTCAATGAAAAATTCCAATGACACCATCGGGAATCAAACCTGCGACCTTCCAGCTTGTAGCACAGCGCCTCAATCAACTGTGCCACCGCGTGCCCCACTGAGCCTTATAGGGTTAACTTAAATAAAGAATCACTACTGCACATATGAAAAACACAAGGATAATTTGTCTGAGTCAGAAAAACATTATTATTCACTTACTTTACAATTGAACACGTGTATCTGATGAAAAAATATAATATTCAGCTAAAATGCTAATGAGTATATTGCCTACTAATGCGTCAGTGAATTAACTTTCAACAAAGAAGGTACAATAATTTTGACAATTTATTAGGATCAACCAGCTTCTATCAACCTGAAGTAAATACTACAGATACAAAAGACGGTTTTATATCAACTAAAAAGAACAGCATCATGTCCCTCTTGCAGCACTAAACAGCAACCTAAAAGCTCTCTCTCCAAGAAGTGCCAATACCACCCCTATTTTAACATGCTTAACTATTACTACTACTAATACTACTACTACTAAACATCCATTGCTTCAGACTTTTTAAAACCTTACTTATATAAGGTTTTTACAAAAGTCTTAAATTTTATTCCCAAGGCTGTTTGTCCATGTTATGTATTTTTATATCACTAAATACATGTGAGGTTTTGAGATCTCAAGACCATGTGAACTATATTTTTCTTTATGTTCTTGTAGTAAGCCTGACAAAGGCTGTATTTGGCCGAAGCATGTGGCTGATTTTGTATGATACTTAAATTGTTGTGTTTAGCCTGAATATATTGTACTTCTGATTATACTAGAACAGAATGGGGATGAATTGCCTTACAATTAAAAACAACACAACTTTGCCATTTTAAACTCTAGTCATTGAATGATATGACCATATTGACTATTCTTCTCCTTTTACTAATGCAGTTTAGATTACTTTTTTTCTGATAATGCAAACCTAAAATTATTTTAAAGAAAATCTATAAAGAGAAAATGTGACAAAAAAGGCACCTTATAAATGGTATTATAAAAAGAGAATTCCAGTTTTCAGTCAAGTTTTATGAAATGCTGCACATGACGTTCAAAATGGCTTCCTCTTTACAAATAAATTGGGAAGGAGTATAAAAATGATGTATGTTCACTATTTTATTTTCAGTTACTAACATAACTCCAGTCCTTTCATCCTGAAACACCTGGATAACACACATTTAACTTGTGGCTGTATGTCAACTTAAGGTTCTTATCTTCAAAAGGTAATTAAAGCTGTGCTGGTATAAGAAGACAACTGCATGCAGGAATGGATGGTGTTTAGAAAAAGAATACAGTAACACAATATTGTAGTTTAATGAAGTGTTCAGATTCATTCCCTCTCTTGTGCCACTGCAAATGAAAATCAGATTACAAAGTTCCTGGTATACCAAAATCACAAACTTTTTTGGAAAGCCAGTCACATTAAATTGCTACATAAAATTTATGATACTAGTTTGATCTTATTATTTGCAGAAAAAGTTCAGATTCTACAATTCCCTATGTATCACTGACTTGATAAATTCGTACACCCCACGCAGCTAAAACAACAGAATTGAAGTTAAAATGTAATGTCACTTCTGTTTTCTTTTACTTAGCACGGTAAAATCACATTTTGAGGGATGTTTTGTATGACAGTTACAACCACTGACAGAACATGTTATTGAGCTGCTTATATTTCTATGAAAACACAAGTCAAAAATTACAAGTTATGTTAATAACACCAAGACATCTTTGTTAGCTACTGCATGTGTTAATCTATTTTGGATCACACAATATGCCACAATGTAAAACGTCACAAACAAAACTTGTGCACAATAAATTGACAGCTTGTTTCATGTGACTACGTCTTGCACATGACACAGACTGCGGATTTATGTATTATGATAAGCATGTCTAAAATGTAGTCATCAAATTAAGTGACTGACAAAAATATTCTTAACAAAATCCACGATTTTTTTCTTAAGGTATATATATTACTACTTACATACTTCTTGACAGTTGTCTCCAGAAACACTACACGAACATATACCCCGTGTAACACGGTCTCGTTAATAAGACCTAAGCAAAAGTAATTTCTGGATTTAACGTAGTACGCACCACCCGCAGAACCCGTCACATTAAAAGTCCAAGCATTACCACCATTTGGAACCAAAGTTTAGACGAGAAACATTACACTTACAGATATTACCATATACCTTCATGTTTGATCACACATACGCATAACAAAGTTGCATATTATGTCCCCATGTGCAGTAACTCGCTCCAATACGGTCCCAGGGATAATAATCAATAGCCAGTTTTACGCCCTGCCTTGTAATCCCACAACCGAACACGCCTACGGGGCACATTCTCTCAACCTTGTTTTCACATTTTTGCAGTTACATGTACCAAACAGTAAACCACAAAATAATAAATGGAGGATAGTCGCTACCTCAGCAAACGTAATAAACTGTATTCTTCATGCTTTTGCAATCTCTTATAACTATATTTTCGATTTAGTTTCCACCACCTTTTTCCTCAAAATGTAAAACAACGTCTGCGCAACTGATATAGTCTGATCCGCTGTCATCCGCATGTGTTTTACCTGTGTCCATTTGTACCTATGGAATATTTACACATCCGTGACTAAAAAAAAAAAAACAAACAAAATTGGTATGCGAAAATGACGGAATAGCTGGGTAATTCATAGTTTTGTGTTTGGAATTAAAGAATGTATACGAACAATTGTATAGCAACTAATACGTGCAAAAGTATATTCTTTCGCACTTCCGCTTATGTTCAAAAACGTTGGAAATCAAAAAAAATTCACTGGGTATGTACGTCGTACTTGTATTATAGGTTATGAAGTTCAGAGCAAGTTGATGTGCAAACGTAGTTTTGGCTGTGAAATGAAAATTGGAAGTAACAATATGTATGAAATCGCATTCCAACTTTGGATTACATTGCATTACAAGTAAATCCCACAGCATACTTCTGCACAGAACTGAACCGGCAGGAAATTAACCTAACCTACCCATTTGTTTCACGGTCTCTCTCTCTGACATACACAGACGCAGAGGTACAGATGATTCAAATCTTCTGGATTGGGCGAGTAGCTCCTGACGTAGAGTGCTTAACCTAACTCACTTGAACCTCTTCTTGTGTACTGAGTGAACCACTTTAAAAACTGCAATTTACTTAGTCCCCAGTCCATCAAAACATGCTTACACAATAATGAATGAAAATGTTTCACAGACTTTTTTGGCATGACATTTGTTGCAAAAGTACATTTATGTGGATGTGTGTTTATGTATTTAATAGTTTATTGTAATGCAACTTTTTTATATTTTTTTCAAAAAAGGCTGTGCCTCATGTTTATTTCAGTCTGTGTTAGCTAAGAAAAAACATCCAGTGGACAGAGCCTTGGAGCATTTTGATGACTTCTATAAAACAGTGTTTGGCAGAAGATGGCCTTCTATCCGTCTTGCTCTTCTTTCCCCACATAAATATTGTGCTGTCATCAACAACTTTGGTGATTCTGACATTGCAGTGTCAGATTTACAGGTAATATAATTAACCACGTTGGACTTGAGAGATGGTAGTATTCCAGGTGTCCCAGATTCTTATCTGTATGTGTGAAAAAATACATTTAAAAAGGAACATGAAATCAACCAATGAACACACCCTCTGTATATTCTGATTGGATACTGGAGTGGTGAATAATCGTGAGACAAGTGATATAAAGTCCTACCAATACAGCCTTACATTGCACATTGTCAGATTTGTTTTGCTCAGCAACAGTGTATGAATTTAACATGACAAAGACAATATTACACAGTCCAATAATACTACAAAGTTATTATAAAAGTTCTCAACACAGTTTAAATGCCTAAGCATTCATTGTGTATCATCCTAATGTTCACTGGTGGTGCTGGCAGTTGGTTCCCACACACCCTCTGTGTCAGCCATGGCATACTACACAGTATCATACTTTTAATGATGGAAAACCTCTTCCACCTGTCCTTTGGCATGATTCTGGTTCATCCAGCCTTTATCACAGTAGTATATTCGAGTTGTACCAGCTGTGCCAATTTTATTTTTCATTTTTAGGAGCACTGGTCTGCAGTACCAGTGCTCCAGTAAAATTTCCTGCTGTCATTGCATCTCTTGTGTCAGAGACCCATGTGCTTCTACTTCACTTTCACTGAACCTGCAGCTTCTTTCATTTTCGCAAACAGTTTCTTTACTGTCAGATTTCTCCACTGGTGTACATATATAAAGTTATTCTAAAGCTTTCATGGTTACTGCTTTCAGTACTTTTTTTTTATTAAAGTTGTCCCATTCAGTCACAGTGTGTTCCAAGGTATTTGAAAACTTAAGACCTTAACATTTATTAACCCTTTAAAGCGGAACAACCTTTAAAGATGTCGTGCAGTGAGCCCCTTAAATAGCCGAACGACTTCTAAAGATGTCACAAACAGTGTGTCATTTTTGGATGAATTTTGTTTACTCCTATTTGAAATACTGCTGTGTTTTGGTATGCTGCAGGAACCTTGAAGGTCAGGTTTCTCTGTGTAGCCAGAATGGACCCCCTCCACATCCTAAACCCCTACAAATACCCTGATTCATATGTCCAAACATAACAACTGCGCAGTTATTTCAGTGAGTAATGCTGTTCGAGACACAGCTTGCCTTGTTTATTGCTCGCCCCGCAGTTCACTGTGGGTTGAATTATCAACACTGGCCTATGAATCAAACTCTAGTTGTTGCCCAAAAAGGTTGTCAGTGGTGTACTGTATCCATATAATTCAGACAAAACTAATGCTCAAAACTCAGAGATATCCACAAAAATTGATGTTTTCAGCCACAGGAGTGCCCACAGATATGCCTGTTGTAGTGCTGGGGTAATTTGTAGGGGTTGTGGGGTAGTAACATGCAACAAACAACTGTCAGTCAACTAAAAACGTCTTGGGCACCCTCGAATAGCTGGAATTTTTACACTAGTCACATTGTAGCTTTGGATCTGTTTTGCTGTCACTGTAGAAGACATTCATATCTTAGCGGTATTGGGTTGCTGCAACTGTGCCAAGTCATACAGAGGAGTGTAAATAAGGCAGACTGTTGTAGGTGTCTATTGGAATGGCTGGATAAAAATCAAACTCAAAGAGGAAGCCATCGGTGAAATTCTGATTGCTGACACTTAACTTGGAATAAAAAAAAGTTTTCCAACTCGAGAGTCACAATAACAAACACTAGCTAGCGAAATCATCCACCCACCTGCCCTGTTGTCTGTGTTCTTCTTGTGGCCAGAGAAAGGGCACAGTGTATAAATGTGCCAGATGTGATGTGCCATGTTTAGTGGAATATCACACCAAAGTAAATTTGTAAATCACCCCAATTGTGAATATGTGTGTCCTGATAAAACAGTGATCCAAGGTGCCACAGACCTTCTGCATCAACCAGAATTATGTGAGTAATGAACCATTTACACCACATTATATATATATATATATAATGCATGCGATTCACAGGCTTAAATATATTTAAAAAATAGGTGAACATTTTTTCCCGGATTAGCCAATTCATAAGCAGAGTGCAAAATTTTATTTAATTAAATATGAAGGAAAAGTTTATGAGATATGTTTTTTTTTCCTCCCCTAAGATTAAGCAATAAAATTTAAAATCCCCAGTAAAAAATTCCGGAAGGCAGCGTTGCTCAGAGGGATTTAATTCTGGTGTCAAAGGGTTAAATAATGATTTAACTTCACTCACAGTTCTTTTTAAATTTTGAAGTCTTAGGTCCCAGGCAATTGCTTTTCCTTTCCTACATCTGGTAATATTATTACCTTTGTGTGCTCAGGTTTGTGTTTTATACAGTTTTTCCAGCTTGTGTCTGCAAAACCTCTCACCTTTCTTCCTCAAAAGCCACAGATCATTATACTTAAATATGTACTAAAGAATACTCAAGTAACACTTCCACAGCATTTATAGGGCAATTGAACAGCACCTGTTACAAAATGGTGCTAATTGGCACAGCTGTGTGTGTGTGTGTAGGGGGGGAGGATGTGACATCTCTTGCCATTGCCCAGACATTTGCCCCTGCCGTCGTAACTGCTCCTGACAGTAACAGTCTGGACACAACAAAAGACTGCAGGTATGGTGTCCTGCTGCATGAAAGAAAATTGAATGGGTTGAGGAGATTACCATGGTGGGGTTTTGTTAATGAGAAATTTCAGTCCAAAAGTTAATCTAAGGTTCCAACATTGTTCTGTTTCTGAACTATTGTACAGTTACATTGTGCTATGAGTATGAGATGCAGTAATGACAACGAATCTAAAGTAAAATATCATGGATACTGGGAAAATAGGCTAATTTAAGAAAGGAAGTATAGGACTAAATATCTTATTCCTTAGCTGAGAGGAGTTGATGTTGGTTTGGTGAATGATGTGTTAAGCAGTGTAAATAAGCAGGGCATTACTTTCCTCATAAGAATATTGTAAAATATGTTGCTAGTGTTGTTTCAGGACTGTTATTACTTGATACATGAATATGCATGTACCTGCTGATACCTGCACCAATGATTCTTCTTTTATGCTGCTGGACTATACAGTTTGCAGTTACAGTTCTGGTAATTACTGTACATTCAGCAGATAATTGATTATTATAATGTTTTCCAGAACATTGGTGCTTTAAACATGAGAACATTATTTGAACTGGAGAAAGAAAATATTAAGAACAAGAAACAAGAAGAAAGAAGAAACAGAGAACTTCAGAAAATTTTCAGCCTAGACAGAAAATTGGAACAAATGGCAAATGCCAAACACCAAGAGGAACTGCAATCTCTTTATCCTCACAGAGAGAACAGTGAAGGCACCTCTGTGCCAGGAGATATTATTGTATCAAGCAACAGCAGTTTGGATATGTCCCGTGGAATGTCAGACAGTATAAACAGAAAAGTGAGTTGAAGAGTCTGATACAATCAGATAGTGTTAAACAAATTTAATACCTCTAAAGTGTTATACTGTATAAGTAAAGCCATTTCTATAATCTTTTAGGCCTAACAATTTGTAAGCAGGGCATTCAGCTCATACACTGATTGCCTGTACTCCTGGAGGAAGTGACAGGCAGTAATGACTGGATAAGGAGGCTAGTTTTGCTAAAGATGTATTGTAGAAGACAAACACTTGTAATTCCACTTGTTTGGATATAATGCACAGGCAGTTACAGTATTTTAGTAACTGGGCAGTTTCACAATAGGTATTTACATGCCACTGAATCATATAGAATAAGAAATAACACTATTTGAGTTATTGGGAGTTGCACAGAATTTTAAATTGCCAAAATGTTATCACTGCATTGTATAAGTTCCCCAAAGCTGTACATTATTAATCAGAACAAAACACAGACTCTTTCAGTTACTAATTCTCAGTTAATAATTTTGTGAAGTTCTACCTTCTAATTTTTGTTTATAGTTTCTGATTTGTAATCTGTATGCATTGTCCATTCATATACATTTATTATGTGTAGTTCCAGAAGATGTAACAGATCAGTTAAACAACAAGAATGTTGCACAGTTAATTTCTGGAGGTTATGTATTATACACCAATTTCTTCCTTATTGTATAAAATGTTACTACTGCTGTGCTTTGTGAATGTTTGAAAAATGACTTGCCCATTGTAGCACTGCGGACCAACTTATTTATTTTTGAGGTTGACACCAGTAATGATTTGTGTAAAACATTATGAATTATTAAATTTCTTTCCCTTGCAAAACATTTGAAAGTGTCAATTATTGGGACATATTTGTCCAGTATTTGAGACAAAGAGTAACTCCATTTGAGATGAAAGTTTCTCACAGCAGTGACTGTGGAGAATACTGCTTATGGGATGTGATACCTCATAGTATGGTAGATGTTTGCCACCATTTTGGAGAAACCTACTGCCTCCTGTTTCTTCTGCCCTCTGGGTGGAGTCTATAATTAAATTTCTACAGACTGCATGGCATAACATCCTGGAAGACAGTATTCTTCAGTGAATTTAGTTTTATATGATATGTGATGAATTCAGAGAAATTCAGAGGTGGATTTTTGGTAATGCAGTTATGCATGAGATTGTCACATCTCTAACAGGATGGTGGTGAAGTACTTGGTGATGGCCTTGATGAGAAATCACTGGAGTCAAGTCTTGAAGATGCTGAGATTGATACACAGCGCCTCATTGATCCAACCAGCGGACTGTCAGCAGCTGCACTGTATGAATATGTGCCAGCTACTCGTCTCAAGGGCTTGGAAGACTGGGTTGTAGAATCTGACCATTATCGCTATTATAGGAAAGATACTGACTTTCCTGTTCATGTCGAACAAGATAGTGGTTTTATCTTTCCTGGTCATCTTCAGGTGAATTTTAGGTAGAGATGTGTAGGCACTGAGACTTTTATGTAGCATTTTTCAAATGAAAAGTGGTTTTATACCTTTTGTAAAGCAAGTTTGGGATTTATGTAAAACAGTAGCACAAATTGATGAGTACAGACCAAAATCATGTTCAATTAATATTCACATCTTATGCTTGGAATATCCCAGTACCTTTTACAGTTTTTATTCTCTTTTTCTGGGACACTTCTAGGACCCTGTGGTAGATGGCACATACTCTTCTGTTCTTCGAGAAATGTGAAGCTATTTGCATGATTCTATGAGTCACCATTGAACAGTATGATATTTAAATCTTACTGACACTTGTTAGTTTGACAGTCAGAAGGTGAACTCAAGATACATGTTAGACCTCATAGCACATCCCACAGCAAGTAGAGTCATGTAAAGACAGGCACAGCAGAAATCTTATAAACAACCACATTTTTAATTCTTTGTAGAAAATAACACACCACAAGGATGTAAGTATGCTGTGGTGACACTTTGCAGTCAAAGTAAAGAAGTTCATTGAATGCAGCTAGTATTAAAATTTAATGGAAAACTGCCTAAGTCATGCCATATTTTCATGAACAATATATATGGGTATTTAGCAGATGGAATTTTCTGTTTGAATTTTGAATTGAAACTGAGAACATACATACATACACGAACATTTCAGATTTAAAACTTCGTACACATCAGTTTCATTTCTGGGGTCTCCATATTATATCTTAAATTTTTACTTTATGGAATATTATTACTCTAAATGCAATATTCCATGAAATGTGACATAATAAAAGAACACCAAACCAGCATATATCATTCTCTGCCATAGGTTCTTACATTTGAACGAGGAAACGTGTCATCATTCCCTGCACCAAAACGTGGTTCCACTGGTGTTCTTAGTAAGTCATTATTTTTCCAATAATGTGTGAATTAATAATACAAGTAGTAAGTAAGATCATAGTATTAAATGAGATACATCTTAGCAGTCTGCATTTGTCCTGGTGTTTTAGATTACTATATGCTTGATGGTGGTTCACTGTTGCCAATCTTAGCCCTGGGCGTGAATCCTGGTGACAGAGTGTTGGACATGTGTGCTGCTCCAGGGGGGAAGTCTCTTATGATCCTGCAGACACTCTTTCCAGGTTTGTACTGTCTGTAAAATCAGTACATTATCCAAAGAGCTCAAGTCAATCATTTTGAAGAAATGTGAGTGGTCTAAAATTTATCAGAAAACATGAACAATTTGGTTTAATTGTTGATACATTTTGTTAACATTTGCTTCAACCTTAAGCAAAATTCTGATTGGTAAAAGGAAATCTTACCTGTCTTCTCTTTGTGGAGGTTCATCATCAGTTCACTTTCAGTTTTGAGATTGTGTAAATCCATACTGGGTATGATCATAATGATATTTATTTACATATTCTACTCCTGACCTCCATTGTACATCCTGTAAGTTATGACCACACTTTCAGCACACCTGTATCTACAGTCAGTAACACAAACTGTGGTAGCATGTGCATGGAAATGCTGCATTAACAAGTATGCTACTAATTTTTTCCTGTAAAATATGCTTATGACACAACTAATTTATATTTGATAATGCTTCCTTTCTGCTCTTTTCCGGCACTTGCTGTCACATCTGTCTACGTTTCTGTGTGATGTTTATAATCCTTTTGGATGCAGCATCCTAAATATATTGTTAACGCTCTCTCACTTTCTTCATATTTGGAGGACAAATTATTTAATAGAGCTGTCATGTTGAAATCCTGTTTGTATAAAACTGTATTCCAAGCCTGTACATACAGCTGGCAAGGCATAAGAGCAAACAAATCAAACAATTTCATTGCTACATGTTATGTTACACATCATACAGCTTGTACTAGTATTACTTTAAGGAACAGCAGGCTCCCTCTCCAAATATCATTGAGCTATTTCCATCTGTCTTGTCAATAGCATGATCAATCCTTTGCACCACTCTGCATTTCACCATGGTAGATAAAATAATATGAGTATGGATCCTTAGGGGAATGATAGTGACAAGGGTAAGCCTAAGTATTTGGTGAACTACCTGTCTTTGTGCCACTTTGTCCACGACAAATTCAAAATGGACTGCTCATGAATCAAACCCAGACTTACACAGTGTGAAGCCAGTAAAGCTTATCTTCACTATCATAAAAGCCATTCATTTGAACCTGTTCTGAGAAACTTCCATTCAGTTACTGTATGTCCTTAGAATGCATTTCTTTATGAAAAATGTTATTATCTGATAATATTTTTGAAAAACAAAATTTATTCCTTTTTCCAGCTCATCTTGTGTGCAATGACATCTGGGAATCACGAGTCAAAAGAATTAAATCAGTTATTAAGCAGTACCTTTATGATACTGATAAGTGGAAGCATCAGCTAGTTGTTAGTCAGAGAGATGGCAGAGATATTGATGAATACAATGTTTACAATAAGGTAACTTATATTCTGAAATTTGAAATTCTCACAGCCATGTTGATAAGGAGTAAAATTTTCTGGGTTATGAGATTTTGTGGATTCAGTAAATAGTTACCACTGGATCACAGGAGCTCACTGCTTCCATATTGTCCATGTTACTTGAACAACCCAGAAGATGGAGGCAGCAGGCAGTTCCAAAACATTGGAAGCTATTTACCAACAAACACGGTGTTATGGTCCAGAAGACCTGAATCTCAACTTTAATTTTATACTAGTGAACTCTGGAATATTGCAACACTTCTTAATGTTGGCTATATCATCACAATTTAATGAATGATACTACTGGCTTGACTTCATTCCATCTTCTCCATACATATTTCTTTGAAAGTAGTACATGCTGGTAATATTATATTTGGGCATTTAAAATTATTCTATACTTGCTACATGAGCCAGATTTGTTACTTGTAAGTGCATTCCAAACAATTACTAATGCATAAATTGTCCAATACCATACCATCTGGATGCAGTAGAATTAATATAAAATGAGTTTGATCCCACCTTCTTTTTGGAAGGATTCCTCTTATGGCCTGGAAGGCAACAGTACAGTCTAATTCACAAATCCATGCCCTGGAATGTTGCATAGGGACAGTATTTAAAAAGTCAGCATACAGTAGTCACATCTTGCTGCATCATCTGGTTGTAATAAACCTTCTTCTGGAGAGAGACTCAAAATTCACTGTGTTACACAGATTTATTTGTACACTTTAAATAACCAGTTGCACAGAAAAATTCTCACAATAGATGTGGGAACCAGACCACAGCATCTAAGAGACCATACTATTCCCATGCTTGGTCTGAAGGAATGATGCTGGTATTAAATCAGATTATAGATTTCACAGTGAATAGTAAGTAGTGCATTTTTAAATGTGGAATGACCTGAATATCTTTAATTAATCCAATTTTATTTGATTCTGATAAGGTTTTGTTTTGTTACAATCAAGACAACTGCTAACTTTATGTATTGTGTGTGCACAGTTGTATGGTGATATTGTGTCCTTTTGTAGATTTTAGTTGATGTTCCTTGCACCACAGACAGGCACTGTTTACATGACAATGAGAATAATATTTTCAAACCAGGAAGAGCAAAAGAAAGACTTCAAATTCCAGAGCTACAGGCTGAACTTCTAAGGTATATAAATGTTCCACTTATAATTAGTTTTACTTGGTATGCATACTGAGTCACTGCCGTATCATAGAACATTCAAGTCGGACATAGTGAAGACTGTTATGTGATATAAAAATACTGATGAAAATTATTTTCTCAGTCATGCCCTGAAGATTGTGCAACCTGGGGGGACAGTGGTGTATTCAACATGTTCTCTGTCACCCATCCAGAATGATGGTGTAGTGCACATGGCTCTTCGTAAGGTGTGGGAAGAAACTGATGTGGAAATCGTCGTCAAGTAAGTAAGGAGGCAATGGCAATCCTATTGAACAAGCTGTGTGTTTCAGATTCAGTTATGCTGTCACAACTATTCATTGCACTTATTCCTAATCAAATCAGTTTTACACACACAGACACAGACACACACATGCATGCTCAATCTCTCTCTCTCTCTCTCTCTCTCTCTCTCTTGGGCGGCAACTATATATGTTATGATGTACTAAAATTTGCTCTTCATGGTTTAGATCCCAACATTAAACTACAATAACACACACTTTCTTTTAGAATTTTCCCATTGTGCATCTTCACAAGTTCCACACAGTTCTTAGAACATAACCCATGTGCCATGACCCTTGGCCTCGTTTTGTTACTTGTTGTTGTACTGGATATATCTCACGCTGTTCAGCATCTCTACTTTTGTATTTTGCATGCTTCCAAGTGGGTACTTGGATAGAATATTTGGTATAGCGACAAGGCTATAGGCTGGGCAGTCCAGGGTCTGAATCCCTGCAGGAGTAAGAGAGTTGTTCTTCTCCAAAACATCCAGCTTGGCTCTGGGGCCCACCCAGCCTCTTATCCAAGGAGTACCAGGATTTATTTTCCAAGGTTAAAGGAGGTGGGGTGTAAAGTTGAGCATTCATCTCCATCTAGCCAAAAGGTTAAGTAGTGAGTGGAGCTATACCTGTGTTCCCACCATATGCATTCACAGCATGGACAGGAACAACTTTATTTTTATCTTATGCATTCAGTTGTCTAAAAGAATTTTATGTTAGCAGTGTAAAGTTACGAAGAGAGAAAATGATAATACATGAGTCATTAAAACTGACACAAAAAGCTGTTAATAGTTGATTGTACGTTATTAGTATTCTTTAAGACACCCTGATGATGGTCATGAGTATGACCGAAACTTGTTGATGATTAATAGTGTGGAATAAAGGTACATTTTAACAAAGTGCATTCATTGGCTTTCTATATATATATATATATATATATATTATAATTTATTGCACACGTATGGAACGTATTAAATTTAGTAACCTCTGTTTTCAGAAATTACACAGAAAGGATAATGTTCTAAGTAAAAACTGAGTTTTAGAGGTAAAAAGGAGCACACATACTTTTGTTTACAGGAATTAATTAGCACACTGACATTGCAATTTTAACAATTTAATGTGCTCATGTGGTTGGTTCAGTAGTTCAGTTTGGTGGTGGTGGTGGTGGTGGTGGTTGTAAGTGGGTGCTGGATAAGTTGTTGGCTGCATGCTGCAGTATAACATCTGTTAACTTATATTAAAAGAGTCCTTATATTCCACAGGGATATGACAGCAGCTCTGGAACCAGTTGAATGTGTTTACAAGTTGGGACATGACATTGGACTGAAGTATGGTCATTTGGTGTTGCCTTTTGTTCCATGTAATTTTGGACCAATGTATTTCTGCAAACTTGTAAGAACAAAGTAGTTTATTAGCCTTGTACCTGAAACAAAATAAATGGTTAATATTTTAATACTGCAAAATAACTGGTGGTTATTTGATTCATTTCAGAGTTGAATTTCTAACCATGTAAATTCATCTTTCTGTTCTGAACATGGTTGAAATGTTGATGTTGTTGAATGGGAGTCTGCAATTTCTTTGACCCTCCTCCTCCTCCTCCTCCTCCTCCTTGTCCTCCTCCTCCTCCTCCTCCTCCTTCTTCTCCACCGCCTCCTCCTCCTCCTACTTCTCCTCCTCCTTCTCCTCCTCCTCCTTATCCTCCTTCTTCTCCTCCTTCTCCTTCTTCTCGTTCTCCTCCTTCTCCTCTGTCTTGTTCTCCTCCTCCTTCTCCTCCTTCTCCTCCTACTTCTCCTCCTACTTCTCCTCCTCCTCCTCCTCCTCCTCTATCTTTTAATAAGATCGCAGTACAGCGAATCAATTATGTGAGGAAATGCTTAGTACAAGTAACAAGCACAAGAACAATGGCATATGCAAGTATCCATCACAGAGTAGTTTTAACAGCAGATAAGAACATTTCATGGTTCTTAGAGCAGAGGGTGAAATCATGCTGAGGGCACAGCTGGCTCAGGATACGGAGCAGTAGTAGACTTTTGAACACTGAAGTAAATGAGATTTGAAGTTCATATAGTGCTGGCTATTAAGGTCAATGTGAACAGTTATGTGACGGGGGAGTCTGACAGACAGCAATCAATATTTGAAAAATGCTGTTCACTAGTGGCATCATTCTAAGGTGTCCCATTATACAGCAGTCTTTCCTGTAGTAAATGCATGGGATTTTACAAAATGCTGAGGATGAATTGAGCAGACAGGCCATCTAATACCATAAATAGCAATGTAGAATACACCTGTCAACAACAGTAGCTTGATCTGTGTCAGTCCCATTTCCTCACAGTAATACACACCTACGCGATCCAGCAAATTACAAGTTGCCTCTGATACGTGGAAATGAAATGCCGGTCCCACCACGCCAGCAACACAATGGCCTGTAATAGACAATTACATAAAAAAAGTAATAATGTGACTACTAAGACATGAAATTTCCAGCTACCTTAAAGAATTTGCAGTGATTAAGAAATCAGACTGACAGTCATTAGTCATTTGGTTATTGTACAATCAAGATGTCAATTACAGAAATAGATTAAAGAAAAAATGCGATAAAGTAAATAAAAAAAATACAGGTTGCTAGACTAAGTGAGAAGTTGCATTACAGATTTGCAGGTGGAAGGTTGACTTCCAGTGTGTGTGTGTGTGTGTGTGTGTGTGCGTGGGTGCGTGGGTGCGTGGGTGCGTGCGTGTGTGCGTGTGTGCGTGCGTGCGTGCGTGTGTGTGTGTGTGTGCGCTTGCGCGTGCGCATGCGAGTGCGCGTGTGCGTGTGCGTGCGTGCGTGTGCGAGTGCGCGTGCGTGCGAGTGCCCGTGCGAGTACGTGTGCGTGCGCGCGTGCGTGTGTGCACGCACGCGCGCTTGTGCGTGTCCGCGTGCGCGTGTGCGTGCGCGCGTGTGTGTGCGTGCGCGCGTGCGCGTGTGTATGTGTGTGCGCGTGTGCGTGCGTGCGTGCGTGGTGCGCGTGTGCGCGTGCGCGTGTGTGCGCGCGCGCGCGTGCGCGCTTGCTTGAGCGCGTGCATGTGCGCGCGCGCCTATGCGCGCGCGCGTGTGTGAGTGAGTGTGCGCGCGCGTGTGTGCGTATGTGTGTGTGCGCGTGTGTGTATGTGCGTGCGTGTGTGCGTGTGTGCGTGTGTGTGTGTGTGTGTTTGCGCGCGCGCGTGTGCGTGTGTGTGCGCATGCGTGTGTGTGCGTGTGCGTGTGCGCGCGTGTGTGTGCGTGTGTGTGTGCGCGCGCGCGCGCGTGTGTGTGTGCGGGCGCGTGGGCGCGTGCGCGTGCGAGTGTGCGCGTGCGCGCGTGTTTACGTGCGTGCGCGTGCGTGTGCGTGCGAGTGTGCGCGCGTGCGTGTGCGCGCGTGCGTGTGCGCGCGTGTGTCTGTGCGCTCATGCGTGTGTGCATGCGCGCGCGCGTGTTTGCGCATGTGCGCGTGCGCGTGCGCGCATGCGTGTGGTGCGTGCGTGTGCGCGCTCGTGCGTGTGCGCGCGTGTGTGCACGCATATGTGTGTGTGCGCGTGTGTG
>Ga0123355_10002043_pt1 | contig 28498 bp, 19 predicted proteins | sample TergutEmb28metaG_3_FD_89872 | JGI IMG/M metagenome (GOLD analysis project Ga0123355, IMG submission 89872) | Embiratermes neotenicus P1 segment gut microbial communities from Petit-Saut dam, French Guiana - Emb289 P1 | ecosystem: Host-associated > Arthropoda: Insects > Digestive system > Gut ... | reverse complement strand
GAAAATAAGCCAGCCTGGCATTGGTCCCACCAATATCGCCGGCCAGAATCATTTGTCGAAGTTCCTCCAGCGGCGGCCGTCGCGCTCGAGAAGTTCGTCGGCCTCCTTCGGTCCCCAGGTGCCGGATGCGTAGTTGGGGAAGTTGCGCGGGGGCAGCGCTTTCCACAGATCGAGCACCGGATTCACCACCGACCAGCCCGCTTCCACCATATCCGCGCGTTGGAACAGCGTCTGGTCGCCAATCATGCAATCGTGCAGCAGTCGTTCGTAGCCAGTGCTGGGCTGCTTGCCAAAGTATTCCTGATATTCGAAGTTCATGTCCACCGTGCCCAGCCGCATGACTGGACCGGGAACTTTGGCCGCAAACTGCAGCGAGATGCCTTCTTCCGGCTGAATGTGCAGCACCAGTTGGTTCGGCATCAGATGTTCGACCGGCGTATCGCGGAACAGCACAAACGGCGCCCTCCGGAACTGTATCACGATGTGCGTGTTGCGCACTGGCATTCGCTTGCCGGTGCGCAGATAAAACGGAACATCGGCCCAGCGCCAGTTGTCGATCGAAAGTTTCATGGCGACGAAAGTTTCGGTGCGCGAGTCCGGAGGAACGTCCTTTTCCAACCGGTAGCCCGGAACCCTCTTGCCATCCTCGGTGCCTTCGCCGTATTGCCCGCGCACGCTGCGGCTCAACACCTCTTCATCGCTCATCGGCTGGATGGCGTGCAGAATCTTTGCCTGCTCGTCGCGCACCGCATTGGCGTCAAATGAAATCGGAGGCTCCATCGCGGTCAAGCTGATGAGCTGCATGATGTGGTTGGGCACCATGTCGCGCAGCGTCCCGGCGTTATCGAAGTAGCTGCCGCGTCCCTCCACCCCCACGGTCTCGGCGACGGAAATCTGCACGTGATCGATGTAGCGCCGGTTCCACACCGGCTCGAAGATTCCGTTGGCAAAGCGGAAGGCCATGATGTTCTGCACCGTCTCTTTGCCGAGATAGTGGTCAATGCGGTAGATCTGCTTTTCGTCGGCGAATTTCAGCAGTTGCTGGTTGAGCGACTTGGCTGATTCCAGATCGTGCCCGAAAGGCTTCTCAATGACCACCCGCCGCCAGTGGTTGTTGCTCTGATCCATGAACCCGTTGGCAGACAGTTTCTCCACAATGGGCCCAAAAAAGCTGGGAGCCACCGCCAGGTAGTAGAAGAAGTTCTGGTGAGTTGAGTGCTCCTGGTCCAGCTTGGTCAGGGCTTCTTTGAGTCGCGGATACAAAGCGTCGTCATCAAAGTTTCCAGAAAGATAACAGAAACGGCGGGAGAACCACTCCCAGAGGTCGTTGTCGACGCAATCGCCGCAGTATTCCTTGATGTCGTCGTAGACCTTCTTGCGGAAATCCTCGTCGGAGTACTGCGCTCGCGCCACGCCCAGCACCGCAAACTCGCGCGAGAGCAGCCCGGCACGAGCCAGATTGTAGAGCGCGGGAACGAGCAATCGCCCGGTGAGGTCGCCGGCCGCACCGAAGATCACCATGACGCAGGGATCGCCTTGCTTGCCGATGCGCGGCGGTGGCGCTACTTTGGGTTGCTCTGCGATTTCAGCCATAATCGAATCCTCGAAGACAATCATGGTCCGCCTAGGCGGACCTGGTTTTTGCTGCCCCCGCGGGTCCTTCTCCCGCCTCGACGTGCCCGCCGAATTTCTCCCGCATGGCCGACAGCATTTTCTCGGCGAAGGTATGCTGCTGCCGCGAACGGAAACGCACATAGAGGGCCGCCGTCAGCACGTCGGCCGGAACTGCTTCCTCGATCGCAGCCTGTATCGTCCAGCGGCCTTCCCCGGAATCCTGCACGTACCCTTCATACTCGGAGAGCGTCGGACTCTCCGTCAACGCCATCGCCGACAGGTCGAGCAGCCAGGAGGCGACCACGCTGCCCCGCCGCCAGACTTCGGCGATGTCCGGCAAGTTCAGGTCGTAGCGAATATCTTCCGGTAGTTCCTTGCTAGTTGCGTTCTTGAAGATGTCGAAACCCTCGGCGTAGGCCTGCATGATGCCGTACTCAATGCCGTTGTGCACCATCTTCACGAAATGGCCCGCTCCCGACGGCCCACAGTGAATGTAGCCGTCCTCGGCGGTTCCGCCGAGTTTTTCGCGGCCGGGGGTACGGGGAATGTCTCCTTTCCCAGGAGCCAGCGTTTTGAAGATCGGATCGAGCCTTTCGACCGCTTCCTTCGGTCCACCAATCATCATGCAGTAGCCGCGTTCGAGCCCCCACACTCCGCCGCTGGTTCCAACGTCAACGTAGTGAATCCCTTTGGGCTTGAGACCTTTCGCCCGCCGCACGTCATCTTTGAAGAACGAGTTGCCGCCGTCAATGATGGCGTCCCCAGGCTGCATGTGGGCTGCGAGTTTCTCTACCGTCGTTTCGGTCGGCCCGCCGGAGGGAACCATGATCCACACCGCGCGCGGAGGTTTGAGCTTAGAAACCAGGTCTTCGAGCGATGCTGACCCGGTCGCGCCTTCGCTGCCAAGTTGCTTCACCGCATCGGCGCTCAGATCCGAAACCACCAGCGAATGTCCGCCGCGCATCAGCCGCCGCGTCATGTTCGCCCCCATCCGCCCCAACCCCACCATTCCCAGTTGCATGAATGACTCCTTACTGTTCGAGCGATCAAAGTTCTGCGGGTGCCCCCTTCCGGCCGATGTGGCCGGGAAGGGACTTTCTTATATAGCCTTATCAAGAGGCTGCCTGCACGGGAGCCAACCCCGCCTTCAAATCCTTGCCCAAATGCACGCGCAGCGCCCGCCCGCCAATACCTCGAAATCCCCGCGAGCCTGCGCGGCCTTGACCACGCCGAATGTGTACTTCTGCCCCGGCCCCGGCAGCGCTACCGAGTCGTTACAAATGATCTGGACAAACACTCCCGAATTCGGCCCGCCTCGGTAAGCCTGCCCGGTCGAATGCAGGAATCGCGGCCCAAGTCCCAGACAGGTTACCACGCGTTTCTTATCGCAAACCGCATGCCGCAGCGTCTCTGGCGAAGGCAGCCGCGGTCATGCACTTCTTTCGCGATCTTTTCGAGGTGGTCGTGCTGTGCAATCGGCCCGGCGACGATGTCGAGCCTTCCCAGCCAGTCGGCTTGGTCGCCACCCGTCCATAGCCTGGCATCGCGATCCCACAGCCGCGTGACTTTTCCGCGCCCGACTGCCAACCGGCAAACTTCACCCACGACCGACGCAGCCAGGGCTTCGGGGAGAGAACTCCTCACTCCGCTCAAGGTCTATCCTTTTTGTTTTGTGCTTTTCTCCACCGCGGCCAGCAGCTGATCGAAAGCTTCGGCGAACAGCTTCACTCCGTCATCGGTCAGCTTGTCGGTCGCCTGCTTCATCGAAATGCCGGCGCGCTCCAGGTCGGCCATCGTTTTGGCCGCCGCGGGCACATTCTCGGTGAGGCTGTTGCGCAGACGTCCGTGATCGCGGAAGGCATCAATCGTCGCCGGCGGCATGGTGTTGACCGTGTCGGGCCCAATCAATTCCTCGACGTAGATCACATCGCGATAGGCCGGATTCTTCGTACTTGTGCTCGCCCACAGCACACGCTGCGTCTGCGCCCCCTTGGCTTTAAGCGCTTCCCAGCGCGATCCGCTGAAAATGCGCTCGTAGCTCTGGTAGGTGAGCTTGCCGTTGGCAATCGCGACCTGTCCCAGCAGGCTCTTGAGCAGCGCCTGCTGAGTGGCATCGGAAGTCGTTTTCAGTTTGTCATTGATGATGGAATCGATCAGCGTATCGATGCGGCTGATGAAAAAGCTGGCCACCCCGGCCATCTTCTTCAGATTGCCGCCCCGTGCCGCCAGATCTTCCAGCCCCCCGATGTACTGCTCCGCCACCTTCTCGTAAAAGTCCTGGGCAAACAGCAAGGTCACATTGATGTTGATGCCCTCGCCGATCGCCTGCCGGATCGCCGGTATTCCCTCGGTCGTGCCCGGAATCTTGATCATGACGTTGTCGCGCTTCACCGTCTTCCACAAACGCCGCGCTTCCTCGATCGTCTCCTCGGTCTTGCGGGCCAGGTAGGGCGAAACTTCCAGACTCACATATCCGTCGCGGAAATGCGATTCGTCGTACACCGGGCGCAGCGTGTCGGCCGCATCCTGAATATCGCGAATCGCAATTTGCTCGAAGCGGGCTTTCGCGTCGAGATCCTTGCGCGAGGCCAGAGCCTTCAGTTCATCGTCGTAGAGTGAGCTGTCGGCGATCGCCTTCTCGAAAATTGCCGGATTCGAGGTCATTCCCCGCAGTCCGTCGTTGGCGATCATCTGCTTTAACTTTCCGGTAGTAAAAAGGTCGCGCCGAATGTAGTCGAGCCACATCGACTGCCCGTAATTGAGTAGCTCTTGCAGCGGATTTTTCGTGGCTTTCGAGCGTTCCAGAACTCCCGTGGGTTGCATGATTACCTCCTGATGATTTGGATGACGATCCTTCGACGACCGCCGCAACCAAACTGTTGCGAACCAGTCGCTCTCGCGGTTCCCCGCAGAAATGTTATTTGCCGAGAGCCGCGTGCGCCTCGGCCACCACTTTATCCACGGTGAACCCGAAATGCTTCAACAAATCCTTTATTGGGGCCGACGCGCCAAAGCTGTGCATGCCGACGTGGCGCCCCTTGCTCCCGGTGTAGCGTTCCCAGCCCAGGGTGGCTGCCATCTCCACGGAAACACGCGCGGTTACAGCAGAAGGCAGCACGCTCTCCTTATACGCCGCATCCTGCTCGTCAAAAATCGCCCAGCAGGGCATGCTGACGACACGCACGCTGATGCCTTCCGCCTTGAGTTTTTCGTAGGCATCGATGCACAGCGACAGCTCGCTGCCCGTCCCGAGAAGAATGACTTGCGGCTTTCCGCCCGGTGCGTCCGCCACGACGTAGCCTCCCTTCGCCACACCCGAAGCGGCGGCGTATTTGGTGCGATCTAGGGTGGGAATGGCCTGCCGCGTCAGTACCAGTGTCGTCGGACGATGCTTTTGCTCGATCGCAATCTTCCAGGCTTCGGTGACTTCATTGGCATCGCCCGGACGCACCACTAGCATGTTCGGCACCGCCCGCAGCCCCGCGAGCTGCTCGATCGGTTGATGCGTCGGTCCATCCTCCCCGAGGCCAATCGAATCGTGCGTCATGACAAAGATGACGGGAATTTCCATCAGCGCCGCCAGACGCATGGAGGGCTTCATGTAGTCCGTGAAATTAAAGAATGTCGCGTTGAAAGCACGCAGTTTGGAAAGGGTCATGCCGTTCGCCGCCGCGGCCATGCCATGTTCCCGCACCCCGAAGTGGAAGTTGCGTCCTGCATAGTTGTCGGGCTGGAAATCACCCGCACCCGGTGTCTTCAGGTCCACTTTGTTCGACTTCGCCAGATCCGCCGAGCCGCCAACCAGCCAGGGAATGTTGTCGGCAAGCACATTCAAGACCTTGCCGGAACTTTCCCGCGTGGCCAGGCCCTTCGGATCGGCCGGGAAAGTCGGAAGATTCTTGTCCCATCCCTGGGGAAGCCTGCGCGCGTCAATGTCGTCGAGCTGGGCTGCCAGCTCGGGGAATTGCCTGCCATACTCGGCGAACTTTTTCACCCAGGCGGCGTGCAACTCCGCCCCGCGCTTTCCCACCCCTTGTTTGAAGTTGTCGTAGACACCGTCCGGCACCAGGAACTTGGCATCTTCCGGCCAGCCATAAAACTTCTTCACCAGCTTGACTTCCTCCACACCGAGCGGTTCACCATGTGCTTCGTAGGAATCCTGTTTGTGGGGAGACCCGTAGCCGATGTGGCTGTCGACGATGATCAGCGTCGGGCGATCTTTGGTCTTCAGGAAGGTGTCATAGGCCCGCCTGAGCATCATGAGATCGTTGGCGTCGGCGACCCGGGTGACGTTCCATCCATAGCCCAGAAAACGCGTGGCCACATCTTCGGTGAATGACCAGTTCGCCGGCCCGTCCAGAGTGACGTGATTGTTATCGTAGATCCAGCACAGATTCGAAAGCTGCAAGTGCCCCGCCAGTGACGCGGCCTCGCTCGCAACACCCTCCATCAGGTCGCCGTCCCCGCAGATCGTCCACACATTGAAGTCGAAGATGTCAAAGCCGGGACGGTTGTAACGTGCCGCCAGCCACCTGCTCGACATCGCCATGCCCACGCTGTTGCCCGCCCCTTGCCCCAGGGGCCCGGTCGTGGTCTCCACTCCGGTGGTGATGTGTGATTCAGGGTGTCCCGGCGTTCGGCTCCCCAGCTGACGGAAACGCTTAATCTCGTCCAGGGAGACCGACAGTTCGTTGGTCACTCGGTCGTGCTCGACCCTGCGTACCCCCGCCAGATGCAGCACCGCGTACAGCAACATAGAAGCGTGTCCCGCCGACAAAACAAATCGGTCGCGGTTCGGCCACAAGGGGTCTTGGGGATCGTAGCGAAGATATTGCTGCCACAAGCTGTAGGCAACCGGCGCCAGCCCCATGGGCGCGCCAGGATGCCCGGAATTGGCTTGCTGAACGGCGTCAATCGCCAGCGTTCGAATGGTGTTGATGCAGAGGGTATCGAGCTGTTGTCCCGTAGCCAAAACTTGCTCACTCACTGCCATCGTTGCGACTCCTTATGGTCGATCGGGCTCTGCCCGCTCGGCATTAACGATTAGAGGTCCGCGACTAGGGAAAGGGTGCGTACGCAGAAAGTGTACCAATTTCCAGGGGCGCGTGGATTGCGTTCAGGTGAATACCCCTAAAGGATCAGGTCAGATGGTTACTTCAGGAGTTGGATGTAGCGGCTCGTGAGAGTGAAATCCTTCCCCCAAATCTTGACATTCGGCACCACAATCCGATTTCAACCTCGTCGCCTGACTTGACCGGGCTGGCGATTTTGACCAGGCATCCGCCCCGCTGCTGTCGGCGAGATTGCCCCAGATGGGTTGTGGGGACTCACCCACGCGGAGTTCGACAACCACAAAGCACTTGATCCGCCGATGCCACCGCCGGAAGTGTGGCCCAGCCCGGCGCAGGCATTGGATGCGCCGCGATTCCCGGTTCGCCCGCAGACCGAGTTTTCCCTCGACTGGGCGCGCTCGCCTTGATCTCGCGCCTTGCATTCAACCTTACGCCGCCTCGAACCTCCATTCTGCCACCGCGTCCTCGGCGGCATCGGCCAGCACCGGGTTGCCTCCCAGCGCCCCACGTCGATTTCACGCTGCCCGTGGGCCGCACGATGGCTTCGACTCTCACGATCCCATGAATGTGCATCTTCAATTCTTGCCAACTCGGGATCAACCGGTGCCACCGCGACCGAACCTTGCGGCCGAATTGGTGCTCGCGGTGCGCCGGCCGGGTAACGACCACCACAGCCAGGAGGAGCGCATATCCGGATAACCAGAGCTTTCTTGTACACCCAGATTATGGGCGCGCCCGGCTTGTCGTGAAGTGGCGAAGGCATGGACCCCTCAGAAGCAGTTTCCGGATTTCATAACAAATTCTTGGTCCTTTCCCGGGCGCGGGCTGGTTGGTGTTGCCGGGAATGTGCCAACTTCCGGAATCGTTTGCATCATGTTCGCTCTTAAAGGAATCAAACCGGAAGAGTTATGCTATAGGGCAGAAAGGACGTTCAGCCCCCCTCTTGTAGCGTGACTCGCCTGAACGTTCCCGTAATCAAGAATGCGATGCCTATCTAGATTCTTTCACTGCGCACTCTTTGTGTTCATAGTTGTCGCCTTGGCAGTAACCAACATGCAGTCTCAATCCAGTGGGGGAGCTTCTGCTCCCCCAGCTTCGGTCCCGGCTTCCCAGAATCCCTTTCTCGGAAGCGTTCCCGAAGGGAAGGCCACGGCGGAGACTCTGCAAATCGATTTCGCGGATGCGATTAACCGCGGACTGCGCAACAACTTGGGCCTGCTTCTTGCCGATGAGCAACAGGAATCGGCGCGCGGCCAGCGCTGGCAGGAACTCGCCGAACTCCTTCCCGAGCTGAGCGGTCGCGTGACGGAAAATGCCCAAACCCAGAGCCTGGCAGCTCTCGGCTTCAACAAACTCCTTCCTCTTTTCGTCGCTCCGGGCAGCAATACGACCAGTTTTCCGCGCGTTCTCCCTGCCTTCAACTTCTTCGATGCCCGCGCCTCGCTCAGCCAGTCCGTTTTTAACTATCGCAATATCGAGCGCCAGAAGGCTGCTACCGAGAACGTTAAAGCTGCGCGGTTCACTTACAAAGATGCCCGCGAGGTGGTGGTGTTGGCCGTTGGTAATTCCTACCTGCAGGAGATCGCCGCCGCCTCCCGCGTCGAAACCGCTGAGGCTCAGGTCAAGAGTGCACAAGCGCTCTACGACAAAGCTTCGGACCAGCAGAAAGCCGGCGTCTCTCCTGCCATCGACACGCTGCGGGCGCAGGTTGAGTTGCAGACGCGCCAGCAGCAACTCATCGTTGCCCGCAACGACCTGGCAAAATCCAACTTGAGCGTGGCGCGCATCATCGGACTTCCTCCCGGTCAGCCATTCGTTCTCACCGAGAAGGCGCCGTTCCAGGCGCTGACGCCGATGCCAATCGATACCTACCTCGAACGCGCATACGCCGGACGCTTCGACTATAAGTCCGCGGTGGCGCAAGTGCGCAGTGCCGAGCTCCTGAGGCGGGCGGCCCAAGCAGGACACTATCCATCGGTCGACATTGACGCCAACTACGGCGCCATCGGCGTCAATCCCGGCCAGTCCAATGGCACGTGGCAGGTCGACGGAGGCCTCAATATCCCGATTTTTGCCGGCAACCGCGTGCACGCCGATGTTCTTCAGGCTGACGCGCAACTCAGGCAGGCCCGTTCGCAACTCGGTGATCTGCGCGGACGGATCGACTATGAGGTTCGCACCGCCCTGCTCGATCTGAACGCAGCTGCCGATCAGGTCGCGGTAGCTCGCACCTCGGTTGAGCTGGCCGAACAGACGCTGACGCAGGCGCAAGATCGCTTTAGCGCCGGCGTCACGGATAATCTAGAAGTGGTACAGGCGCAGGAATCCGTGGCCAGCGCTCACGAGAGCTACATCGAAAGTCTGTATGCTCATAATCTGGCAAAAGTCGAGCTAGCCTATGCCATCGGCGATGCCGAGCAGGGCGTCAAGCGATATCTGAAAGGCAATTGATAAGCGTATGGAACCAGCCGCACAGATTCCCGTCGCAGCCAAGACTGCCACCGACAAACCGGAGCCCACGACCAAGCCGTTGCCGGCTACCGAAGAGGATTTTCACCGCCAGCCTTCCCGCACGCAGAGTTCCGGCTTCCGCATCGCCCTCGCCATCGCTGCGGTCGTCCTGATCATCGCCGGCATCTTTGCCTATCGCTATTTCACCAGCTATGAGTCGACCGACGATGCTCAGGTTGACGGCCACATCAACTCGATCAGCGCGCGCATCACCGGCCACGTGATCAAGCTCAACGTCAACGATAACCAGTTCGTTCACGCCGGGGATGTGCTGGTGGAGATCGATCCGACCGATTATCAAGTTGCTCTTGACCGGGCCAAGGCCGATTTCGCTGATGCACAGGCCGCCGCTGAAGCCGCCGGGGTGACGATACCGATCACGGCGGTCGCCACGACCGCCCAGGTCTCTGCGGCACAAGCCGATGTCACTAGCGCCCACGCCGGAATCCAGGTTGCGCAGCAGCAGTTCGAAGCAGCCAAGGCCCAATTGCAGGAAGCTGAGGCGAACAACGTAAAAGCGCAGCAGGATCTGGTGCGCTACAAGCAACTGGTCGACAAGCAGGAAATCTCCGAGCAGCAATACGACCAGGCTGTCGCCGCAGCCAAAGCCAGCGCCGCTGCCGTCGAAGCCGCACGCGCCGGTGCCGACGCTGCCCAGCAGCAAGTCACCCAGGCCCAGGGAAAGCTGGTCGAGGCGCAGGCCAACCTCGACAACGCCCGCACCGCGCCCAGGCAGATGGACGTCACGCGCGCGCGAGCCGCGTCGGCACTGGCCGAGGCCCAGCGCAAGAAAGCCGATCTCGAGCAAGCTCAGCTGAATCTGAACTACACCAAAATCCTCGCCCCGGTCGACGGCATCGTGAGCGACCGCACCGTCGAAGTCGGACAGAACGTTTCCCCCGGCCAGGAGTTGATGAAAATCATCAATCTGGAAGACATTTGGATCACCGCCAACTTCAAAGAGACGCAACTTCGCAATATGCGACCCGGCCAGCGCGTCACCATCGAGGTCGACGCCAACGGCCGCAAGTACCAGGGCAGAGTCGATAGCATTGCCGGCGCAGCCGGAGCCCGCTTCAGCCTGCTTCCGCCCGAAAATGCCACCGGCAACTACGTGAAGGTCGTCCAGCGCGTTCCGGTGAAGATCGTTCTTGATCCCGGCTCCAACAGCGACCGCCAACTGCGTCCCGGCGAGTCGGTCACGCCCAAGGTCTGGACCCGCGAATGAACGCAGCTGCCGTGCCCGTGGATCAGGCAGATGCCTGGCGTCCAGCGGTCAATCCCTGGATCATCGCGCTGGCCGTGACGCTGGCCACGTTCATGGAGGTGCTGGACACTTCCATCGCCAACGTCGCCCTGCCGCACATTGCCGGCGGCCTCTCGGCCGGACAGGACGAAAGCACCTGGGTGCTTACCTCTTACCTGGTTTCGAACGCGATCGTCCTTCCCCTCAGCGGATGGCTCTCCTCGGTCGTCGGCCGCAAGAATTTCTACATGGGCTGCGTAGCCCTGTTCACCATCAGTTCGATCCTGTGCGGCCTGGCGCCGAACCTGTCGGTCTTGATTCTCTGCCGTGTTCTTCAGGGCGCTGGGGGCGGCGGCTTGCAGCCGAGTGAACAAGCCATCCTCGCCGATACTTTCGCGCCAGCCAAGCGCGGCATGGCATTTGCCATATACGGCGTAGCCGTGGTTACCGCACCCGCCATCGGCCCCACACTCGGCGGCTGGATCACGGACAATTTCTCCTGGCGCTGGATTTTCTTCATCAATATCCCGGTCGGAATTATTTCCCTCCTGCTGACCTCGCGACTGATCCAGGATCCGCCCTACTTCCGCCGCCGCAAAATCCGAGAAACTCACATCGACTATGTCGGCTTGGGGTTCGTTGCCCTCGGCCTTGGCGCCCTGCAGATTGTCCTCGACAAAGGCCAGCGCGACGACTGGTTCGAATCGCACTTCATCCTGGCCCTCACGCTGATCGCAGTGACGGCGCTGATTTTTGTCTGCTTTTGGGAGTGGAGGCATAAAGACCCGATCATCGACCTGCATCTGTTCCGTGATCGCACCTTCGCCGTCTCGAACCTGCTGATGTTCATGCTGGGCTTCGCCTTGCTCGGCAGCACGCTGCTCCTGCCATTGTTCATGCAGACCATGCTCGGCTACACCGCCCAGCAAGCCGGACTGGCCCTGATGCCCGGCGGTTTCACCATCATGCTTTTGCTTCCCTTGGTCGGATTTCTGTTGTCCCGCTACGCGCCGCGCTGGCTGCTGGTCTTCGGCCTGGCTGTGCTGGCAGCATCGTTGTTTCACATGACATCTTTTGATCTCGAGATCGACTTCCGCTCGGTCGTGATCGCTCGCTTCCTCCAGGCCGTCGGTATGGCTTTTCTGTTTGTGCCGATCAACACCGCCGCCTATGCCTTCCTTCCGCGGGAGAAAAACAACGCCGCTTCCGGTTTGATGAATCTTGCCCGCAACATGGGCGGCAGTGTCGGAATTTCTGTGGCCACCACCATGCTCGATCGCCGCAGCCAGGTGCATTTGACGAATCTGTCGCGCAATCTGACCTTGTCGAACCCCGCCTTCGAGGCAGCGCTTCACGGCGCAGCCGGCACGATGCAAGCCCACGGAGCCAGCGCCGTTGGGGCCACCCAGGAGGCCTATGCACTCATCCAGGCCACGGTTCAGCGTCAGGCGACCATGCTTTCCTACATCGATTGCTTCTGGTTCCTCGGTTTCGCGATTCTGTTCATGATTCCTGCCGTCTTCCTGATGAAAAAATCGAAGCCGGGAGGAGGAATGGCGGTACACTAAAAAAGGGCCATGTTTCGTCTCATTACGATTGAACGCGAGTTCGGTTGTGGCGGAGCCGCGATTGCCGCGCAGCTGGCCGACCTGCTCGGGTGGAAACTCTGGGACCAGCGTCTCACCGAAGAAATCGCCCGCATCGCCTGCGTGGATCCGCGAGCCGTCAAGCGCTGCGACGAGCGTATGGACAGTCGCCTGCATCGTCTTGCCAAGGTTTTCTGGCGAGGCAGCTACGAACGTAGCTCGGCTCTCGGCTCGCAAATCTTTGACACCGATTGCATGATGAGGATGATGCAAGACATCATGAACCGCATCGGGCAGGAGCGTAATGCGGTCGTCGTAGGCCGCGGCGCCCCCTATTTTCTGCGGGAAAACCCCGAAGCCTTCCACATCTTCCTCTACGCTCCCCGCGCCGAGAAAATCCGCCGCACCATCGCCGACGGCCACTCCCAGGACGAAGCCGAAGAAATGGTCGACACCATCGACCGCGAGCGCATCGCCTACGTCAAGCATTATTTCGATGCCGACTGGCCCACGCGCTCTCTCTATCACCTCATGCTTAACACCGCGGTAGGAAACGAGCCCGTGGTCAAAACCATCCTCGACACCATGCGGCTGCTCGAAGGCGCGCCCAAGGCGACGGACTACGAGGCTCCACACCTCGCCAGCACGAGCTAAACCAGCGCCGCCGCTCGAGTTTCACCCCGGGATTGCCAGCGCAGAATGTGTCCGGAGGGCCGCGAAGCGGCCCAAGAATTGAGCCCACGGCGCAAGCCGTGGGTGAAACCCGAAAATAAAATAAGACAACCCGTAAGGCTGCAAGAGCGGCGCGACGCTCTCCTCAACATCGGGTCGACGCCGGCGGAGCTTTCAGCCCGCTTGGCCGCTGCGGTGGCGGACAACAATCCTCCGCGCACACATCCACCCGCGCCCCGAGCGATCCCAACGCCCGCCGCTCCGCCCCGGCCGTCCGCTCAAGAATCAATTCCCGAATCATCCCAATAAACTTAGGATGCACGCCCACCGTCTTCGCCCGCACCATGGCCAGTCCCAAGGATGCGCAAAGCTGTCGCGCCTCAATATCGAGGTCATACAACACTTCCATGTGATCGGAGATGAAGCTGATCGGTGCAATCACCACCGCACTGGCCAGATTCCGCGCTTTCACCTCGCGCAGATATTCCAGAACGTCCGGTTCAAGCCAGGGCTGGCCCGGATTCCCGCTTCGGCTCTGATAAACCAGCGCGTCATTCGAAACCCCAAGCCGCTCGGAAACCAGCTGCCTTACCAGCGAGAGTTGCGAAACATAGTCGCAACTGGAAGCCATCGCAATCGGAATGCTGTGCGCCACATAAACGATCTGAACGTTCCGCCGCAAATCGCCTGGCAGCTCAGCCAATGCATCCTGCAACCGCTCTTCCATAGCGTCAATAAATCGCGGATGATTGAAGAATGCCCGAATCTTGTCGATCTCCGGCGCTCCGGAAACCTCACCCTGCGCCCGCACAATATCTTCACGATACTGCCGGCAGCCGGAATAGGAACTGTACGCCGAAGTCACAAACGCGAGTGCCCGCCGCACCCCATCTTGCTTCATCTGGCGCAAAGTATCAGCCAGCATCGGATGCCAATTCCGATTCCCCCAGTAGACCGGCAACTTCGGCCCGTGCTGCGCGAGTTCCTGCTCGATCGCGGCAATCAACTCCCGCGTCTGCTGATTGATCGGACTTCTGCCCTGGAAGTGATAATAGTGTTCCGCTACGGCCAGCATGCGCTCGCGCGGCACATTCCTTCCGCGCAAAACGTTCTCCAGAAATGGAATCACGTCCTCGCGGGATTCGGGCCCGCCAAAAGAAACCACAAGAAGAGCACCATAATTCATGTAATTTCCGAGCGCCCGCGCCGGCTGTCGCGAGGCCGTCTCGGCCTCGCACCTTGGAAGCGCATAAATTTACGCCCGCTGGGATGATAGCAGCCTGGGGGAGGGTCAGGCCGCGGCATAAGACTACTTTGTCGACAAAGTCGCGAGGTCGCGAAACATTAGACATGGACCCTGAGCTCATCCTAACTACTTTCGGCCAAACGATGGTTCAAGGCCAAGGATCAGCGTTCCTGCTTGCGTCGGAATTAAAGAACTTAAAGGCGCGTATACAACATCACGCTCCGGCGTTGTGACTACTTTGTAATCTTTGGGTTACGAGTTTAATCGAGATTATTATCCAATGACGCCCGAACCATACGCGACGCGCACACTGCCTTATACTTCTTCTCATCCTGTTCTGTGTCAGGAGGCGACACTATGAACTCTGTTGTTGGGTCGTCCGTTCCATCCCATGAGGTGGCATCACCTGCCGCCCAGCCTGAGGTCTCGCTCTTTCGCTTATACACATTGCGGGCTGCGTACTTTGTGATGGCCGCTGGGCTCGGCGCATTTATCTGGCCCGCCGTCTTTCACCACACAAATGACTTGGCGGCAACGCGAGGAATCCAAGTCGCCTTGCTGGCTGGTCTGGGCGCGACCGCCGCATTGGGGCTTCGATACCCCGTGAAAATGTTGCCCGTATTACTGTTTGAGCTGACCTGGAAGGCGATATATCTCATAGCATTTGCGTTGCCGCTATGGTCCGCTCACCAGATCAATGCGGCGACAGCAGAAGACATCAAATCCGTCCTGATGGTTGTGATTTTTATTCCCCTTATTCCATGGCGCTATGTGTTCGCGCATTATGTCCTGCAGCCTGGCGACCGGTGGAAATAGGCCGTTGGCGATAAGGGGTTGCTCCTCGCCATTCCGCCAAGCCCCTTGTGGATTCGCGAAGCGCCGACACGAACTCAACTTCTCGTGTTTGGCTTTTCGGCGCGAACCACGCGTGTTGGCGTTATGAACAGGAAGTTGGGGAACCAACGGGTTACTTGGTTCCATCCAAGGCTTCGCAGGATCTCTGCATACTGCGAGGTGTGTCGGATATCGGCGAGCACCAACTGGCCGCCCGCCTTGAGGACCCGATGGATTTCTCTGATGGCTTTTTCTCGACCGACAGTATCGTATATGTTGTGGATTGCAAAGCTGGATAAAACCACGTCAAATGATTCATCCAAGAACGGAAGCTCTCGTGCGTCAGAATCTCTTAACTCGACGCGGTTTGCCACTCCTTCTCGCAGGGCATTCGCCAGAGTTGCTCGGGAACTGTTGCTCGCCTGATCCTCCTGTTGCCAGATGTCGATGCCTACGGCGTGACCGGTCGTGAGCCGCTTCGCGGCGCCAATGAGCATCAAACCATGACCGCAGCCAACATCAAGAACTTGCTCGTCGCCCCGCCACGAAACCGAATCGATCATCTTGTCACGCAGGCGGAGTTTTCCCACCTTGCTGCCCCAGATCATTATGAGGCCCTGCAACACAAACCATGCACCAATCCCTAGATATGCGCCATAGAAACTAACCAGCCAGTTCGGCAAATGCCCGGAACCGAACTTGGCGAGTAGGGTGCCTAAGGCGGTTTTCAAGCCGGTGTCAAGCAGCTCTTGCATGACCGCATGACCCGATTCACCTGCAAGCTCAGTCATGAGACCGGAGCTGCGGCAGCTGCCAACACCCTGCGACTCCTGGGCTGAGAGCGTGAGATAAACGCTGCTCCCCGGCAAAAAACCTCTATTGTGCCGGTCAGTACGACTTGTGCCGGTCAGCCACTGCCACATCGAACGATGATCAGGAAGCGACCGAGAAAGAGTGTAATCGGCTTATAGGCGAGTTGGCACGCTCAGTGACAAGGTCCGCCCCGTGCGCACTGGGAGGATCAGGTCAGCCTCGCTCGGTTGTAAACAAGCTTGGCAACATCTAGGGCTGATCGCCTTTGTTGACGAACAGCAATAAAGACGTTCGGATTATTCATTTTTTTCACCGCTTGTTAACCAGTGAATGAGGAGGTTTTCTTTAGAATTGCTTGTTTTGCCATGACTCAGGAGGTCATTGAAACATGAAGAAACGCCTTTCGACGGTGTTTGCCGGAACTCTCGCGGCAGCACTGGCATTTGGAACATCCCCCGTCAAAATGAATGCACAGGAAAACGACGGCGACCGGGATTTCCATCACCATTTCCACGGGTTTGAACCCGGCAGCATCGTTTTGAGCGGCACAGTCTACACTGGGAACGCCAATACTGTTATCCCGGGCGAAATATTGCCCCACGGATGTCTGAACACCGGCCCGGTCACGAACCCGAATCCTGCCACCGTGAATGTATCTCTCCTCCCGGCCGACATAACCGGCTCCACCACCACAACGGCCGTGACGGTCAGCTGCGGCTATGCGAGCGATAACGGCGAAGCGCCTAATCTCAACGACAATCACAACGTTTGGAACAACGCCAACACCGATCCCAACTTTGGCGTCTCCTCGCCCATCGTTCTCTGGAACCTCAGCACCGATGGCGACACGCTGGGTGTGTTGCCCGTTCCCAGTAACGAGATCGTGACAAGTTTTAGCTCCAAATCCGAGCTCGCTCTGAATCGCTCAATAGATGGCCGGAGCCTGACCTTTATGGCCTATCGCGGCGGTCCCGGCTGCCCCGTCCTCACCCTGGATCCGACGACCAACATTCTAACGCAGGGCACGAACGTCGGTCCCATCTCGCCGACGGCGGCGAACCTCATCGATGTTTCGGCCTCCAGTACGCCGGGCCTCTGTGACCCGACCAATCCCTCAGTCGCGAGCTATGCCGGTGCACCCAATCCGACGGCCTACTACCGCTCCATCGCCGAGGTGGACGCCAGGGGACACGTCTCCTACACGGATGGCGACGCCTACAGCGGCGACAATTCCCGCGCCGTGATCAAAGCGGACAATTGGCTGTATTACACGGTTGGAAACGACAACAACGGGGGGCTGGGAAAGAAGCAGATGCCGATCACCGAGCTCGGCTTCAATCTTTCGCACTCGACGGGGGCAGAACTGTTCGTTCCGGGCGCAACGCCGCTAGTCCCGCCGGACAACAACATGATTTCCTATTTCGTGTTTTCAGGAGACAAAGCCGGTAAGGACACGAACTTCCGCGGCCTAACGATCTTTAACAACACGGTGTACGTCGCGAAGGGCAGCGGCGGTAATGGCATCAATACCGTCTATCAGCTTGGTACTCCGGGCGTTCTACCCACTCCAGCCAACGCCCCTTCGGGCGGCCTCCTGAACGAACCTTTTGCGATCCTCCCTGGATTCCCCAACACCAGTGCCAGCACAAACAGCCCCGGTGGTGACTATCCGTTTGGGATTTGGTTCGCAAACGCGAATACTTTGTATGTCTGTGATGAGGGTGACCTGGTCTATACGCCGAATCAGGTGATCAATGGTCAGGTGAACGTTGCCGATGCGGGTACGCTGGCGACCGCCGGCCTTCAAAAGTGGGTCCTTACCACCACAGCAAGTGGTCCAACCTGGGTGCGCGAGTACGTCATTCAAAATGGACTCAACCTCGGCGTACCCTATAGCGTCGCGAACTATCCCGCATCGATCGAGCCCGCGACCGGCGGATGTCGCAACATTACCGGTGTCGTCAACCGAGACGGCACGGCCACAATTTACGCGGTCACGTCCACGATCAGCCAAAATGGCGACAACGGCGCCGATCCCAACAAGCTGGTGAAAGTCACCGATTCCATCAGCGCCACCCAGCCCGCAACCCACGGTCACCTCGACACGTTCGTCACGATTCGTTCGGCCCGCGCTGGTGAAGCGTTCCGCGGCGTTGCCCTGGCTCCCGAGGAATTCGGCAGATAGAAACCAACAACAGAATGGCAGCTAGGCAAAGCAAGGCTCCCCATGCGAGTTCAACTCGGGGAGCCTTGTTCTTTGTTTGGCGTAAGCTGGGCCGTCTCAAGGCGACGACGAGTTGTTTTTCAAACTCGATGGGCCATGACTGAGCGGTGCGATGATGAGCGGCAGCATCGCGCAGTAATGATCTTGCATCCGGCTGCGACTGTGGACAGGCTCAAAGTTCACAAATGAACTATGAACAAACAAGCGGTCTTCGCCTCTTCCCTCGGGCTCCAACCGCAACGATAAACCCTAAACTCCCTCGGCATTGAAAATCTCCCTAATCGAAGTGCGTCGGCCCTTCCGAGGGAAGTTCGACGAGACTTGTCCGCGCCCGGTCTCCCGCCTGCGCGCTTTTTAGCGTCGCCAGGAATTTCTTAGTGAAGTCCTGCTGCAAATGGAAATCCTGTGCTGCTTGAGACCTATAAACCTCGTAGAAGACGAATGTATCGGGATCGTCTTTTCGCGCCGTGACGTAAAAGGCTTCCACCCCCGACTCCGCCCGCACCAAGGGCAGGTATTGGCGTACGGCCTCAACAAGTTCCATGTGGCGCTGCGGCTGAATTTTTGCTTCGATCAGCATGATCACCTTTTCGTTGCTCATATTGGACTGCTCCTCTCCATTTTCATTGGCCGGCGTGTTCCCGCGCATATTCCACATTCCTGTGGACAATGCCTAATCCCACAGAGCTTCCGAACTGGGTACTAAAAGCTTTCGCGGCCGCAGGCAGGATGGAAGGTCGGTAGGCGAATCCGAGTTTCTGCGGTCGATTCCGTCCACGATGCCGTCAGGGGCCTGATCGAGCAGAAGGAAAGAAGGCGGCCGGACCTTGGTATTCCTTGGACCAGTCTCGATGCTTTACTGGGCTCCAGGTATGGCGCGCAACCCGCTCATGGACACGATGTCAATTCGAAAGAACACCGGCTCTATCTCCAGATCGCCGACTTGTTCCCGCCGTTGGGCCAGTGGGGTTAGCCACCATTGAACGGAATTGGAAAGTCGCCCGCGCGCATGTTCCCGCTCCGCGGAATACTGCGGATCACGGAGCTCCAAATACGTTCCCGTGACAACCACGCTCGTCCAATTCGATCCACTCCCGATTTCATCCACCTGCAGGCAGACCTTTGGATTGTTCCGCATCCACTCAATCTTTTTCCCAAACGTCGAAAAAACGTAAATGAAATCAGGTTCGTAGGAAAAGCTGACCGGCACCACGTAGGGCTGGTTATCCATCGCACATCCAAGCCGCCCGACGGTTACGCGTGCCAGCAGTTCGCTGCATTCCTGTTGGGATATGGAAACGATTTGCATGATCGAATTCTCTCCTAAACGTTGCGATTTGGGCAACGGTTCGGTAGGCTCCAGTTGCTTCCTTACCGATAAATTTTCGATCCTAGAAACGACGAAAACCGCCCAGGCGTCGGGGTATCCCCAAGTTCTGTGCTTTGGCTCGATCGTCCCGGTTTTGCGCCGACAGCCTGGGATGATTTCTATTTTGGGAGGGCTCGGCGACCCGGCTAAATCCAAGACGTTTTCCGAATCATCCCCTCAACATTTGTTTCACCATCCACCCGGGGTTGAAACAGCATTTCCGGTGGCATGAGGTATTCGATTTGTCAAACTGTCAGAGCCCATCTTCTGAGCAACCGATTTCGCGAGACTCTGAAGCAATACTGTTTGAAGAAACTTTACGTTTCTCTACCTGAGATTGCGAGCATTTGTGCGGATTTCGTCATCCAAGCATAGAACTCATCGTCCGGTGAGGAACGAGGTTGCGCGAGATAATGCCTGAAAGATTTGGCGAATTTCCAAGCTTCTCGGTTTCGCTCCTTCGGCCAGCGTTTTGCTTCGTTAGGGCAGGCGGGGCGCTTACGTTTGCTCTTCTGACCATATTCGTCTGCCAGGGCTGCTCGCGCAGGCAAGCTCCCCCGCCCGATGGAGCAGCGCTGTTTGCCCAGCAATGTGCAGGCTGTCATACGAAAAACAACGACTTGCGCGCTCCCGCACCCGGGGCTCTTCATGAGATGAGCAAAGCTTCGATCCTGGCAGCGCTTGAGTCCGGTCGAATGAAGTGGGAAGGAAAACGTCTTTCCAAATCCAAAAAGGAGGCCATCGCAACCTATCTGGCTGCGCCCGAAGCTGTGAGGCCGATGGTAACAGGTTATTGCGCACGTGATCTTGATCCACCCGCCGATCCGCCAGTGTGGGCGGGTTGGGGAAGCGATGTCGGGAATCGGCGATTCCAGCCTACCACTGCCGCCGGGCTGAACCGCAATTCGGTCAAGAGTCTCAAATTTAAATGGGCCTTTGCTTTTCCCGGCGCGGCTGCGACATACGGCCAACCCACTTCATATGCCGGAAGACTTTTCGTTGGAAGCGAAGATGGTACAGTCTACGCTCTTGATTCAGCCACCGGTTGCCTGTGGTGGATTTACAAAGCGTCGACTACGGTGAAAACCGCGATTTCGATTGGCAACCGGGGAACTACTGCTTTCTTCGGCGATACAAATGGTTTCGTTTACGCGGTCAAAGTTGCGGATGGATCGCTGGTGTGGAAGGCTCATCCCGAGTCTCATTCTGCAGCGCGGATTACAGGATCGCCCCTGTTGGTGCGCCCGCGCCTGTATGTTCCCATTTCTTCGGGCGAAGAAGGCGCGTCGGCCGATCCCGCGTATCCATGCTGTACTTTTCGCGGGAGCGTGGTCGCGCTTGATGCTGCCTCCGGCAGGCAAATCTGGAAGGCTTATACCATTGCTGACGCGCCTCAGCCAACCCGCAAGAATCCGCAAGGAGTCCAGTATTCCGGGCCATCCGGGGCGGCGGTGTGGTCGACGCCCACCGCGGATTTGAGGCGAAACGCGCTTTATGTGGCAACCGGCAACAACTATTCCGATCCGCCTTCCGAAATGTCAGACGCGGTCGTTGCCTTCGATATACGAACTGGGAAAAAACTGTGGTCGCGTCAGTTCACTGCCAAGGACGTGTGGAATAGCGGCTGCGTGGCCGACAAGAAGGATAATTGTCCGCAAGACCATGGCGACGATTACGATTTTGGTGCCCCGCCTATATTGACCAAGGTTCGAGGAGGCGGCGATATTCTCTTGTTAGCGCAGAAATCGGGGATGGTCTACGGCTTGGATCCTGATCAGAAAGGCAAGCTGCTGTGGAAACATCGCATCGGCCGCGGCGGGCCTTTGGGCGGAATCGAATGGGGTGGCGCCGCCGATAGTCGCTCTGCCTATTTCCCTCTTTCTGATTTTGATTTCGATAAACCGTTGCTTGGAGGTGGGATGTTCGCACTCAACCTGCACACCGGCCGCTTATCGTGGCATGTAGATCCGCCAACGCCGGCATGCGCCCAGCAGTTCGGTTGCAGCGCTGCGCAAATGGCGCCACCAACATTGATTCCGGGGGCGGTATTCTCGGGCTCGATGGATGGCCATCTTCGCGCCTATGACACACGCGATGGAACTGTAATCTGGGATTTTGATACGGCTCAGAAATTCCACACCACGAATGGCATTGAAGCGCACGGCGGTTCGCTCAACGGCGCAGGACCGACAATCGTAAGTGGAATGGTTTACGTGAATAGTGGCTACACCAATGCGATGGCGGGCAACGTATTGCTGGCGTTTTCTGTTGGCGACGCGAAATAGCTCCGCGAACCAACCTCCCCTGCCCGGATGCTTTCGATGCGTGCAACTAACTAAAGGGCCGCTCCCCCAGGCGGCCCGCCAAACTCCACAGCCGGATGGGGGCGCAGCCGTGGCGGGATCAAGGCCCTCACTGCCTCTCCGGTAGCTGTCGTTGTGACGTAGGTCCCCAATCTCGACTGTTTTCAGTGACCAACTCGCGTTGTGAAGGGGTCCGTCAATAAGCATCTGCGCTAAGTATGTGGCACGATGTCTTCATCAGCAAGAAAGCATGCTCGATCCTTTTACCATTCGCATCGCGACTGGCGGGGCCACGAGGAATAGAAAATCAGGAGAAAGGCCGATGGGACGGAGGAGCGCATTTGAGTCAGCCCTTCGATGCTATGGACATTGCAGCTGAGAGACCGTAAAGTCTGCAAGAGATGAGCCACACCGCCGGTCTTCCTCTCATTACTCAGTACAACCGACATAGGGGACACACAGCAATCATCGATGCGCAGGGGACGTTCACCTACGCCGATTTGCTGCGGGCATCATCTAGGGTAGCCGCCGCATTACTTTCTGGCCGCGAAGATCTACAACAAGCGCGAATCGCGTTTGCGGTTTCGCCGGGATTTGCATGGGTTGCAATGCAGTGGGGTATCTGGCGGGCGGGTGGCGTGGCTGTCCCTTTACCGCCCGGTTCTCCAACGCCCGAGCTGGAGTACTTGATTGACGACAGCCGGGCCTCGATGGTGGTGTGTGACGCCTCGGCGCTGCCGGCTCTATCTCCGGTTGCCGTGTCCCGCGGCATACGCGCATTCGCGTTCGAGGAGCTGTGCATCCACCGGACACCAGAAACGCCGGAAATCGAATTGAACGTAGGGAACGATCGGCGCGCCATGATCCTGTACACCAGCGGCACCTCGAGCCGGCCCAAGGGCGTGGTCACGACCCATGCCAACATCACGGCACAAATCCAGAGCCTGGTGAAGGCCTGGGATTGGTCCGCTGACGATCGCATCCTGTTGTGTTTGCCACTGCACCACGTGCATGGAATCATCAACGTTGTTGGTTGCGCACTTTGGGCCGGAGCGACCTGTCAGATGTTGCCGCGCTTCGACGCAAATGCGGTCTGGGACTCGATCGCCAGCGGCAGCCTAACTCTTTTCATGGCGGTGCCGACGATTTACACGAAGCTCATTGCCACCTGGGATGCAGCTTCCCCGGAACGCCGCAACATTCTGAGTGCGGGCTGCAGGGGAATGCGCTTGATGGTGTCCGGCTCCGCCGCATTGCCGGTGAGCACTCTGCTGCGATGGAAGGAAATCAGTGGTCATACTCTGCTGGAGCGTTACGGTATGACGGAGATTGGCATGGCGCTGTCGAATCCGTTGCACGGCGACCGGGTGCCGGGGAGCGTCGGCAGGCCGCTGCCGGGGGTCGAGGTTCAGTTGGTCGGAGGAGACGGAAATCTGGTTTCTCCCGGAACAGCAGGAGAGATCGAAGTGCGCGGTCCGGGTGTGTTTGCGGAATACTGGGACAAGCCCGAGGCAACCCGCGCTGCTTTCCGCGCTGGCTGGTTTCGTACTGGCGACGCAGCCGTCGTGGAAAATGGGGTCTACCGTATTCTTGGCCGAACAAGCATTGACGTCTTGAAAACAGGAGGGCACAAGGTATCGGCACTAGAGATCGAGGAAGTTCTCCGCCAGCATCCCGCAGTTGCCGAGTGTGCCGTGGTGGGAGTGCCTGATCGAGATTGGGGGGAACGGGTCGCGGCCGCTGTGGTACTGAATGACGGACAGATGCTCGATCTGCTGTCGCTTCGCACCTGGGCCCTGAAGTTGCTGGCGGCGTACAAAGTCCCTTCACGACTTCTCGTGCTGGATGCCCTTCCACGTAACGCGATGGGAAAGGTCTTAAAGCCATCAGTGGTGGAGCTGTTTCAGACGAAGAGTGGGTGAGACTCCGTCGATCTTTCAGTCCCAGATCCCTCCTTTTTCACGCTATACTCTTTCACCGTTCCACCGGAACGGAACCGATTGGCCGCGCCTCCGACCCACGCCTCCTTTGACATTCACGAAGCCCGGACCCGCCATGTTGTCGGTGTTCGGCTTCTACCTTTTCTCTTTGTGCTCTACGTCGTCAACTACATTGACCGCACCAATCTCGCTTACGCCGCCGTCGGCATGAGCCGCACGCTGGGTTTTAGTGACCGCGTCTTCGGCTTGGGGGCAGGCATCTTCTTTGTCAGTTATCTGGCGCTCCAGATCCCCGGTGCACGCATGGTAGAGCGCTTCGGCGCTCGCCGGATGATTTCCTTCTACATGACAGCGTGGGGATCGATCACCATTCTGACCGCCTTCATCCACACGCCCATCCAGCTCTATTTTGCGCGCTTTTTTCTCGGCGCCGCCGAGGCCGGCTTTTTCCCGGGCATCATCGTTTATCTGAGCTATTGGTTCATTCGTGAAGACCGCGCCAAAGCCACAAGCAACTTCATGAGTGCAATTCCGCTTTCTTCAATGCTGGCCTCCCCCCTCGCCGGATGGATTCTTGGTCGGGCGTGGCTGGGTGTCGACGGCTGGCGTTGGCTGTTCGTGTTCGAGGGCGCCCCGGCGATCGTTCTCGGGGCCTTCGCTTACTTCTTCCTCACCGATCGCCCCACCGGTGCCACCTGGCTGCATCCTGCGGAACGGGATTGGTTGCTGCGAACGCTCGAAGCGGAGACTCCGGCTCGCACGGTGCAATCCGGTTTCCGCGATGCTCTCGAGTCACCTCTCATCCGCCTGCTGGCCGCTGTGGCTTTCTTCGCCTACGTCGCGCAGTATACTTTCGTCTTCTGGTTCCCGCTCATATTCAAACGACTGTCCGGCATGCCCGACCTTCATGTCGGCCTGTGGGGCGCGCTCCCGTTCCTTTCGTCTTTTCTCCTGATGCAGATCAACGGTTGGCACTCGGATCGGACGGCAGAACGGCGCTGGCACTCTGCGGTGCCTCTTTTCGTTGCCACGGTTGGATTTCTGCTGCTGACTACGCGCCCTCAGGCAATGCCGGCGCTGCTGGCCGTCTCTATCATGGCGGCAACTGGTACGGTCTACCTGCCGACCTTCTGGGCCATCCCCTCTGAAATTCTGAGCCCCACGTTGGTGGCTACATCGGTCGGTCTCATCAACTCCGTCGGCAGCATCGCCGGCTTCGCCGCTCCCTACGGCTTCGGCTATCTGCAGACCGTCACGGGATCGTTGAACTCTGGCCTCACCCTCACAGCGATCTGCTCGCTTACCGCCGCTCTCCTCATCCTGCTCATCCCTCGGCGCAAACTTGACGGAAAATCCCGATAGCGGACCTTGCAACCGGCTGGTGCAATATGCATTGCACCACCACCAGTTTCTGGCTGAATCAAGTGGAGCCCCGGTTTCAAATGATTACCGACGCCATGGTCACTGGCACCTTCCACAGTTTCCGGGAACAGCAGCAGGCCATCTGCCAATATTGGCGAAATGGAATCGCGATCGCCAACCGTTCATCGGGAAAGCGACGGCAGACGTGATTCTGGACAAGGCGCGATGCTGTAAAGAATTATCCGGAGACAACCGACTGGTAGGTTCGAGCAAATACGACCAAACCATTGGCAGGGATCACTATGTTGGCGGAAGCGGGGAAGCCGTGCCGGGGCGGCCCAGATGCAATGATGCTGCCACCATTGCCGGCCACGACTGGATTCACCCAGTTGTCGTAGACGTCGCTGTTGAAAACCTCCCGCCAGGGGCCAGCGAACGGGAGTCCGATTCCGTAGTTGTACCAGGTATCTTCCGCCAGAGTAGCCACGACAACGATGTCTTGCCCGGTACCGTCGAGCCAGCGATGAAACGCGATTACGCGATTCTGGTCATGAACGTGGAACGGATTGACGTTGTCTCCGCGTAGCGCTGGATAGTTCCAGCGCAGCCGGATCAAGTCTTGAGTAAACCGGAGATGATCTGCCCTCGCGCGATCGGTGCCTGGGTTCAAGCCTGCCCACCAGATCAGGTTGGCGGAGGTAGGATCCCAACTCCATTGCTTGTCCTCCAAAAACTCCTGCCCCATGAAGATCTGTGGAATTCCTGGAGCGGTCAGCAGCAAGCCGGAGGCAAATCGCGAGCGGCTGCGGGCATACCACGACTCGTGATTCGAGCCATCTGCCAGTGCGGGAATGCGCAGGTCGGTTCCCACTTTTACAATATCGTGATTCTCCACGCACGGCACTGCTTGCCAACCATGCGCAAATCCCTGAGGGTAGAGGTTCGAGGCGATGGAATCGAAACTGACAGCGGCACCCTGCCCGTAGGAAGCGGCCTCGACCGCACGGCGAACCGCGCCGCGTAATCCATCATGTTGCACGACATCGAAGCCGGCGCCACCAGCAGCGGTCGGCGTCACGATGGATTGCCAGGACTTTGGGTAGTTGCCGACTTCGCCCGGCCAAAACTCTGCATTCTGCAACAGCCGCGGTTTCTCATAACGCAGCGTATTTGTGAGGTTCGAACAAAACGTCCAACCGGAATCGCAGTTCATCGAAATCAGATCGCTGATCTCGTCATAGCGGAATCCATCGACATGAAATTCGCCGACAAAGTGCAGCGCATTATTGATAAGGAACTGGCGGACATCGTTTTTCCAAAGAGCGAAGGACAGCCCGCCAGTTCCCCGGTCCTGATCCGTGAAGTACAAGCTGTCGTTGTTATTGCCGACGTCTTTGGCGCGGTCCCAGTAGTAGATGCAGTCATCGTCCAATTGCCCGTTCACGGTGAATCCGCCAGCGTGGTTGTAGACCACATCCAATACGACCGCGATGCCGTGGACGTGACAGAGATCGACCAATGCTTTGAGCTGGGCTGGACCTGGTTCGATGTCCCCCAGTGTAAGCGGCGAGCAGTTCTTGGTAACGAGCAAAGCATTGATCGTGGTTAGGTAACCATTCAGAGCAGCTGGATCGGTGATGACGTAGGGAAGTCCGGGGAGAATAAATCGGCGCCGTTGTAACCCATCGATGGGGCAGTCTCCATTTCATCGATGGGGAGCGGTTGCACGACATTAATGCCAAGGTCTGTAAGATAAGGGATCTTCCCGATGATATCGAGGAAGGTCGATGCGGCACCGGGAGAAGCTGGGTTATAGGTTCCAATGTGCAACTGGTAGATGATCATGTTGGTGAAGTCAGGTGTGACGAATGCCGCATCGTGCCAGGGAAAAGCGTTGGCGGAGCGAATCAGGTTGTTGCAGTTGGGAAATGCCGAGGCTGGCGCCAGTTCGCGCGCATACGGATCACGCTTAGGGCCGCTTCCCCCTGGCCCCACGACCAGGAAGGTATAGGGATCACCCTCCTGAGCCGAGCCGACAAAGCCCGACCAGTATCCATTGGCATCTTTTGCCAGCAGCAGATTGTCGCTCCGTCCCGCCAGGGAAGACCCGCCGAAGGTGCCATTGATGTAGACGGCGGTCGCCAGCGGCGCCCAGGCGCGAAACGTGGCGCCGCCTCGAGCGACCAGATTTGCACCCATGGGAGTGTTCGGGGAGATATTCTTTTGGGAAATCATGCCAGGTCTACCTCGACGCGACCACTGAATGAAGCCGCTGCTTTTATTGCAACAGGAAACAGCCCGGAACACAGCCGCCACATTCTATCTATGAGGGCGAAGCCAGAAAAGACACAACGCCCTCGGGGCGCACAACCCGAGCGGGGGGGGCAGTCGGGATCTTGGCCGCAGCTGGCGATCGAGATGTTGCGCCAAACTGATTAGGGAAATCTCACTGTCTTGCGATTGCGGCCCGGCCGGAGCGTAAAACATATTTCTGAATCTTGCCGGTGGCGGTCTTGGGCAGTTCTTTCAGGATTGTGAACGCCGCTGGCACCTTGAAATGTGCCAGCCGCACCCGGGAGAACTGTTTTAGTTCCTCTTCCGTTGCGCCCGCGTCGTTCCTCAGTACCACAAAAGCATGCGGCGCTTCACCCCATTTTTCATGAGGCATGCCCACCACAGCTGCCTCCTCGACGGCAGGATGGGTAAGCAGAACGCTTTCGACCTCCACAGAGGAAATATTTTCACCGCCACTAATGATTACATCTTTCAGGCGGTCACGGATTTCGATGTAGCCGTCAGGGTGAACTACGGCGGCGTCCCCCGTGTGCATCCAGCCCCCGCGGAAAGCATGTGCGGTCGCTTCTGGATCTTGAAAATAACCGCCCATGATAACGTTGCCACGGGCAACGATCTCGCCCAGGGTTTCACCATCGTGGGGTACTTCGTGGCCATTGCCGTTGATGACGCGCAATTCGCCGGACGTAATTAATTCGACTCCCTGGCGAGCTTTAATCGTTGACCGCTGCTCGAGTGGCAGCGCTGTGTGCTCTGGCCGTGGCTCGCAAATCGAGATGAATGGGGACGTCTCGGTCATCCCGTAGATATGGGTTATTTCCCAGCCCAGCTCTCCTTCGACCCGCTGGATGGTAGCAGGCGCCGGGGGGGCTCCTGCGGTTAGAACGCGAATCCCCCCAGGGGTACTGCGGCGCAATTCTGCAGTGACGTTCGCGAGAGAGATCAGCACGGTTGGCGCAGCACAGAGGACGGAGACGGACTCGTGGTTGATCGCTTCGAATACTGCGGGCGGATCGACCCTCCGCAGGCAGATGTGCGCTGCACCCACCGCTGTCACCGCCCACACAAAGGTCCATCCGTTGGCGTGAAACATGGGAAGAGTCCAGAGATACCGATCTGCCGAAGTCATGGGGAAATGGAGCAAGGTGCCAACCACATTCATGTAGGCGTTGCGATGCGTGATCATCACGCCCTTGGGCCGAGAAGTGGTGCCGCTCGTGTAGTTGATCGTCAACAAGTCGTTTTCGCCTATTTCTGGCTTCTCGAAAGTGGGCGCCGTTCGGCTGATGACACGCTGATAATCAAGCCAGCCTCCCCGTGCCCCTTCGAACGCCACGAAGTGCTCGACGCTTGGGATATCATGACGGATGGAATCGAGGGCGTCTAAGTAATCGGAGTGTGCGCAGACTAT
>Ga0123355_10002042_pt1 | contig 28510 bp, 26 predicted proteins | sample TergutEmb28metaG_3_FD_89872 | JGI IMG/M metagenome (GOLD analysis project Ga0123355, IMG submission 89872) | Embiratermes neotenicus P1 segment gut microbial communities from Petit-Saut dam, French Guiana - Emb289 P1 | ecosystem: Host-associated > Arthropoda: Insects > Digestive system > Gut ... | reverse complement strand
AAATCGACGACCGAGAGCGTAGCGAGCAGTCGATTTTTTCCACCAATAACTCGATAAAAGACCAAAGGAGCGTAGCGACGACGTCTTTTATCGAAGGGCAAACGCTTCATGCGTTTGCCCTGCCAAACGACAAACAAGCTCTTAACAAATTGAAGCAAAAGTGATATTATGTATACGAAAAATTTCGTGGATAGATTTATATCATTCCACAAATACTTACTCGAAAGGAGTTTTGTAGTATGAACAAGAAAGTTTTGCTTGTAATTCTTGCTTTGTTAATAATGGTATTGGCAGTAGCTGCTTGTAACCGCGAAAACAGCGAGGACGAAATACCAGCAACGGATCCTGCACCGGAGGTTACAACAGAACCCGAACCCGAACCGGAACCAACTCCTGAGCCTCAGCCAGAACCTGAGCCGGAACCTGAACCCACCCCCGAACCGGAACCAAGAGTAACGGAATCCATAAACTTTGCAGACTTGTTGGAGGATGGTGCAACACTAGCAGAAGTAGATGGCGAACTACACGTAACCAACAGAGAAATAAATGGCGGAGCGTTTATTCCAAACAGTGTAGGCCAATTTCAACTTGGTGATGTTATTCGTGTAGAAGGCCGTGCCAGTCAGTCATTTATTGATGCGGTTGAGTACGCATGGGACAACGACCGTGCACAAGTTTGGATTGGTGCGCAAATTGTTGCTACCAATATGGATGACGAAGATGCAGGCACAGCCCGTGTTGTACAAGTTGGGTTTGTAAACATTGGACAATGGGGCGGCCCTGGCGAGTATTGGGGCATTGATGCATCTTGGGATGCTTTCCTGCAAACCGGAACAATTATCTTAGATGCTGCAATACAAGAAGTTATAACAATTAACTCTTGGAGTGACGCCGCCGGTGGTTATGTATTCTCTCATTATGAATATCCGCTGGAAATGTTAGCATCAGGAGCTAATACAGGTTTATTAATTCAGCTTACAGGTACAGAAGTTTTTGCTGAAGGAGATTTTATTATTTCCAGTATTACTGTGACCCGTTAGATTATTTTGCTATGTACAGATACACAAAAAAAGGATGTTCCCTAAATTAGGGCATCCTTTTTATTTGTAACTGTACTCTGCAAAAACATGTATAAAACTGCTCTAATACCTATGAGGTCGGGGCACTTTATTGTAGTCGGTTAACTGAATATCTTACTTTTATTCATTCGGGTCTATATGGTATGTGGTGTAATAATTATATAAGTACTCCACAAACCCTTCGGCTATAAGCCGCTCTAGCACTGCATTAAATTCTGCCAAAAGCTCTGTATCTTCTTTATTAAAGGCCATACCATACTGCTCTAGCCCAAAGAAATCCGGATCTGTGAAAACTCTTAACGCACCAGGGTTATTTGCTACCATACCACGTGCTACTGGGGCATCTACAATAAATGCGTCAATGCCACCGTTTAGTAGGTCTGTTGTGCCAGGAACAGGGCTGTTATACCTATTTATTGTTTGGAAAGTTACAAGGCCATCTGCTTGGCCATCGGTTACGGCATAATCACCGGTAGTGGCAAGCTGCACGCCAACTATCATGCCTTCAAGGTCTGCCATAGAATGGATGTTGTCATCCATACGAACTACTACATACTGGCCGGCATTAAAATACGGAACTGTGAAATTTACTTGCTCTTGCCTGTCTGGGCGTATTGTCATTGCTGCGGCAATAAAGTCTATACTGCCGTTTTGCAGTGCTAAAATTAGCCCGGCAAACTCTTGGTCTTGGATAATAATATCCACGTCAAGTTCTTCGGCTATTCTGGCAACTAAGGAAACGTCTATGCCAGCATATTGGCCAATTACGCCTTGCCCACGGTCAGCTACAAACTCGAATGGGAAAAACGCAGCATTAGTTCCCATAATTAATGTGCGGCGTGGTGCTTCTTCTGCGCCATTTTCGTACTCATCTGTGTCGTTGGCTGCTTCGTTGTTGTTGCAGGCTGCAAGGGTAAAAATGAAGAATGCAAGAATTGCTAGGATACTAAATTTACTGATAAACTTTTTCATGATAAATTCCTCTTTTCGATTTTTTGTGCGGGCTTAACCCGAAAATTAATGCAATATTTTATCCAAAAATGCTTTTGTTCTTTCGTGGGTAGGGTTTTCGAATAATTCATCTGGCTTGCCCTGCTCCACAATAATGCCTTCGTCCATAAATAGTACACGGCTGCCAACTTCCTTTGCAAAACCCATTTCGTGGGTAACAACTACCATTGTCAAACCTTCTTTTGCGAGTTCTCTCATTACTACAAGCACTTCGCCTACCATCTCCGGGTCTAGTGCAGATGTAGGTTCATCAAAAAGCATAACATCCGGCTCCATGGCTAGGGCTCTGGCAATTGCTACACGCTGCTTTTGCCCACCAGAAAGTTTGCCTGGGTATACCAGTTCCTTTTCCGCAAGACCAACTTTATCTAATAGGTTGCGGGCAAGTTCAGTTGCTTTAGCATCTGGCATCCCTTTAATTTTTCTTGGGCCAATAGTGATGTTTTCTATTACAGTAAGATGAGGGAATAAGTGAAATTGCTGAAAAACCATACCCATTTTTTGCCGTACGTAGTTTATGTCTGTTTTCTTATCTGTAATGTTTAGATCGTTAAATATTATTTCCCCTTCAGACGGAGTTTCCAACCTGTTAAGGGAGCGTAAAAATGTAGACTTGCCTGAGCCGGATGGCCCGATAACTACTACTTTTTCCCCTTTTCGGATTTCCTCGTTTATGCCACGCAGAACATGGAGCTTACCAAAACTAACATTCAAATTTTTTACGCTTATCACGAGGAACCACCCCCTTTTTTACTAAACCATGGGGTTCTCTTTTTAACTTCAGGCGCATCCATGTCAGACGCTCTTAATTTCTTCTCAAACAAGCCTAGCAAGAATGTTAGTACGGAAATTAGAACCAGATACATTACCCCGGATACTAGGAATGGTGTAAACTCTAAGGTACGCCCGGCAATTTGCTGGGCTATTCTTGTAACGTCGGAAACGGCTACGAAGCCTACTATGGCTGTTTCCTTTATAAGTACAATAAACTCGTTTACAAACGTTGGGATGATATTTTTTACCGCTTGTGGCATAACGATGTATCGCATTGTTTGCACACGTGTAAAGCCTAGTGAAAGCCCCGCTTCGGTTTGGCCTTTGTCTATAGACAAAATGCCTGCACGAATTATTTCTGCTACATATGCGCCACTGTTTATGCCCAAAGCTACAATACCTATCCACACACGGTTGCCTCGAAACCCAGCAAATATAATTGCGTTTACAAGCAGTATTTGCGTAACAGAAGGTGTACCGCGAATTATTCCAAGATATATGAATGCAATTGCCCGAAAAATTTTGAACTTAGACATTTTGAAATAAGCGATAATGCTACCTATCAAAAGCCCCAGCAAGACAGCACCAAGGGATATTTGTATGGTTACTAGCATCCCCCGCAAAAACATTTCCCATCGCCCTTGGGATAGTGTCCTTACTATAGACTCCCAAAAGTTATTCGGCATTTGTACTCACCTCCATATGAATAATTATACATAATATTTTGCACGTGTCAATGGCATTTGAATAAATATTCGCATTTTTATTAAAAATTCGAATATTTATTCAAAGGGACTTGCTGTATATAGGTGAGTAATATATAATCTTAGACATATTCATAGAAACTTGGAGAGGAAACAAAAAAATGAGAAAAGTAATAATTATCGGCGCAGCCGGACGGGATTTTCACAACTTCAACACATTTTTCCGCAACAACTCCGCCTACAACGTGGTAGCGTTTACCGCTGCTCAAATCCCAGATATTGCAGATCGTAAATACCCTGCTGCATTAGCAGGTAATTTGTACCCAAACGGCATACCAATCTACCCCCAGGAAGAGCTTGAGGACATTATTCATGAGCTAGGCGCAGATGAATGCGTATTCTCCTACAGCGATGTTTCATATAACACACTCATGAGCATAAGTGCTAAGGTAAACGCCGCCGGTGCCGACTTTACCCTGCTTGGCTACAAGAATACCATGTTAAAAAGCACCAAGCCTATAATTGCCATTGGCGCAGTGCGTACAGGTTGCGGAAAAAGCCAAACAACCTGCCGCATAGCAGAAATTCTTATTAAAAACGGCCTAAAAGTTATTGCCGTGCGTCACCCAATGCCGTATGGAGATTTGGAAGCCCAGAAGGTGCAACGCTTTGCCACATTGCAAGACCTAGACACTCATAAATGCACCATTGAAGAACGAGAAGAGTACGAGCCGCATATCATCCGGGGCAATGTCATTTACGCTGGGGTAGACTACGAAGCAATTCTTCGTGCAGCGGAAGAAGACCCAGCCGGCTGTGATGTTATTTTATGGGATGGCGGAAATAACGACTTCCCCTTTTACAAACCCGACCTTATGGTTACGGTTGTAGACCCACACCGTCCAGGTCATGAGCTTTCTTACTACCCTGGAGAAGTTACATTGCGTATAGCAGACGTGGTTGTTATAAATAAAATTGACAGTGCAGATTTTGTAAATATCCAAACCGTTCGGGAAAACATAGAAAAAGTAAACCCGAGGGCTGCTGTTATTGATGCAGCTTCACCACTTACGGTTACTAGCCCAGATGCAATACGGGGCAAGCGCGTGCTTGTTGTAGAAGACGGCCCAACGCTTACCCATGGCGATATGACAATTGGCGCAGGGGTTGTAGCTGCCCGCCGCTTTGGCGCTGCTGAAATAGTTGACCCAAGAGAATACGCAGTGGGTAAGCTAGCAGAAACTTATAAGGAGTACCCAAACATAGGGAAGTTGTTGCCAGCTATGGGGTATGGAGATGAGCAGGTAAAAGACCTTGCCGCAACTATAGATAAAGTAGATTGCGATTCCGTAGTTATTGCAACACCTATTGATTTGGGGCGGGTAATAAAAATAAACAAACCACACACACGAGTGGAATATAGTTTGCAAGAAATTGGCCAGCCAGATATGGAAGACGTCTTGAAAGAGTTTATTGCCGGAGTGAAAAGTTAATTGTGAATAATTCTAAAATGATGTATAATTTAATTACTTCCTTTGACACGAACTCGAATTGTGGTAACAGGGGGTAAATGCTGTTTTAACAAAAAACAAATAAAAGCCATTGTTAATAATGAGGGTAATGCTGTCAATATTAACAATGGCTTTTATATGTTGCAAAGTATCAGCAATACAGTAATTTGATTTTGCGTTGTCCGATTGTTGGCGCAAGTGCGTCGACGGTGATACCGAAATTATAGTCATTGACTATAATAGTAAAACTTCTATACACACAAATCCTTCCATGCTATAATTTCTCTGAAATTAAAAAAATACTTCCAGGGAGGCTATCATGCTAAACTTTACAAAAAGATGCATAGACGTTTCCAATAAATGCGAAGCCTGTTCTATTTTCGACGTAAACAACAACGGAAATTTAGATATTGTATGTGGCGAGTACTGGTACGAAGGCCCAGACTATGTAAAAAAACATAAAATCTGCGATATTAACTACGAGGGCGAATATTTATGGGATTTTTCTGACTTTCCAATGGATGTAGACGGCGATGGATATATGGATATAATTACTGGCTCCTGGTGGGATGGCGGCTTGTTTTGGCGCAAGAACCCTGGTGGAGACAAAAACAAAACTTGGGAAACAAAAAAAATATGCGACCTCACAAATGTGGAAACCATCCGCTTCTACGATATTGACGGCGACGGAAAGCTAGAAATTTTTCCAAACTGCCCAAACGAACCGGTTTTTTTTATTAAGCTGACAGGTTTTGAAAATGGGGAAGTGCAGTACGAGAAACACGTGATTTCTAAGGAGAACGCAGGACATGGTTTAGGTGTTGGCGATATAGACAGCGATGGTAAATTAGAAATTATCACAACACACGGCATATATCATATGCCAGAAGGCGGTGCAATGAACGGGTTATGGCAGTTTTCCCCGGAGTTTGAGTTGCCATCTGGTGTTAGTGTTCCAATTCTGGTACATGATGTAGACAAAGATGGCATTAACGATCTTATATACGGCATGGGACACGGTTACGGATTGTTTTGGTTAAAGCAAAGTAAAAATGAAGACGGTAGCCATACATGGGAGCAACATACAATAGACGGCGCATGGTCGCAATATCACGATTTGCAATTGCACGATATAAATAACGACGGCGAACTTGAACTGGTAACGGGCAAACGATACAAAGCACATAACGGCAACGACCCGGGGGATAGCAACGATGTATTTATATGCTATTACACATTTACAGACGGTACAATGTATCGCCACATGATTGAATATGGGAACCCGGAAAACGGGGCATCCGGTGTAGGTATTTATTTTAGTTGTGCAGACCTTGCGGGCAACGGCAAGCTGGATATAATAGCACCAGGTAAGGAAGGGCTTTACTTATTTACGCAGAACAAAGCGGCTCCGCCGCCTTTGTTTTCCGAAGTTCGTGAAGCACCGTTTGCGTAGCAAACGGACAGGAAAGTGCGAAGCAGTTTCCTGGCGCAATAATAAATTCAAACGGTTACGGAGAGTAACCATTTGACCTGCGTTTATTTCATATTTAAGCAGAAATTATAGTCAAAATGACTATAATACGCACATGTAGTAACCCGGGAGGGGTTGACATGAAACGGATTCTAGCACTATTTGTTCTTGCATCACTCTTACTTTCTGCCTGTCGCACGCAGTTAGGGGGAGAGCATCATGTTGCAATAGACGAAGACTACACAGTGAATATACAAACTTATGATTTATCAAATTACATCGAAGAAATTGAAATGAAAGAAATTGAAATGGAAGAAATCGAAATGATAGAAATTGAAGGTATAATACGTAAAATTATGCCTGCAGGGTCGCTCACTATCGAACATTTTCTTGAGGACATAAACTACATGGTTTATGTTCTTGAAAATAATTTCCCTCTTTTATGTGTTGCCTATTGGGCACATGGTGTAGACTATAATGAGCTTGCGGATAATGCTCGTAAATTTGTTCTTGCCATGGATGAACCTTGCGAAGACACATTTTTGGCAATAATGATCTATCACTTTATTCCTCTTGTTGGCACAGGGCATTTTAACATTTTCGACCATCATACTTTTGATAGGATGACGCGCAATGCTCACTACGGGGGCTACTTAGGCCAAAAATGGAGGATGAACTTACAACTCATACGCTCACCTTTTGCAAGCCGGTTTTATGAACCGGAAAACCAAGATCGTATCAATAAATATGAAATGGCACTATATGGGTTAGTAGAAACGTACGGAATGCCATCACATCGCTTTTGGGGGGAAGATATAGTACGGCAACCGGTTACTACCAAGTCTATTAAAGAAAATAGGATAGCATACGTTTCCACCGGGCATTCAATGGAGGAACTCAGGCAAGGCAGATTCCAGATATCCAACTTTTTCACTCAAATTACGGATTACGAGCACTTGATTATTGACTTGCGAGGCAATGCCGGAGGAAATATAGACAATTTCCTAGACATTATACTTAGGCCTAATTTGAGAGAAATTATAGAAACCCCCAACGCTTTCTTTTTCTTTTTTGATGGCCCCTATGTTCGCAGGTTTGGTGATATTTTGTTTGAACCTACTATATACAATGGGTTTATGACCATTACCGAGCCTTACCGCCCGGCCAATGAGATTTTGGCTAATAACATTCTTCCCGACATAAGGTATATAGATATTGAAAGATTCCATTACGGTGCCCCTGCCGGCAGATTCGAACCTATCGAACCAACCAGTGAAGGTACCCGTAATGCACCCGCTTTTGGTGGCAAGATATGGTTGCTAACCGACCGTAGTCTTGGTTCTGCCGCACAATTGGCGGCTTTTTATGCAAAAGAGACAGGATATATAACACTTGTTGGAGATATTACAGGTGGCTTTTTTGGTGGCCCACGCACGTTAGCTTTTCTGCCAAACACAGGTATAATATTTTACTTCGATATATTTTATATTACCGACTCACGAGGCAGGCCACTGGAAGCCGGTACAATTCCACACTATTTCAACCGTCCCGGATTGGATGCACTTGAAACTGTGCTGGAGTTAATTTTAGAAACTTATAACCACTAATAAAAGTAGGAGGTTTCAAATGAGAAAAATCAAACTGGGATTCCTTGGAACAGGCTACATGGGACAGTTAGCACATATGCACCATTACGTACAATTTCCTGACCTGTGCGAAATAGTTTCCATTTGCGATGTTAAAATTGACCAAGCAACAAAACTTGCAACCCGTTGGAACATACCAAAAGTAACCGCAGACTATCGGGAACTACTTGCAGACAAACAAATTGATGCGGTAGTTTGTATACAACAGTTTCAAAACCACGTTGTGCTTGTTCCGGATATTCTGCGTGCAGGCAAACACGTATTAACAGAAAAACCCCTTTGCGTATTCCCTAACAACGGTGAAATGTTGGCCGCAGTAGCAAAAGAAACGGGAAAGCTGCACATGGTTGGCTACCATAAACGTTCCGACCCTGCCGTGGAATATGCTATGAAGGTAATAAAAGAATGGAAAGAAAACGGCGAAATGGGTAAGATGACATATATTCGCCTGTCTATGCCGCCGGGGGATTTTCGTAAAGACGCAGATGACCCGCTGCTTACAAACGAACCACCAATGCATGTTCCGCCAGAGCCCGGCCCTGCGGGCATGACAGACGCTGCACGGGATAAGACAATCTGGTTTGTTAACTACTACATTCACCAAGTAAACCTAATGCGCCATTTGCTGGGCGAAGACTATGAAATGACATATGCAGACAAGCATTTCTTTTCTGCAACAAGCGAAAATGGTGTAAATTGTATTTTAGAGCTGGAGCCGTTTAACACGACGGTAGACTGGCAAGAGCATGCCTTAGTCTGCTTCGAAAAAGGGTGGATAAGGATCGACCTTGCCGCACCGCTTGCAACCCAGCTTGCAAGCACCGTGCAAATTTACAAAGACAAACATTGGGATAGCCAATTTATAACCCCAATGATGCCAAACGTATGTGCAATGCGCAACCAAGCTAAAAATTTCTTGTTGGCGCTGCAAGGTGAAAAAGCCGCACCTTGCATATCGGAAGAAGCTGTAAAAGACTTGCGCATAGCAGAAGAATATATCCGCAGGACAGCAGGCGAATACAAGGCGGCATATGTAAAGAAGGGAGTCTGACATGAGCGGGAAAATAGCGATAATAGGTGCAGGTAGCATTGTATTTTGCAGCACTCTTCTTAATGATATATTTAACACCAAAGCTTTAGATGGCTTTGAAATTGCCCTTATGTCACCAACATATTCAAAAATAGAACGTACGAAAAATTATGCAGATAAAATCATCAAACAAAATGGACTAAAAAGTACTGTATACGCAACCACCGACAGGCGCAATGCTTTAAAGGACGCACGCTATGTAATTCTACTCTTCCAAGTAGGCGGCATGGAAGCCTTTGGTATGGACTACGAAATTCCTATGAAATACGGTGTAGACCAATGCATAGGCGACTCATTAGGCCCCGGCGGTGTGTTTAGACTTTTGCGTAGCACAACTTTAATGCGTGAAATAGACCAAGACATGCAAGAACTATGCCCGAATGCAATGGTATTAAACTATGTAAACCCAATGGGTGCTGTGTGTACCTACCTTGGACGGTATACTAACATGAATTACGTTGGCCTATGCCACGGCGTGCAAACCACTATGGATTTGATTGCAGGTTACACCAACACCCCAAAAGATGAAATAGATTTTACCGCTGCTGGCATAAACCATATGGCATGGTTCTTAGAGCTTAAGCACAAAGGGCGTGACTTGTATCCTCTTCTGAAAGAAAATATGGAAAAGCCAGAGTACTTCATAAACGAAAAAGTCCGTGGCGAAGTAATGCGCCAGTGCGGGTATTTTATGACAGAATCCACCGGCCATCTATCCGAATATCTGCCGTGGTTCCGTAAAAATAAAAAAGCCCTAGACGAGTATTGTGATATGCCTGATTTTGGTGGTTCAACAGGCGCATACTATCATTTTGCAAAAAAAATTGCAGCAAAATATGCGGCAGAAGATGTTTTTGCACTGGAAAGCGGGCTGCTTGACCCGCGCAGTAAGGAATACTGCTCGTATGTGCTGGAAGCGTTAGAAATAGGCGTGCCGTTTAAGCTAAACGGGAATGTGTTAAACAAAGGCTATATCCAAAACTTGCCAAACAATTGTTGTGTGGAAGTTCCCATGTTTGTAGACAAAATGGGGATTCATCCAACGGTTGTTGGAGTGTTACCGCCGCATTTAGCGGCTATGAACCAAACGAATATTACAGTGCAATCCCTAGCCGCAGATGGGGCATATAATGCAGACCCAGAGCAAGTGTTTTGGGCAGTAGCAATGGATCCGTTAACCAGCTCTGTGCTTACGCTGCGGGAAATACGAGATATGGTTGCGGATATGTTTGAGGCCGAAGCACAATGGCTACCGGATTTTAAAGGCAAAACGCTCCGCCGTACGGCGAGTATTACTATACCGGCAGGGACAGTACCTGCGGATGTACCAGTTGACCCTGCACTTGCTATTAATAGTAGATTTGGAAAGTTGTAAGAGCTGGTTGAGGCATTTGGGAGAAAACGCTTGCACCATTATTGTGAGTGTGATATATTAATAGGTGTGCGGGAATAACGTTGCCCAATGGCATGTAATTTCTGCAATGTAAGTGATTTTATAGAAATAAATACAATTCCTAAAAGAAACATTGATTATTAAGACAATAAAATAGCGGCTAAATTAGCCGCTTTCTAGGGGCTATAGCGCAGTGGGAGCGCATCTGTCTGGCAGACAGAGGGTCTCGGGTTCAAATCCCGATAGCTCCATATGTAAAAGGCTTGCGGAAATTTATCTGCAAGCTTTTTTATTTATAGTGTTTTATTTGGTGTTATCTTAGTAATACAAAGTTTGCTATTCTCTATTTGACATGTTTTTGCAATTTAACAGTGTAGGAAATATTGTAGTGGCGAAAAGAGAAAATGGGGTGCATTGAGAAAAGTACCAATGTGTCACTATCTATTATTCCTTACAAATACGCCATTCAGCCAAGGTCGGGTAGTATTTTTTGCACGCCAAGAGCGCAGAAATATTTTTCCTTCTACGCCGTTGACCGACTGGATTTGCCGTATCATTGCACAGCCGGCAACGGGAAACAGGTAAAAGCAGCTACACTACTGTAGCGGTTGTTGTAGGCTTGGCTTAGTGTTGCCCAGAACCCGGCCTCTTTCAAAGAACAGATTTTTTATATAGAATTTCGACACGAGGTATGTTACAATTATTGGCAAGGTGTTTTTGTTTTACACGTTGTTTGTGTGTGAGTTGGGCGGCGTGGAGATACTATATTTGTTGGAGGTGAAATATGAGAAAGTCGGTGCCAATATTTGTGATTTTATGTGCTGTATCAATGTTGATTTTAGTGGCTTGTGAAAATGATCCTGCGCAACTGCAGCCTAATCCGTATGAGTTAGCGTCTACTATACCGGTTATCTATGTGGCTACAACAGCGGGTGATTATTTCATGGGTTTTCCTGCTGACCGATTCTTAATAACCGATGATGCTATAAGGCAAGAGTTGTTAGAAATAATAAACACTTCAAAACAATCACCTTTGACCGAAGAAGAAATTATGTCATTTTCGCTCCGCAGTTTTCGCACCCCTTTTGATTTTATTATTGATGATATTCGATACTCTTTTGAAACCCAAGGGAGATTGTTAGTCGTGTTTGATGAGGAGGGGTATATGAGTAAATATTATCATGCATCTGATTTTGAGCGAGTGACTGAAATACACATACAGCAACGCCCCGAATAAGCATAACGCCACACAGCGAGCCTAAAAGCCCCATATCGTAATTATCAAAATTATGTACAGCAAACCCAAATACTCCGAAGCAATCACAACACGCTTCGGGGTATTTTTGTGCCCAACGCTCTAGTTGTCAAATATTCCCTGCATTCTGTGTGGGCGTTTTCAAGCTAAATGACTATAAACAAATGACTATAAACTTCCTCTTGACACATGGTCTACGCATGTAGTACAGTAGGCTACCGAAGTAAACATGGAGGTCATTCTATGGTCAAGATAGCTGATTCAGAGCTTGAAGTAATGCGCATCATTTGGCGAGAGGAGCGGCCAATGCCCTTTGGCGAGATTCGGGCAGAGTTGGAAGCAAAAACAGGCTGGAAGAAATCCACTATCCAAACGCTTGTGTTACGTCTACGTGACAAGGGTGCTATCACAGCACATGAAAAATATGTGACGATGTACAGCGCAAACATCAGCCAAGAGGAATATATCCAATCCGAAGGTGATACTTTTATTGATAAACTATTCGGTGGAAGCGCTAAAAATTTTGTAGCAGCATTATGTCGAAACGGAAAGCTAGACGAAGACGACATTGATGAACTTAAAGCATATTTTACGATGGATGGTGATGATAAATAATGGTTCTAACATTTTTAAGTGAAGCAATTCGCACTATTATCATTATGACATTATCTGGTGGATTGCTTACTCTATTGCTATTGTTCATTAAGCCGATGGTGCGCCATAGGTTGCCAAAATCTGCACAATACTATTTTTGGCTTGTAGTGCTTGCTACATTTCTAATTCCTGCATCAAGAATTGTAGCTTTACCAGTAGCAATTGCAGATATTGCACCAATTTATAATGCTGTCGAGCGCAATATAATTTCAGCAACAGAGGTACGAAATCGCCATACCGCAACAGAGAGGCCTATTCTAACCAATACATCTATTGTTGCTGATTCCCCTAACTTGAGTGCACCCACAACAGCCCTTGAAGAAACACTGCCTTTAACAGAGTCAGAATTAGTTGCGCAAGCCATCACAATTTTTATGGTTGCTTACCCATTTATACTTGTATTAGTGTTGCTCTATAACTTGATAGCCTATGCTAGATTTGTCAGAAAGATACGTAGCAATTATATCAACCCACATTCCTTTGAGTTGGATATCCTTAGAGAGCTTACATGCGGTAAATGCTCACCAATGCTAATTGTAAGCAGCTATGTATCAACACCCATGCTAATTGGGTTTTTTAGGCCAGCGATTGTTTTGCCTAACTACGAATTTACTGAAGAGCAGATGCGAAATATTTTACATCACGAATTAACTCATATGCGGCGTCTTGACATAGCCATCAAGTGGTTATCCCTATTGGCTTGTACTATGCATTGGTTTAATCCCTTTGTGTGGATTGCAAAACGAGAACTTGACCGTGTATGTGAACTTTCTTGTGACGAAATTGTTATCCGCAACATGGACACATACGGAAAACAACATTATGGCGAAACGCTTATTTCCGTAGCATTTACTAAGAAAATCCCCTTGCCAGTGCTTTCCACAACCATGTGCGAAGAAAAACGGGCATTAAAAGAAAGGTTGACAGCAATTATGAAGAGCAAAAAACATACCAAACTAGCGGTTTTAGTATCCGCAATAATCCTTTTAGCGGTTATAATGGCAGCCTGTGCCACCGGTGCCGGCCGCATAAATCAAAGCCCTGGCGAAGATGCTACCAGTTTAGAAACAATTGAACCCGATGCCCAACAAGGAATGGGGAATTCAATAACCGAGCCGGCTATTAGTGATTCGGAAACGCACGAGCCCGGATCAAGTCAGCAAACGCCTGCATCAAACAGGCCCGATTATATAACTATTCTTGGGGAGCAATTTAACACGAACTTAACTGAGTTGTCTCTAAACGGTGCCTTAACAAATGAGGATATTGTGCCGCTAAGATACATGACAGAGTTAACAGCGTTATGGTTTGGTATCATAGACCCTTTTAACCAAATCACCGATTTAAGCCCGCTTGCAGGGCTTACAAATCTGAGGGATTTATATCTTATTGGCGATTATATCTCGGATATAACCCCACTTGCCGGACTTGAAAACCTAACGCACTTGAGTTTTATACGCAACCAAGTCGTTGACATAAGCCCGCTTGCAGGGCTTACAAATTTAGAGATGTTGCAATTTGGAGCTAGCCAAGTTTCCGATATAACCCCACTTGCCGGACTTACAAATTTAACTTCGCTGGACTTATCATGGAACCAAATAACCGACATAACCCCACTTGCAGGGCTTACCAACTTGCATTCACTTTTTCTAAGAGATAATCAAATTACAGACATAACGCCTCTTGCAGGTCTTGCTGATTTAATGCCCTCTAATTTAGCACACCTACATCTTAGTAATAACCAAATTAGCGATCTTACTCCGCTTGCGGGCTTTTATAATTTAGAGTCGTTATGGGTGAATGGAAACCCTATTACAGATTTTTCGGCTGTTGCCCATGTAGACAATGTTATTTTTGAAATGCAATAGCTGTAACTGCTAAAATGTCCCTAAATTCAGCGGTTCATGTTGCCACGCACATGCAAACTTTAAGGTTGACAGCTGGACGTGTCCGCTATGCTGCCCCCGTAAAACCGCTGGATACAAATAACGGAGCTGTCTTGTTAAACATTTTTCATGAATATTATTCATAATTAAATGCTTAACGAGACAGCCCCTATTTTTTTTGCATATAATGGCCATTAACTTCAGAACAGACCAATACAGCTTTGAGATGTTTTCGGGTTAAATGACTATATATGAGTGCCTTGCACCGACATAGCAAAGCGAAGAAGATGCAGGCCGCCTTGCTGACTGCATAAGTCAACTATACGGTTTTCCATTTGAGTTACTATATTTTCGCAACCCCAATCCACTTTTCTAGTGCTCTATATATGCATCATACCTATCTTTCGCCGGTAACGCACCTATCCGCTCTTTATCTGTTTTGCCAAATGGGTTAACTGGCGGCCATACATATCCATTAAAATAATCCGGTACAGATGAAAAATGTAACGAGCTTGGAATTTCAGTCGGTAACAAATTGCTACCAACTGGAGTTAACCTTGCAGGCTCTATTTCATTTTTTGCATAATTATAATCGCACGCCCAATAAAACCTTTCGTACGCCCAATTCCGGTTATCGTCCGGGTTGGTTAGCCCACTACCCATGGCGTCGTCTAACTTACCGTTACCCCTGCCTGCGTGTGTGTTAAAGCGGTAAACTGCAATGCCCTGTTTGTTTTCATCGCCGGGCTTATCCCACACGGCGGCGTTTTTGCCTGTTTCCGGGTTAAGATATACATTGCCCACAGAGGTATGTTCCCCTTGGGGGCCGTCTATTGCCACACCGTTTATAGAGCCTGCAGTTAAACCAATTAAACTGCGCCCAAATGAATGATTACGGAAAAGTACAATCCAGCCGTTGGTACTGGTGCTGTCTGTATGAATATTGGCAGTGTAGTTGCCTTCGTGCAAGTCGGAATGGCTGTAGCCACCGTGACTGGTGTCAAGGGCGGTTTCATTCCAGTCGCTTATGGGCTGCGGGTTGCCTGGGGTTGCGGCGTCTGGGTACTCTCCGTTTACGTGCGGAGTAATTGGCGCATTTGGGATGTAGTTATAGGCAATTACGTTTCCGCCATTTGTTGTTTGGCCAATTAGTGGTTTGTTTAACATATCGCAGATGTTATTATCTATTACACAGTCTGTGCCGTGCCAGCGTACACCATAGCCGTTGCCGCCGGGGCCTACCTGGCTGGAATGGTGAAAATGCCCGCCGGTTACATGGTTACGGTAGCCGTTAAGCTCTACATGGCGTGCCATAAAGCCCCGCCCCGTTTCCGGGTGGAAGAATGTACCGTCGCTTTCTATATTTTTAAGCCAGCTGTAGGAACTTGCGGTGCGTATGTTTACTCCCGGTGTATTCCAAGCCCACTGGTTGCGGTTGTCGTTTGGGGTGGTCATTTGCAACTTCATGTTTTCCAGGCCGATATATTTGTAGTTGTGTGCGCCGGTGTCCCATACTTGTGGGTGTAGGTTTTTGCCACTTTTGCCTACAAGGGGGAAGTTTATGTTTATTCTGTTGGAGAGGATTAGGGTGTTGCCTTCTATGGCGGCTACTTCAATATATTGAGCTACGGGGCGGTCGGCTTCGCTTGCGGGACCGAACTCGCTGTCGTCTGCACGGCGCATAAATTGGTTATGGCCGTTTGGCCATTCTGTGCCGCCTTGTGCGGCTGTGGCATCGTTTGCGTAGCGGTCTAGTTTTAATATTTGCCCAGGGGAGAATATGCTTGCGCCTGCAACGGTAATTCTGTCGGTGCCGGTGTGGGCGTCTTGGATGAGGTCTACAGCTTTGGTTGTGATGGAGAATGCGCCCTCCCGGCCAATGGTTATTGCCCCGGCGTTGCCCGTTGTACCACGGATGATCGTGCTTGTTCCCATGCCCCGCAAAACAACTCCCGGCCGGTTAAGCTCTATTGGGTTATCTCCTGTGTCAAAAATGCCTTCTGTTAGCTGCACGACACGCAGGTTTGTGTGGGATGCTCCGCCGGTTGCCGCAATATCGTCCCCAGCGGCCTGGATGGCTTTGTTTATTGCTTGTGCCGTAGTAGATTGGCTTGTGCATGGGGTTACAGGCTTCCCAAAAAGTGTTATAGCATTTGGTATGCCGCCGGGTATGCCGGCAAGGTGCCAGTCTGTGTAGAAGCCGATTTGGCCAAGTGCGGTTTTTACGTTGTTTGTCATCTTGATCTTCTCCTTGTAATCAAATTTTATCGCAACAGCCCAAGAACGTATTCGAGATAAGGGTCGTAATTATTAACCCAATTCTCAATTGTATATTCTATTAGCACATGCGGGCGGAAAGTTAAATCCGGTGCCACCACACCATTATTGCGTATTGTGTGAAAATTGTTTGGCACAGCCAAATGAAAATTTGAATTTTGCATTATAAGGTTCCACATGGGAAAAGGAAGGCTCCCATAAAAACCGTAGAAGTCTGTCTGCTGCCCAGATGGTTGCCCTACGATTGTTGCACCAAGCTCATACAAGTACCCGCCCCCCAGCAGCGCAGCGGAAATACTACCCTCGTTCATAAAGTAAAACAACTTGTCCTGCGGTACTGCGTTTGCCAGTGCGTTAAAAAGATCGTGATAGAACAAGGTAGCTCCGCCGGGGTTGTTTCTTGCATCAACTACTGCGGCTCTAATGCTGCTGCCTTTTTCGTTAATTTGTTCAATTAAGTCGGCTATAATCTCTTGATTATACCAAGCGAAATATCCGTTAATGCGAATATACAAAACACCGTATTCTTCAATAAAAGTATGCCAATGCGCACTATAAGCATTTTGTAAAAAAAACGGCAGATCTCCTGCATTGCGGCTATAGATAAGTGGTATAGGAAATACATGTGGTAGCCAGTATGTGGAGATATTTAGTACCGCAGGAAGCGGGTCGGGCATGGTTACGGAAATAGCTTCGTTATATTGGTTTACGAATGTGTAGGTTGTTTGTTGCCCGTCACATACATTAAGAGCTTGCAAAATTCCAGGGATATTTAAATCACGTGCAAATTGATGCCTTGCATCATATATATTTTCTACACTCATGAAATGCCCAAACTCGAAAAGAATATCCTGTATGGGAATATCATTAATGGCGATGAGCCTGTGATTAAGCACGTTTGTAAGGTTTTCATCTTCCGCCGTACGGTAAAGATAAAAACCATCGGAAAACCAGCCGAATTCAACTGGGTAGCGGTTGCGCCGCAGGTTGTATAAAAATGTTTCTGCTCTTTGTTGCGCACCTGCGCCAAATATTAAATGATTATCTTGAAACAGCGCCAGAGAACGCTGCAATTCAGCCTTTATTTCAAATTCTGTAATGTAGGGTACACTTTCTAACAGATGGTTTATGTGTTCGTCAAAGGCAATACCAATTTCGATATTGCGGGCTAGTGTATTAACTTCACTATCTACAAATTTAGGATGCCATGCAAAAACGTGGTTACGAAATTGTATAATGTCTTCTTTCCAGCCATCCATGTTAGCATAGACATAATTCACCCAAATGCCGGAGGATATTTCTTCTATTTCATCCTGCAACGGCTGATATTGTTCTATGCTAGGAAATTGCTCTGCAATTTCGCTGCCATCTGTCGGAGAAAAAGCGGCGCAGGAAACGTTTGCTTCGCTCACTGTGCCTAATGCGGCAGAGCCGCTTTCTTGAGGTTGCGTCGTTTCGGCGTTATTCATTTCTTCGGGTATGTCCGGGGTTGATAATGCTTCATTTTCGTTGCTACTTCTTCCACAAGAGGAGAAAAGAAATATCATTAACACAAATATAATTATAGACTTTTTCATATTGGCAGCTCCTAATATTTATTTTACTCCGCCAACTGCCTTTGCAACAGCTCGGCTACCCAAATAAACCATGCCGTCCCTGGCCATGGCCTCGTTTTTGCTAAGGCTAGAGGTAATTGTAATTTCACCACTTGGGTTTGCGCCACGTCGCATGGCTTCTGCATATGCTCCGTTTTTTGCATCTTCTACTGCATATACTTCCGCCTCTTCAAGTGTTTCAAATTCCTTTGTTCCGATGTTGCCATACACAATATATCCGGTTATATTTACATTGTTGGATATTGGCCTTATTTCCACAACATTTGTAGCATACACATTGCCTACAATTGCTCCAATGGCGTTTGCAACTTCGCAATGGTTGGGGGTTATTGCCTTTGTGCCAAGGAGTTTGGCTACGTCGTGCAAGAAAATACGGGTTGGTGCACCCACTCCGGTTAGGGTAAAGTTGGTTGTAAAATTTGTTGTCAGTAAGCTGTTTTTTGCAGTGTTGTAGCTTTCTGCTATTAGCTGCTCCACAGCTTTGCTTACGCCATTTTTCATGTAATGCGTATTATTGTTTTCCAACAGAACTTTTACAATGCTTACGTATAGCTTCATTTTTATACTGTCGTAAACTTGGTTGCATAGCTCTTCTACACTTACCTCTAAATTTGACGCCACAAATTGCGCAGCCAGTACAGAGGCTTCCTTTGGGAATTTTGAAAAATCCCCTCTTATATGCATAATATCCGTTGGTGTAAGCCCGCATATTTGAACAACGCCTTCGTTTATGAGTTTTGTTACATTAAAATTGTACATATCTTTGCCCGATATGGCAGAAGCTGCGTCTTGCAATATTAGGGGGCCGTTTTTAAGTGCGGCGCAAAATTGCTTTTCTTCCGAGGTGTAGCGGTCGTTATTTTCTATATCTTTAACCAAGATGTAATGCTCGTGCATGAAGTGGGTATGCCTGTGAGTATTTTCTAGCAAGTTTTGCAAATTGCTGATGATTTGTGGGTATTTTGCAGCCGCTACACATATTGGAACAATTCTGTAATCTTCCAAAAACAGTTTTGCGTCTTTGTAGTGTATTGCGGTGTCGCCACCTAGGCCAAAAGTGTTAATGTACAGGCCGTTAACAAAAGTTTTCCATTTGCCTATGCGCACGCCGTCGGTTACGGTTACGGGTTCACCATTTTTTATAAGGGCAATGTCTGTGGTTGTGCCGCCCATGTCTACTACAATTGTGTTTGGTTCATCTGCCAAGTAGCCGCTGCCCAAAACGCTGGCAGCTGGGCCGCATAACAGTGTTTCTACCGGGCGGATATGGGCAAATCCTTCCGACATAAGGCTGCCGTCGCTACGGACAATTATCAACTCTGCTTTAATGCCACGCAATGTCATGGCCTCTTTTATTGCGGCCAAAAACTCCCGTATTACGGGAACAAGCCGGGCGTTTAGCAATGCGCTTGCCCCGCGTTGCAGGCAATTTAGCTCGTTAAATAACTCGTGAGAACAGATTACAGGCATATCGTGTTTTTGTAAAAATAATTCCTTCGCCTTTTTTTCCACTACGGCACCGTTACGTATGGCGTTCATTTCAATAATTCCAACGCCGTCTAGCCCGTGGAAGTCGTTTTCTATATTTGTGCAAAACATTTCCCAATCCGGTTCACGCTCAATTTCACCGGAAAATTTTGTGTAGCTTTCTTGGATGTATATTTCATGTGAAGGGGGAAGGCCGTATGCTTTGCCGTTTTTGTCTATTACTTTTGCATCTCCGCCCAGGAAGATGAGTTTTGCGTTACCGCCCCTGTCTTCTACGCAAGCGTTGGTTGCCAGTGTTGTGGAGAGCGAAATTACTTCTGCCTTTTTTAGCGGCTCTACTGGTAGTGCGTCTAAGGCTTCTAAAATCCCGATGGATAAGTCTTGTTTTGTGGTAAGTGCCTTGGCTGTGCCAAGGACTTTTTTGTTTGTTAAGTCGTAAACTACAGCGTCGGTATATGTGCCACCGGTGTCTATTCCTATTCCAATTTTCATTTAAAGTAACCTCCGAGTTGTTGGTTTAAAATTCAAATGATCGCAAATACGGATCAGTTGGGTTTGGCAAAAACGAGAAAAATATCGGATGACAAGGAAAGAAATGTATGTCATACTTGTGTAACAAAATTGTAGTCCAAGTATAACCCAAAACCGGAGAGGAAGAAAGACCATGAGTTACTATACCGTCAAAAAAATCTACCCTTGGCTGTACAGCATTTATGATCCGCAAGCGGTCTTTTGTTACTTAATAGTTGGCAAAAAATCCGCCTTGTTGTACGACACTGCATATGGCATTGAACCGCTGGATGATGCAGTACGGCAAGTGTGCGGCCTTCCATATGAAGTTATACTTAGCCATGGCCATATAGACCATGTAAACGGCGCATTTCAATTTGATGAAACATGGATTCACCCTGCGGATTATGAGCTGTGTTTACGCCATACATCCAAAACGGCAAGGCGCAAAATTGTAGAGCAATTAGACATGCAGCATAAAGATGAATTTATAGCTAAAGGCGCAGGTAACTTAAAAATGCTGCCGGATGAAAAAATATTCGACCTTGGCGGGCTAACTGTAGAGGTTATTCCAATGCCAGGGCACACACCCGGCTCTGTAGGTCTATTAATACACGAGCATAAAGTTTTGCTGGACAGCGATGCCGCCTGTTATCACATGTGGATGTTTTTAGAAGAAAGTCTTGACATGAGTATTTACATTAACATGCTAAAACAGGTTAAGAAGTTGGACTTTAACACATTTTTTGTAGGCCACTTAGATAAAGAGCTACCAAAAGCGGATTTTGATAGATATATTGCGGTTGCGGAAAATATTGATGTTGAAAAGTCTGAGTCATATCCCGCATTGACAGAATTAGGCGGACGTATGTATTCCGAAGGCGATGTTTCTGTTGTGTTTAACCCAAACCGATTGTAGTAAATTATGTTATTGGAGGAAAAAAACAATGTCAGAACAAAACATGGAAACGATTATTAAACAATCCCTTACAGGTGACGCACAGCAAAATGCATTAGAACTTTCTGCGTTTATGGATGAGAATGGAGTATCATGCATGCGCAGCACAGGCGGTTATTGGGCAGACAAAATTTATTTTGTCTGCAACTATAACGACCAAAGTGTATGTTACATTTCAATCAACGAGCATGAAAACAACACGTGGTATATAACCGGAGACGATAGTGGAGATGCTTGGTATGAAAACGTTGTGCTGGACGAAAGCATAAAAGAGATTGCATGGCAAAACATAGACATTTGTACAAATTATGATTCTTGCCGTTCGTGTGGTAACCCAGGAAAGATGTCGCGCAAAAAAATATTTGGAAAAGAATTTGATAATGTTTGCCCCGTTACTATAAAATTTACAAACCCGGATGCGAAGGCTGTGGAGTGTATGAAAGCAGTTTTTACGGCACGGGTTAATCATATACAAAAAAATATTTTGAAGGAGTTATAAAATGAATTGTATAATTATCTGCACATTTGATAGCGAATCGCAAAGATGGACAGCTGTTTCTGATGATGAATACGGGCTGGTATTGGAATCTAACTCATTAGAGGCTCTTATGGAACGAGTAAAAATTGCAATGCCCGATATGCTTGAATTCACATGTAATTATACCGGCCCTATAAGCCTACATTTTAAAGCCGAACGCATAACACAGTTAGAGGCGGCAGTATAATGGCTGATTATACAAAAAAAGTTCGAGAAATATTATCAGACAATGGGTTGTTGCACGAAAAGGCAAAGGCGATCACGTTATTTGGTATAATCAGACTACAAAAAGAACAGCATCTGTAGATAGCGAAATTATAGTCACATGAACTTAAAAAAGCTGGGCTGGGAAAACATTTTTAATGATTTGTGAAAGGTTGTGCGAAGTGACACAAACAAAAGAACTTTTCGAAAAAGTAACAAAAAACATATCCACTGTTGTTATAGGCCGGGAATCTTCTATTAAACTAGCCATAACAGCCCTATTAGCCAAAGGCCACGTGCTACTAGAAGATGTACCCGGCTCCGGCAAAACGCTACTGGCCAAATCCTTAGCAGCGTCCATCCATTGCGACTTTAAGCGTATACAATTCACCCCAGACTTACTGCCATCAGACATTACGGGCATTAATTTCCTAAACATGAAAACATCTGAGTTCGAATTCATGCCGGGTCCAGTGTTCGCAAATATTGTTTTAGCAGACGAAATTAACCGTGCAACCCCCAAAACTCAAGCGGGCTTATTAGAATGCATGGAAGAGCATCAGGTTACAATAGATACCATAACACGCAAGCTGCCGCCGCCATTTATGGTTATTGCAACCCAAAACCCGATAGATACGCAAGGTGTTTTCCCACTACCGGAAGCTCAGCTGGACAGATTTACGTTCAAAATCCCAATGCGTTATACAGAGCATGATGCCACCGTGGAAATTTTGCGCCAGCACAAAACAGAGCAAGCCCCTCTTACACCTGTAGTTACTCGTGAAGAAATTACCGCCGCCCAAGCACAAATACCAGATGTATTCGTTCACGACGACATAATGAATTACATCGTAACCCTAATAGAAGCCACCCGCACAGCCCCCGGCGTACTGCTTGGTGTAAGTGCCAGAGGCGCACTGGTTCTAATGCGTGTAGCGCAAACCATAGCCGCAACAAACGGCCGCAACTTTTGCATACCAGACGATGTAAAGGAAGGCTCTATCCCAGTTATGGCACACAGGCTCATTTTAAAAGGAGCAGAGCGTGTAAGGAAAAACGCTGCGGAAGAAATTGTACAAGAAATTTTGAACACCACCACCACGCCAACCGAATTTGTGACTAATGGCGAATAGAAGATGAACATTCTCATAATCTTTTTGAGCCTAACCCCGCTAATAATAGCCTACTTAGTTCTTAGGCGCATTGGTATTGGGCGGGTAGAATATCGCCGCTACTTCTCCGAAGAAGGAGTTTTTGAAGGGGAAACGGTGCTGCTTATAGAAGAAATCAGCAACCGTTTTTTCCTTCCGCTTATAATGGTGGACGTAGATGTTTGTATTAACAACGACCTGCAAGTCGCCGGGTACCGCTCTGCAAGCGGGGGAATGCAGCAGTTCATAAGCCGATTTTATTTGCCGTCTTTTATGCAGGTTAAGCGTTCTATTAGGCTAACTTGCGTTAAGCGTGGCTATTACAGGTTAGAGTCTGTGAATATATGCGGCATTCCGCTTACTGCAAATGCAGAGTTGCATGTATACCCGCAAGCCCTGCCCTACGGGGAAAGTAGCCCAATGGAAAATGAAATGCAAAATACCGCCCAAACAGACAGGCGGCTGTTTCAAGACCCATTTAGCTTTTCCGGCATACGAGATTACCGTCAAGGAGATGCTTTTCGCAGTATAAATTACAAAGCCACAGCCAAAACAGGTACAATAAAAGTTAACGACCGAGACTTTTTTTCCAGTCGAAATATTATGGTTTATATCGATTTTGCTCAAAGCTACCCTCACCCACTAACTACAGAAGCGTATTCTGCCCTTATGGAGCGTGCCTTGTCTTATTCTGCAGATATGGTGTGGAGTTCTATTCAGCAGGGGTTTAGTGTGGGCTTTGCGGCAAATTGTCGTGCATTGGGGCGTAATAAAAATTTCACAAGCTTCCCAATGGGACGAGGACATAGCCATTATATTGAAATTTTGCGGGAGATGGCCGCTATTCGTATGATGGAAGGCTGCTCTTTTATGTGGTTGCTAAAGCAGGATTTGGACACACTATGGAATGTAGATATCTATATTATGACAACCAATGCATCCCAGCCGCTGGACGAAGTTGCAGATATTTATACAAGCAGAGGGAATCACGTTACGGTTCTTGCATTGGAGGATGATATGTAATGAGAACTTTCCATGAAAATAAAAAAGTATTTATTATTTTTATCATATCTTTTTTGGTAGCCGCAATTACGAATATCATCTTTTTTGCCACAGGTGGCACTAACTTTTTCTTATTTATATTACAAATTCTATCGCTAATAAACCTACTCGTCCAACTAAAACATTTGGCCAAGGTTCTGGTAAAATACATCAAAATCAAACCTTCTAATAAAATTAGAAAGGCTATGCTAAGAGTTGCAAATTTATTTGGCGCACTGTTTAGCATGTTGGCAAAAATAACTAACACAATAAGCGAAAGAGCAAAAAATATTTTTGACAAACTCATACCCCACGGAAAAGGCCCGCTACTACGCCGCTACAACGACGAAATGGCATATATAAAAAACGAAAAAAGCCGCCTTCGCAACAAACTAAGAAAAATGAAGTGGCGCAACCTAGAAACCAACCGAGACCGCATTAGGTTTATTTACATTGCATTTTTGAAAAAGCAAATAAAAGCCGGAGCACCAATAAGTCTTGCAGATACCCCTAATGAACTGTATCTAAAATTGCAAGAAAAAAATAGCACCGACCACTCGCTGTTTTCGTTATACAATACTGCACGGTACAATAATGAAGACGACAGCATTACCACAGAAGATGTAGAAATGCTGCGACGGAAATAGTTTTTGTTTTAATGTATAAATTACATAAAATTCGGCGATATTGATGTTGTGACCTTAAACTCCGTTTAAGGAACAACTAAATATCCCCCCTCAAAACCCGATCTCTCCCCCCAGAGGTCGGGTCTTCCTTTTATATAATCAAATGACTATACTTTATAGTAAACCTCACCGGCTTTCATCTCAATCCCTCTATGATACATAAGCTCAGATACTGTAACCAGCTGAAAACCACGGGCTATAAGGCTTGGAATCAGCCGTTCCATAGCATCTGCCGTAGCAGACAGCAAGTCATGAAGAACAACAATGTCTCCATCTCTTACTCTCTCGTATATGGCGTTAAATATGGCATCTGCATTCCGTGTCTCCCAGTCTCTTGGGTCTACAGACCACTGAATTAACGAAAATCCTAGCTCTCCTGCCACCCGTGTTACTGCTTCGTTATAAACTCCAAATGGCGCACGGAAAAAACTTGGTACAGACACTACTATATCTTCTATTGCCACATGAGTTTGCAGAATTTGCTTTCTTATTTCGTCATCCGACAGTTCTGTGAGGCGGGCATGGTTCCACGAATGCCCGGCTACTTCCGAGCCTTGATTGTGGATACGCTCTACAATTTGCGGGTACTTGTATACTCTGCTTCCAACTGCAAAAAACGTTGCACTTGAATTATTTTCGACCAATGTGTCTAAAATGTGCAATGTGTACCGAGATGGGCCGTCGTCAAATGTAATGGCAATCATTGGCCTTGATGGGTCTATGTTTGGCGTTGTTTCAACAGGAGGCTCTGGTCGTGGGACGTATTTTAAAAGCCTTATCCAGTCCATGTCTCGGATATTTTCCGGTACATATGTAACGTCCGCCGCTTTTACAGCAAGTCCGGACATTAAAATTATTAGTAAAATAGTTGAAAATAATATTTTATAGGTCATATCTTACACCATCCTAGGCAAAATTATTGTGATAACAATATATATCCCCACAACAGACACCAGACACCAGTCTATTCTTGAATGCAAAGGGAGTTCTTCTCTTTCAACTTCGGGAACCTCATCTGTTTCCGGCTCTGGGGATGCGTTTTGTATGTCAAACTCCGCATTCCTTTTGCGGTTGTGGGCTACAAATGCCCGGAATAAAAATACTGCCCCAATTGTTGTTCCAATGGCAATAACGCCTATAACTGCAACAGCAAACAGTTCTTCGTTAATACCGTAAAAAAGGTCGTACATACGTTGAGCCATATAAGGGTCTGTATCCGCCAGCGAATTGTACATGGCTTGAGCTAAGCTTATGTCTGCCGCCTCCGCCGCATAGTCGTATGATTGCATAACCCAATGCATAAAAGAAACTTGGCTACCGTTTATAATAAAATGAGAAAAGATTGCCGCCCAAATATTTCTGGTAAAGTATAGAATATAGGCGAAAACAACCCCTAAAATAAACGTGTATGCAAATTGGTGAAGGTTGAAATGCATAATCCCAAACAGGAAACCATTTAGTACGGCAATTTTTGCAATTTTCCCCCGTGAGGCAGACTGTATATACCCACGGAATACCACTTCCTCTACAATGCTGGGTGTAACGGCAATGGCAAGCATCATCAGCCACCAAGGGTGGCCAGTGTTTGCAAAGCCAGAAAGAAGCTCCGCCACATCGTTGTCTACAAACTGGCTTGTTATGCCGGAAATGAACATCATAACCGGTATAACAAGAAGTGTAAAGAATAAGACATATACCCAGTTCATTACGCCCATGGGCTGGCTGGGCATATGCCTCTTGAACGAGCCCTTGGTTATTGCAAGCCATATTGTAAGCGGTAAAATTAACCGAACCACCTGCATGATAATAAGAAACCACAGGGAGTTGAATACTTCGTTAGAAATTCCGCTAAAGTAAATAATAGAGCCAACGAGCTCCGAAATACCAATAAAAAATAATACCAAAAACAGCATAAATGCTGTTGCAGGGTTTCTATATTTTATTCCGGGGTTCATCCAAAAATAACCTCCAACGCTTCTGCTATTCGATGCACTCTTGATGTATTAAAGGCCACGGTAAAATACAAATCTTTTGTGCCCGGGTTTATATTTTCGAAAAACGGGGTATTTCCTACGGCAATTGCCAATATTTCTGTATTTTCTGGCTCGTCTCGAAAGGTATATGTGATGGTAAGCAAGTGCTCTGTTGCGTTGTTGTAAGCTGTGGGATTTGTTCTAGCAAGTTGTTCCATTACAGAATGCATTGGAAGCAGGAACCCGGCTTCTGCAAGTTCTAAAACACCCCTTTGTGGGGTTATAAATATATCTATCCCGCCTACGTGCAGCATAGCGGTAAAACGTTGCTGCGTTGTATTTCCTACTTGTAGTGCTTCCGTCCGGGCATAGGAAGTTACGGCAACTATGTCCCGGTTTGGATTGTTTACAATGTGGGCAAGGTTTTCGCTAGTTTGTTCAAGCACTTCCTGCCTGCTGTCGGGAATAAGCCATGCGATGTATAGATACTCCCGCTCCGAAGGGAGTAGGATAGCAATTAACATACCTGTGATAAGAACAAAAATAAGCAAATGGAATTTGTAATATTCCCATAAATATTGCCGTGCTTCTGTAAATCCCATTTTACGAAGTTTTGAGCCTTCTGTCTGGAATATGTTTTTTATTTTTTGTATCACGGTTCCACCCCGCCTAAAAAGTTTAACGCACGTGGCAAGGCATCTTTTGAATTTTTCCATGGCTCATTTGCATTGCGATGGTCGAATTTTTGCACAAACCAGTCTAAATCCCCTTCTAGCTCTTGTGTGAATTTTTGCCATATTGGCAGTATCACATCCAGAAATTTTTCACGTTTACCACGTCCTAGTTTTTCTGCCGATTCTAATAATGTAATAAAACACGGCAGACAATAGCTTGTTTGACTTTCTACAAGTTTTGCGTCTTCCCCGCCTTTGTTCCATATATAAAAGAAAGTATCTACGTACCGGGTAAAAGTGCTGCTTACACGGTTGCATATATAGCAGGATGCGTTAATTTTTGCCAAGTGCTCTTTTAAGCGAGGCAGTGCGGAGTTAGGGTCTTTGCCAAATAAGGGGATAGGGCGCCTGCCGTTTACAATGTCGCTTGTGTCTTTGCATAGGCGTTGCATATGGGTGTGTAGCATTAGTGCAAGGCCAAGGCGGTTTTGCTCTTTGTACATAGCATGCATGTGTGTTTTGCAAAAGCCTGTTTTGTTTGTTTCCATACGGACGTCGTCTTCCATATAAGCGGGACCTAGTATAAATTGTATAACGTCATGTTCCAGTTTTTTTTGCATTGTACAAAAGGCACAAACCTGTGGGTTGCGCAAGGCGTCTAGTACAGGGATTGTATGAATATGGTCAGGCATGGAGAGCCTCCTTTTGATTAGGGGATAGCTGTGACAAATTCTAAGACTATGCCGAAGATTTTAACACAGATATTTTGTTAGGTATAGTGGGAGTTGGCTAGTCGCCAGGGCAAACGCATGAAGCGTTTGCCCTTCGATAAAAGACGTCGTCGCTACGCTCCTTTGGTCTTTTATCGAGTTATTGGTGGAAAAAATCGACTGCTCGCTACGCTCTCGGTCGTCGATTTT
>Ga0123355_10002041_pt1 | contig 28523 bp, 22 predicted proteins | sample TergutEmb28metaG_3_FD_89872 | JGI IMG/M metagenome (GOLD analysis project Ga0123355, IMG submission 89872) | Embiratermes neotenicus P1 segment gut microbial communities from Petit-Saut dam, French Guiana - Emb289 P1 | ecosystem: Host-associated > Arthropoda: Insects > Digestive system > Gut ... | reverse complement strand
GGAAACCATCATCAATTTCTAAATTTTGCAACGGATTAAGCCCTGCCATTACAACATCCTGGCCTATGGCACCTATTATGGCGTCTGCCTGAACCCACTCATCTGCGCCTTCCATAGGGGCAGGCCGCTTGCGCCCGCTGGCATCCGGCTCGCCAAGGGTCATTTTTTGCAGGGCTATTCCCGTTACACATCCGTTTTCATGGGTTATTTTCTTGGGAGCGGTAAGAAATAAAAATTGCACACCTTCGGCAATGGCCTCTTCAATTTCCGCTTCTTCTGCGGGCATTTCTTCGCGGGTACGGCGGTAGGATACGAAGACCTCCGCACCTAAACGCAAGGCCGTACGCGCGGCGTCCATAGCGGTGTTGCTCCCACCTACCACTATTACCCGGCGGCCCATGGGGGGGCATTCCCCACCTGCAACCGTTTTTAGAAAATCTATACCGCCAAAAACGCCCCGCGAATCCTCGCCTTTGCACCATATAGGCTTGCTTGCACCTGCACCAACAGCAACAATTACGCAGTCGTACTTGGCTTGCAGTTCCGGCAGCATGACATCATGCCCCAGTGCCATGTTGTTTTTGAATACAATACCCATCTTTTGCAAAACTTCAAGTTCCGCATCTAAAATAGCTTTAGGCAAGCGGTATTCGGGAATGCCATAACGCAAAAGCCCTCCCATTTTTGGCATGGCTTCAAATACATCTGCTATATGCCCGGCGCGCCGCAAGAAATAAGCCGCCGTTAAACCAGCAGGCCCGCCGCCTATGATTGCCACTTTTTTACCTGTATCCGGTAATGTCTCCGGCGCGTAACCGCCGCTCAGGTGAATATCTGCGGCAAAACGTTTCAGCCCTGCGATATTTACCGCCTCATCAACCAGCTTGCGGCGGCATTTTTCTTCACATGGACGCGGACAAATGCGCGCTACAGACGCCGGAAACGGATGGGCATCTTTCATGCGCTTCACAGCGTCTAGGGTTTTGCCTTCTGCAATAAGCGCAATGTACCCCTGGCAGTCGGTTTCTGCCGGGCAAGCCAGCTGGCATGGTGCTTTGCAATCCCCTGCGTGGGTAGAAAGTGACAGCTCCAAAAGCGTTTTGCGTGCGGTAGTAACCTTTTCGGATTCTGTATACACTGCCATTCCGTCGGAAATTGGCGTAGCGCAGGCGCGCAAAAGCCGCGGAACACCTGCCACTTCCACCACACAAATGCCGCACGCCCCAGATGGCGCAAGCGCCTCTGCATAGCACATGGTTGGAATGTAAATATCATTCTGCTGCGCTAAAGATAAAATTGTTTGACCCGGAATGCCTTTACACGCCTTGCCGTTTATGGTTAATGTCATTCATCTCGACCTTTCAATAATATGTAATTTATCGCAAACGCTATGTAGAATTATACTACCAGCCACGGGCATTGTCTAATGGATATGTGAAGACAATATTCAACTGACCCGATTTTCGGGTCAGTTGAATATGCAGCAAGTGCATACAAAAAAGCCCGGTACCGCAAAATTGGCAACCGGGCATGATTTCAAATTTTATTTCTTGAAACTATTGCTTTATATAACTATATACCATGCCATCCACCTGCAAGCTCTCTATAGTAAGCACATCACCACTTATAGAGAAAGTCCAGCGCTCGTCACGAATAAAAAGAGGAGAAAGTTCGCCAATAAGGTCAATATTTAAGCGTGTCCCATCTGTTGACCATATGAAGTATTGAACTTCTATACCAGCTATACCACGGCTACCAGTTCCATCTGCGTTAAAAACATAACGCCACTCGGCCATCTCATCCCATGCCCATGTTCCAACAAGCGGGTTTACATGCGCTTCTTCAACAACTTCTTGCACTTCGGCTCCAAACATTGCTGCCGCATATTCAACGGTTACAAATACTGTGCCGTTGTCGTTAAATGTACCTTCTACAGATACTGCAACTACTGTAACGCTGCCATCTGCACTAATTACCAAAGCGGAATTAGTGGCGCCATCCCATTGCACTGTATAGCCATGGGCATAAGCCTCTAAACGTAGGGATACAAATCCTGTTCTATCAGCTACCGCACCAGTTGTAACAACGGCGACAGGAACTGGTGGTGGCGGCGGAATTATAAATACAACCTGCCGAGCAGGAAGTGTAAAAGGCAATTCAACGCCACCAATACGTGCCAACACAGTATTAAGGGCGTCCATACCAGGGGCATTTAGAATTTGTGGAATAACACCAAATTCTTCAATAGAGCGGCCATATTGGTCTACGGTGTAGCCAAGGTCTATACGGAACAAGATACCTGTGTTTGGCAGTGCTGCAAAGGTATACAAAACGCCGGTAACGCCTGCTGTAGGCTCACCCACAACCGTTGCAAAACCGGTTGCAATAGAAAGGTTTGCCGCGTTTTCGGACGCAGATGCAGAGCCGCCGTCTACAAGCAGCCAAACTGTGCCGCCAAACGGAATACCATATTCCGATGGAACAACTTCCGTATAGCGTATGATTGCGTAATCCAGAAGTGCAAGGTCGTCTTGGTTAAATTGTGTAAAGCCTCTTTGTGCAACAAATTCTGCCGCAGGAACGATATCGTACAAAATACCACCAACCATGCTTGATGGGTTTACGAAAAAGCCTTCTGTTTTTTCGCTTGCAATAAAAAATTCATAGTTGAAAAACTCCGCACTATCGCTCATTAACATACCATAAACAAGTGACGGAAAGTAGTTCGTCCAACCGCCGCCATTGCCACGAATATCTATAATGAGATGCTCAAAATCTTGAATTTCTTCATAAAATGGGAATAGAGATCCGCTATCAAAGAGCATGTTGCCCAAGAAGCTGGCGATACGCAAGTAAGCAATACGCCCTTCTTCGATAATGTGAGTAGTGATATTGTCTGGGTCTTCGAAGCCCAAAAATTCGCTAAGGTTTATGGTCAAGTCAAACTCTGAAGGGTCGATATCATAGAACCACAGCACGGAAGGAGTGCTGAAAATATCGTAATGAAGTTGTTGGAAACGAAGTGCTGCGTCAAGAAGACTCTCAACGAGCTCCAAGGAAACGCCAGCGTATACAAGCGCGTCAATTTCTTCTTGAGAAAGTTCTATACCATTGTGTATAGTTTGTGCCGCAGCCAAAAACACTTGTTCTACAAGAAAAGTGGGCTGAACGCTAAAATGCCCAAGCGAACCTAGTTCTATGCCAACTACTTGCAGCACTGTTGCAAGATAATCTGCTGCAAGAGAACGGGCGTCTTCTCTTGCTTCAGTCCATAATTCTGGCTCGTCAAGAGAAAGTAGTGACGGTACAGGAAAATTTTGCATAATAATTTCGCGCCATTCGGCAAAATATTCTGCAGCTGTAACGCCCATACGCCTTTGGAGTATGTTTTGGGTAGGTGCTACGTCCAAAATCATTTCAACTAAGTAATCAAAATCTGCTAAAGCAATTTCCATCGCTTCCGGGGTTAATACCACCTGGCGCACTTCGCCAAAAATGTCACGCAATAATTCATTCAACCAAATAAATGGGTCTTCGTGCGCTACTGCTTCCGGCTCTGCTGCAGTCGCTTCTGTTTCCTGCTCGTAGGCTTCGTAACCTTCATAAGCCTCGTAGTCTTCCGTGGCAAACGCCGACATTGGGGCAAGTGCAATCAGTAAAGCCAGTACAATTGCGACTAGTGCCGATTTTTTTCTTCTCAATTTGCTTCCTCCTATAGTAGGTATATTTACTTGCGCACCTAATACTATACCTTGGATTGTGATATGGCAAGTAAAATCTTGCCTAGGGCGTGTTCCCACTAACGAACGCGCAGATTTGCGGCTGATATTTCCGCATCTTCTGCGAAAAATCAGACGCGCAAATCTGCACATTCTTATAGTGGGAACACGCCCTAACTCCTATCCAGCCCTTTTGCCCTAAGCTGTCCGCAAGCCGCATCAACATCACTGCCCAGGCTGCGGCGGATGGTGGTTTGTATGCGGTTTTCTTGCAAAATGGTGGCAAAGGCGACAGCTTCTTTACGCGGCGTTCCAGAAAATGCGCCCCGCGCTTTGTTTACCGGGATTAAATTGACATGGCAATTGATACCGCGCAGCAACTTTGCCAAATCCTTTGCATGAGCCGGGCTGTCGTTTATGCCTTTTGCCAGCGCGTATTCGAAGGTGATGCGGCGGTTGGTTGCTTGTACGTATTTTTTGCAAGCCTGTATAAGTTCGTGAAGCGGGTAGCGTTTTGCAATTGGCATAAGCCTTTGACGCACATCGTCTGTTGCGCCGTGGAGGGATATTGCCAAAGTTATTTGCAATTTTAACTGTGCAAGTTTGAGCATTTGCGGCACAAGCCCACAAGTGGATAATGTTATGTGCCGCTGGCCTATATTTATGCCATCTGGATGCGTGATAAGCTCGATAAACCGCACTGTGGCGTCGTAGTTATCCAGCGGCTCGCCGCAGCCCATGAGCACAACACCGTTTATGCGGTTGCAATCCTTTGCGGCAGCGTAAACCTGTGCGCACATTTCACCGGCAGTCAGGTTGCGAACCAGCCCGCCTTCGGCAGAAGCACAAAAAGTACACCCCATTCTGCACCCCGCCTGCGTGGATACGCACACAGTACTGCCATGGTTGTACTCCATAAGAACGGATTCGATTAGGGTGTTGTCGTGTAGTGCAAATAGGTACTTTTGTGTGCCGTCGCTTTTGGACGTTAATTTTTTTTCTGTACGCACGGTGGCAATGCGGTAGCCTGCGGACAGCGCAAGCGTTTCCCGTCCGCCTGTATCCAGTTGGTCGCGCATTGCCTTTGGCAAGTTGGCCATTTGAGCGAACGTTTGCACATGTTTTTGATGAAGCCAGCCCCATACCTGTTTTGCACGGTATAAGGGCTGGTTGAGTTCTGTTATTACGCTTTCAATTTCTAGCTGGGTCATTGAAAGGATATCTAGTTTTTCCATTCGATAGCATCTCTTTCCGGTTTTGGCGGACGCAAATCTTCAAGCGGCGCACATTTTTTGCGCCCTTTGAAAAAAGGTGCCGCATATCCTGATATGACAAAAATTATGCCCAGCCACGTTGCGCCAAAACCAAGGAACAAAAGCATATCGGCGTGGTGACGCCAAAGCATTCCTTGCATCCCGCCAAAACAAATAATGACGATACTTATATTCACCATTTTTGCACCAAACATTGATATTGTCGGCACAGCTGTTTTTCCAATAGATTGCAAAAACGCAAGCACCGCTCCAAGCACAATTACCATCAGCCCTGTCGGAAATAAAAAGTCTGATATCATATTCCAAAGAACGCCCGGTACACCTGCCATCACCACGCCAATTATACCGAATATAACCATACTGCCCCCAACACGCTTTGGGGAATTTTTCGGGAGTTTGCCGCCTTCTTTATGGTCTGTCTTTTTTGCTGCGTCGGCAATTTTATCTAATGCACTTTCTTCATTTTTGTGTGTATACTCACCATGTGCACCATTTTTAAGAATGTAATCCGTGGTCACGTTGAAAATTTCGCTTAACTGCACGACATTGTCTACATCGGGAATGCTTTCGCCCACTTCCCATTTGGAAATGGCCTGCCGCGATACGCCCACCAACGCGCTTAATTGCTCTTGAGACATGCCCTGCTGCTTGCGCAAAATTTGAATTTTTTCGCCTAATGTCATAATGACATCACCGCCTTTTTTTTCTGTTACAGTACAGGTTTTGCCGGTTGCAGTCTACCAAGTAAAGCTTGAAATGCCCGCAACCAGCAGTTGCATTGTACATTACTCTCACTTCTATCCGCAACTTACAAGGCAAGTGCGCTAAAAATCAAAAAGATGATGCCGGCGATAATTACGGGAAGAAAACGCAGCAAGGCATTATATTCCTTAAACCGCGCACCATAACCATGCCAATATTTTAGTATTTTTCTTGCGCTTAGGATAATAATGGCAATGGGCACGAGTGCGTAGATATAAAGCGTACCGCTGGCTCCTAAGGAAATGCCCGGGGCTAGCCCAAACAACCCAATAAATTTATACAAAAGCGGTTCGCCATCAGGTGCAGCAAAAAACGATATTATGCAAATCGTAGCTACGCAAAAAAATATTAAACCCCTGCGATAGTCGGATTTATCTTGGTTCATTTCACAATCGCCCTCCCAATGCGCTACGGTACAAGCGGTACCGAATGCAACGCACAATTACGGCTTATATTGGAATTTGCCATACCGCAGCAATCTTTCATACGTAAAATACGCCGCACAGACGCATCAAGCCGCTCCATGCCGAAATACCCGGCATGGTACCCGTCCAGCAACGCCTGAAACGCTTCCGCCGGGTTGGCCGGGATAAGCAAAATATCCGCACCTGCCAAAAACGCGCCAAGGGCTATTTGCCCGCATGTAAAATGGTCTGTGAGAGCACGCATTTCCAGCCCGTCTGTTATAATTAGCCCTTCAAATCCCAGTTGGCCGCGCAAAATAGTTTGCAGCCAAAAATCTGAAAAGGTAGCGGGCAAATTACCGGATTCTATCCATGGTTCCATCCATGGCAAAAGTGCCGTGTGCCCGCCAATGTGCGGCGTAGATATATGACCTGTCATTACAGTCGCCGCGCCTGCTTCTATGCCGCTTATAAACGGCAGTGCTTCTACTTCCCAAAAGCGGTCTATGCCATGGCTGTGAAAAGCCAATTGATAGTGGCTGTCTTCGTAGGTATCCCCATGCCCTGGGAAATGCTTTAGCGTAGCGAATACACCGCCGTTTTGCAAGCCATTTACAGTAGCGGCAACGTTAGGGCTAACGTCTTCTGCAGTGTGACCAAAGGCACGGTTGCCGATTACAGCGTTGGCAGGATTACTCCAAACATCTGCCACAGGGGCAAAGTTCATGTTTATGCCAAGGGTATATAATTTGTGGGCATTTCTATGCCCTGTCATGTATGCAAGAACAAGGTCTTCAGCCTCGCCAATTTCAAAAGCGGAAGGTGCCGCGCCGTCAAAAAGCCTGCCAACGCGGGATACCCGCCCGCCTTCTTCGTCTGTGGAAATGAAAAGGGGCAAACGGGCTTGGGCCTGCAAATCGCGTGTTAACGCCTGCACCTGCGCGATAGATTCCACATTGTCGCTAAACAAAATGAACCCGCCAAATGGAATGGCATCCAGCCATGGTTGTAGGCTCGCGTTTACCGCCGTCGTTTGCCATGGCAAACGCGGCATGATAAGCTGCCCTATTTTTTCTTCCAGGGTTAGGTGCACCAGCCAGTATTCTACAAAGGCTGAATATTGTGGCGGTGGTTCGTATGGCGTAGGCTCGTCCGGCTCCAAAAGAACGGGAATATATTCCGGTTCCGTACCGTTTTCCGTCATCGGCGCGGTCGATTCTGCAATCACAACATCTTGCGGATAAACCGGTGTAGGTTCAAGCCTGGTAGCGCAACCTGCTAATGCCAGCAGCATTGCAGCAAATGCCAAAGCAACTATGCGTTTCATATTTATAATGCCTTTAACAACGCCTGCAAAAATTCCCACGAATGCATTGTAGAGGAAATGGATAACCGTTCGTCTGGCGTGTGCAAATCACTATTTGTTGGCCCAAAAGAGATGATATCAAGCCCGGGCAGTTTCTCGTCAAAAAGCCCGCATTCCAACCCCGCATGTATGGCGGTAATTTCCGCAGCATGTCCAAATATAGGCGTATAACACGCCTGTGCAATTTTGAGCAAATCCGAATTTGGGTTATACGGCCACGCCGGGCTACGCTGCATAAACGTAACTTTCGCCCCGGTAAGTTGTGCCAGCAGGCTTATTTGCCGCTCTGTTTGTTCGTTATAAAAACGTGCCGCACCACGTGGCATTGCAGAAATTCTAATGCCCTCAGGCAACATTTCAACAACACCTAAGTTGCAGGAAGCATTTACAAGCCCTTCAATTTCTGTACTCATGCACTGCACACCGTTTGGCATAAGCACTAGGGAGGCGATTAAATTTTTACTGCAATTTGCAGTCAATACCTTGCCTGCAGAACTTGCTGTACAAGATATTTCAAGGCCGCTGTCAACCGCGCGGTACTGTATGGCAAAGCCTGTGCGGCATTTTTCTAATATGCCAAACGCTTTATCCGCTTCGCTTTTTGGGATAGTAACTGTAGCTTGTGCTTCCCGCGGTATGGCGTTCAGCTTCATTCCGCCGGATATATCGGCTATTCTTATATCCATTTGTTGGTGCAGCGCCGCAAGCGTTTGCCCAAGAATGCGCAAGGCATTGCCGCGCTCTTTGTGGATATCGCCGCCAGAATGCCCGCCTGTTAGCCCTTTCACGGTGATGGTGTAAGCGGCCATATCCGGCACAACGCCTTCCCAATCTGTAGGCAATATATATTCTACGGTGGTTCCCGCAGCGCAACCCATGATAATTTCTAGGCCCCTGCTGTTGTCCAAATTCAACATGCGTGTACCGCTAAGCAGCTTGGCATCTATATTTTGCGCGCCTGCCATGCCTGTTTCTTCTTCTACGGTAAGCACTATTTCAAGAGGCGGGTGCTGCAAGCTTTTATCTTCCAAAACCGCCATACACATGGCAACACCAAGCCCATTATCTGCACCAAGCGTTGTGCCGCGCGCCTTTATAAAATCGCCGTCTACATATAGTTTTATCGGATCGGTAAGGAAGTCATGAACGGTATCGGCGTTTTTTTCGCATACCATGTCCAGGTGCGCTTGTAATATAACGGCGGTTTTATTCTCGTAACCGGCAGTTGCAGGCTTGTAGATAATCAGATTATGCAAGTTGTCTTGCACCGTTTTGTAGCCAATTTCACTTGCATATTTTGCTATAAAATCGCTGACTGCCTTCTCGTTGCCGGAACCACGCGGGATTTGGCTTATTGCTTCAAAATGTTTTAGGACCGCCTGCGGCTCGTAATTTGTTAATACCATAGTAATCATGCTCCTTTGACATTGTCTTGGGAATAAAACTACCATAATCGTATGCGAAATGCAAATATTATAGCAGTGCGCTTACATACGCGTCATAATGCTCCTGCGCCTCCAACAATCCCGTCATTCTGCTCATAATTGCGGCAGGAGTCCATCCTCTTTTTTTGCTGTAGTACTGCCGGGCTATTTTTACAAACTGCCACGGATGTACAAGTTGCGCATAAATAATTGCCGTTGCAAACTGCGGCAAAGGGAAAATACGGTCGTAAACCTCAATGAGTTTGACCAGTGGAATTTCCCGCCGGCTGCGCCTCGCATAGCGGCGCAAAAAGCTTGCAAGGTCGGTAATTTGTGTATCAACCGTGGCTTCGCTAAAGTTTGTGATATGGCAAATGTCATCTAAAATGGGAAGGTTCTCCTCTTTTAATATATTGTGGCAAATGTGATTTTCTGCCAAGGCGGCCGCATGAAGCGCATGATAATTGGTCTGTGCCAAAAGCTGGGCAGATTCTGCCGCTTGGTTTATGTACTGCGCACTGCTTTTTATAAACAGGACATCAAAATCCGACAAGCGTGAATTTTTGCTTGTTTGCCTCGTGGTTTTAGTTAGAAATGCTGAATTTTTTGCAAAAGTTGCGGAAAGTGGCGCGGATGTGCCCGGCGTTAACTCATCAGCAAATTTAACCCCTCTTGCTGTCATGTGAAAACGCGCAAGGCTTTCTATTGCCAGTATCATATCTTGCAGGCAATCCAAATCTATGTCACGCCCTTTAATGTGCCGCGACATTACATATGTTTCGCGCCCCAATTGCACAAACGGTGCGCCCTGCGTACCGAGCATAATTTTATCCGTCCATGGAAAGCCCAAACCTTCCAATTGGTCTAGCAGCGCATGGCGCAGCCTTATTTGCTGATGATTGTCATGTGTTTTATGTATTTTGTAAAACCCGAATTCTGTTTTGCACAGATAATACCCGCGCTCTTTAACGGCCCTAATGCCCAAAAGCCCAAAATGGCTTGGCAACGTTGCGACGAAATCGCTCATGGAAATCACTCCCTTATAGGTGATACTCAGCCTTTGGCAAACTCGCAACAAGGCGGGTTCTTTGGCGACAGCTGAAAAGATTTGAGACTTGGCTTAGTATAACTATATGAGCGTGATTTCCATTTTAGTCAAGCAAATTGTTCTATTTCTAGTGCACGGGCAAAGTAATTGTAAACACTGCCCCGGTTTGGGGCGACGGCAAGTTATCGGCAGTTATTTTGCCGCGCAGGCTTTTTACGATATCCCTGCTTATTGCAAGCCCCAGCCCGTAATTGCCGTTTTCGCCTTTGTAAAACCGCTCGAATATACGGGACAAATCTCTAAGGTTTATTCCGCCACCATCGTCTTGGATTACAATTTCCAAGTTGCCCCCTACCACGTGATAATTCACTTTAACGTCGTTTTCAGCATAGCGTATGGCGTTGGAAAGTATATTTATAATCGCGCGTTCCAGCTTTTCTTCATCTGCGTTTATAGAAATTTCTTGCGATGGGGATTGTATTGTCACATGTTTACCGGATTGCTGCGCAATAGGCTTTACGCGCTCGCAGCATTCGTAAAGCAGGTTTTGTACGTCCAGTGTGCGGAGTGTAATTTCCGCGCTGCTGTCCATTCTGGACACATACAAAAGCTCGCTAACCAGGTCTGTCATTTTTTGCCCTTCGGAAAGTATGACAGACGCTGCTTCGTCCTTGTTGAAAATGTCGCCCAAAATGCCCTCTGCATAGCCCTGTATGGACATGAGCGGGGTACGCAATTCGTGTGAGGCGTTTTGGAAAAACTGCTTTTGGTTATTTTCGTAAACTTGCAGCATGTTAGACATGTTGTCCATGCTCTTAGAAAGCTGATTGAATTCCGTGTCGTTGAAAGTTCCCGCACTTTCGTTAAAATTTCCGCGGCCTATGGTGTCTGCATAGTCGCACAAGCGCACTATGGCCCGCTTAAATTTGGCAGACATTGCAATAGAAATCAGAAGGCTTAAAAGCCCTGAAACCGCAAGTAACACCCCCAGAATGCGGTTCATACTGTTGGTGAAAGCTATGGCAGAGCTGATGTCTGTGTACATCAAAATAGTATAGCTATCACCATCAAGCATTTGCCATAGGGAGGCACCTAAATAATAGGTACTGGCTGCACCTGCAACTCTTGTCAATTCACCGCCCATAAACCGTGCAGGATTTGACAGGAGGTAATCTGCCAAAAATTCAACTTCTTCTCTTTGTGCGTGCGGCAAAAATTCCAACACAGGAGACACTATTTCGCTTTGGTTGTTGATAATAATGGCGTCTGCGCTTACAAGATTTTGTGTCCTTACCGGACGCAAAGTTGGCGTAACACCCTCCGTTACAAAAACTTGGAGCCCCTGACTATCTTGGAATCCTGGACTATCAGCAGAAACATACAAACTCACATGCGGCGAAGATGAAGTTATCGTTGTATATTGAAACATTTCAATGTCAGGGCTATATCTCATTTCAATCTCAAAACGCCCCGTTAGCATTGGCGACGATAAAAATCCTTCAGAACCGTCTCCAGCAACCCTGCCCAAAACAGTAGGAAAAGTTGTCGCCAAATACATAACGTCCCACCTTCCGACGCGAAACTCCTGCTCGGCTTCCGCCCTGATATGGTTGTTGACCATCGTGTTAAACAGAAAATAGACGACAAGAAAACTGACAAAAATTACCCCTGTGCAGTTGAGTACCAATTTTTTTGTAAAGCTTTTCATCATGTCACCTCACATTTATTCTAAAGCCGTGTCCCCATACGGTATCAATAGACACAACGCTGTCTATCTCTGCCAGCTTTTTGCGCAAACGCTTTACTGTGGCATCTGTGGCTCTGGTTTCTACCGCGTTGTCGTATCCCCAAATTTTGTTTAGCAGTTCATCTCTGGATACGGCCTTATCTTGGTTTTCCAGCAAGTATGTTAACAAATTAAACTCTGTGCTTGTAAGCACCAATTCCCGGTCGCTACAGTATGCGGTTAACTTGCCGGGGTAAACGGTTATATCCGCAAATGTTATGGATTCGTTGGCTTTTGCCATCGTTTCCGTGTCCATTTCAACCCTGCGCAGCATGGCTTTTACACGCATAGTAAGCTTAACAGGGCTAAACGGCTTTGTAAAATAATCGTCACTACCCAGAGAAATGCCAGAAATGTAATCTTCATCTGTATCCCGTGCGGTAAGCATGATAATGGGCACTTTGGAAATGGCCCTTAGTTTTGTACATATAATAAGCCCGCTGCTGCCCGGCATCATTATATCAAGTATGACTAAGTCGCAAGGCTTTTCCTGAAACGCCTCGTACAGTAAGTCGCCGTTTTCGAAGGCTTTTACCGTGTAGCCTTCCTTTTCTAAAAATGACCGGATTAAGTGGCGGATATTTTTTTCGTCTTCGGCGATGTAGATTAATTTGTTCATGTGTCACCTTCTTGTAGAAAAATAAAACCATGCGTAGGGGTGAACTGTGTTCGCCCGTGATTAACATTGTCTTTACTTAACGGCGGGCGAACACAGTTCGCCCCTACATGATGTTCGATTGCCATCTTACAATATGAATTATACCACGCAAAAAACCGCAATTCCCGTTTGCCTCAATTTTGTTACAATTTCAAGCTGATTTTGCCCAATTATATTTCGTATACTCCGTTTGCAGAAAAAAACGCCTGAATAGCAGGTGTGTAAAAAGACCTGGTACCAGGTGTAAATTTGGAGGAGCGAAAATGAAGAAGTTTATTAAAATCGCCATTTGCATGGGGCTCATTGCAGCATTGCTGCTTTCGACAGCCTGCGGCGGTAACAACGGCAGTAACGGCAACAACACTACGGAAGCGGCCACAACAGCCACAAACCAAAACGACAGCAACAGACCTGCCGCAACAGCTACAGGCGCATCGGGAAGATTTGTAGAACGCGACATTTCCCCGCCGACAGACGGCCAGTTCATGAGCTTTATCACAGACGACGGCACACTGGTCGCCTTTGACCAAGAGCTACACACACGATACGACAGCACCGATGGGGGCGAAACATGGACGCAATCGCAAGGGCCAGGCAGCGGCACAGACCGTTTTATGGGCGTGCAAGTGGCATCTCTCATGCCCTGCGGCAGTTTGCTTGTGCATATGTTTGGGGAAGGCATTACAAAAATTGACCCAAGCGGCAACGCAACCGATTTCCCAATCGATTCCATAGACAGCGCCGTTGCGGATGGGGACATGGTAATGGTTTCCCTCATAGAAGTACTGGGAGAAAATAGGCTGCTGCTAAGCTACACCATTATGGGGGGTGGCCAAATGCATTTTGGTTCGGCCGAAGAAGATAAAGAAGAAGATGATGAAGATGAAAATGACGATGATGACGAAAGTACCGCAAATCAAAGAGTATTTGACGCGATGAATCAAAGATTTGAACAACGTATCATCCTGCTGGACTTATCCGGCACATTCATAGCAGAAATTCCATCTGATAACTTGGCGGCGGCCGCCGTTGCACACGGCGATTATTTCTACGTATCCACCGCGTGGGAATCCATGATAACCCGTTTTTACTTAGCAAACGGAGCGCGTACAAGCCACACACCAATCAGCTTGGGAGGAATGAATAACAGAGCTGGCTTTATGGTTGGCGCACCAAGCGGCAGTGTACTGGCCATAGACAACGACGGCAATTTGCTTGTCCTAAGCGGCACCGAACTGCTCATGTTTGAAAATGAACACACAGACACCGTGCTTGACGGAAACGCGTTCTCGTTTGGCGCGCCCAACAGCTTTGTATCCAATATCATAGTGCTTGCTTGCGGCAATATTGCTATGAATGTTTCCGACGGCATGGTCACACGCCTGCTCAAATATCTATGGGATGAAAACGCTGTAATCAACCCGGAGCGTACGCTGCATGTTTGGTCATTGGAAAACAGCGACGCCGTGCGCGCCACCATAACAGAACTGCGCCGCAGATATCCGGATTCTTATATCACTTACGAAATTGCCCTGACGGAAGACACAGCCATGTCCGCGTCTGACGCCATCCGCACATTAAATACGCGCCTGCTTAGCGGCAGAGGCCCTGACATTCTGATACTTGACGGCACACCGATAGACAGTTACGCAGGCAGAGGAATGCTGTTGGATTTAATCGGGCGCGTTGACACAAGCGGTATGTATCAAAACCTGCTTGCGCCGTACCTGAACGACGGGCAAATGCACGTTATCCCCACGCAGTTTGCAATCCCCGCGCTTATGGGAAGCGCACAAGCACTGACAGAAGTGCCGACACTTGCCGCCCTTGTGGAAAGCGCTATCAACGGCAACCCCGCCGTATGCCTCATGGCTATGCGTGAAATGCTTGGCGGTATTCCCGAAGAAGAGCGCGCAACCATAGGCTTCGGCGACCTTGAAGAGCTGTTCGATTTTATGTGGTATACGAGTGCCCCGGCTTTCATAGACGATAACCGCCTAGATTCCGATGTGCTGCGGGAGTTCCTTGCGGTCATACAAGCCCTCAGTGATATGTACGGGCTGGCGGAAGAAGATGAAAATGAATTCGGCTTAATGATGGCCGTTAGCGGCAGTGGCGGAAGAATGAACATGATTACCGGTTCGCTAATGGACTTTATGATGCAAGCGACAAATCTTGCGGCGTTCCCGATTGGTAATATTCCGATTTTGTACAATATATCCATGCGTGAAGATGCAGAAGTGGCGATATTCCCGGGACTGACACAAGGCGCATGGCTTCCCACTGCCGTGGTGGGCGTATCTGCGGATACAGACGTTGAAGACTTTGCAATCGCATTCGTAAACACCATGCTGTCCCTTGAAGTGCAGCAGCAAAACCACGGCGAAGGTTTGCCGGTCACACGCGCGGCCATTCAGGCGCAAATTGACCAAGTGAACACGCAAATGGCAGAGTTTGACATGGATCCCCTTAATATTGACATTGATGCGCTGATAAACCAACTCCAAACACCGGCGTTAATTGAAACCACACTGCGCAATATGATTTGGGGAACCGTAGAGCGGCTATGCACAGGCAGAGTGGACCTGGAAGGGGCTGTACAAGAAGTTGAGCAAAACATTCGGAACTATTTGGCAGAGCGTTCGTAAGGCACAAAAAAGAAGCGAGGGCTTAACCGCCTTCGCCTTCCTCGCGCCCAGTATGCTGGGCATATCCCTATTTTTTCTAATCCCATTTGTAGACACCATTCGCCGCAGTTTTTACGATGTGCGGGGCGTCAATTTTATAGGCTTCGAAAGCTATGTGTCTGTGCTTAATAATATGGCATTCCGCCTTGCGGCAAGAAACACCACGTTATTTATAGCATTTTGTATTCCGCTGCTGCTTGTTGTCAGCCTGTGTACTGCACTTTTGGTGCGGGCTATCCGCCCGTATGGAAAGCTTTTCAAAACCAGCTTTCTGCTGCCCATGGCTGTGCCCGTGGCAAGCATTGTTTTACTGTGGCAGGTGGTGTTTAACGAAAGCGGGCTTGCCAATACGGTTTTAACTACATTTGGCATGGAGCCCATCCATTTTATGGGGTCAGGGGCGGCATTTTGGGTACTCATTTTTACGTATCTTTGGAAAAATACCGGCTACAACATGATTTTGTGGCTGGCGGGGCTGGACAGTATTTCGGACACATTGTACGAAGCCGCCCATGTAGACGGTGCCAGCAAGCTGCAAAGCTTCAGATATGTCACCCTACCCTGCCTACTGCCAACGATTGGCATTGTGTCCATTTTGTCGCTACTAAACAGCTTTAGGGTTTTCAGGGAAGCGTACTTAGTCGCGGGACCTTACCCGCACGATTCTATGTATTTGCTGCAGCATTTGTTTAACAACTGGTTTCAAAATTTGGACATAAGCAGGCTAAGTGCGGCGGCAACCATGATGGCTGCTGTGTTGCTGGTAATTATTTTGTTGATGCGGAGATTTTTGGATGAAAAAGAGTAGTTTACGTCATTACGGGCTTATTGCGACAAAGTTCATTCCCTTGATTGGTTTGGGGCTATTTGTATGGTGGGTCATTTGTTTTATGGTTATGGGCAGCCTGATGTCTCTCGAAGAACTCAATTTCACCATACGCCCGGCTTTAACGGAAGATGGAGGACGCGCCACATGGCCGTTACTGCCTACATGGCCTACATTACGGCCGCTGGTACAGCTTCTTTTGGACACACCGCAATTTTTTGTGATGTTCTGGAACACATTTAGGCTGGTTATCCCATCCATTTTAGGGCAGTTGGTTTTTGGCGCACCGGCGGCATGGGCACTCAGCCGCTTCCGCTTTCGCGGGCGCAAAATTTTAACAACAGTGTATATCGCACTCATGTTAATGCCCTTTCAGGTGACCATGGTGCCCAATTTCTTGGTCATAGACCGCCTGGGAATGATGGGCAGCATTTGGGCCGTTATCCTTCCGTTTGCGTTTTCGGCATTCCCTGTGTTTATTATGCTAAAGGGTTTTGACGCAGTACCGCACGCGCTTTTGGAAGCAGCTTCCATAGACGGCGCGGGGCCTGTACGTACATTTTTCAGCGTGGGGTTGCCGCTGGGTATGCCAAGCATCTTGGCGGCGCTTGTACTGGGCTTTTTGGAAGTATGGGGCGCGATAGAGCAGCCAATGACATTTTTGAACGACCCGGCAACGTGGCCGTTGTCGCTGTTCCTGCCGCAAATTGTTGCAGAGGAATTGGGGCTTGCCATGGCGGCATCGCTGCTTATGCTGCTGCCCGCCGCACTGTTTTTCTTCTTTGGGCAAAAATATCTGGAACTGGGCATACAAGCCGCCGGGATTAAGGAGTAAGAGTATGAAAAATATAATTGCACGCATAAAAGCGTCCGACCCGGCACAGCGCCGTTCTGCCGGCAACATATTCAAATTTTTGGCGGTATTGCTGGCATTTACGCTCATTGCCCGCGGCACCAGCGGCGCAACGCTTGCCAGAGTGGTGCTGGCAACGCCGGAAAGGAGCGAAATCGTCAACGCCATTTCCGGCAGTGCCACGGTGTATGCGACAGATATCATCGAAATCGCGGCCCCCACAGGGCTAACCATTGCCGAAATGCTTGTGAATATCGGGCAAAACATAGCGCGTGGCGATGCCATTGCCCTTTTTGAAATGGACGAATTGGAAGCGCAACGCATCCGTGAAGAAGCAAACCTTGCCAAGATGCACCTTGACCTGGAGAGGCTGGAACGCGGCGAAAGCATCGACGCAAGCTCACTTGAAACCGCACAGCGCAACGTGCAACGTGCACGGGAAGATTACGACGCCACCGTGCGGCAGGGCGAAGCAGATGTGGCCGAAGCAAAAGAGGCTTTAGACGCGCTCATTGCCTCAACTTACGGGACAGATGCAACCATGCTGCCGTCCGCAATTCGCAGCCACCAGCGGGCATTGGAGGATTACTACTCCACATTAGCACAAGGCCAGGCAGATATTGCCGCCGCAGAAGACGCCCTGCGCGAAATAAACGTGGATGACACAACACTCCAAAACGCCATTCGCAGCCATCAGCGTGCGCTGGATGACTACAATGCAACATTGGCGCAAGGGCAGGTAGACATTGCTGAAGCACAAGAAGCCCTGGATGAATTGCAAGCCCGCAGCCCCTCCGCCACAGACCGCACTGCCATCGAAACCGCCCAACGCAACTTACAGCGCGCCCGTGACGACTACAACACAACAAGACGGCAGGGTGAGGACAGTGTACACAACGCACAACTTGCCTTAATGTCTGCGATGAATGCATATTACGATGCGGTATTTGCGTCATCAATCGACCAAAACACGGCGGCTGTATCTGCGGCATGGGCAGGTGTTGAGCAGGCACAAACAGCCATAACCAACGCAGAAAATGCCGCAGAAGCAAACTTACTTGCAGCACGCCGCCGTGTAGAAGACGCAGAAGCAAGCTTGGCTCAGGCCCAACGCACTTTTAACGTTGCCACAGCGGACGATTTGGAGCGCGCCGAAAATGCACTGGAAGCTGCAGAAACCCGCGCCGCAGATAATCAGTTAACCGCAGCACGCAGGCTGGAAGACGCAGAAACAAGTCTGGAGCAAGCCCACCGCAACTTTGATAACAGCGTAGCGTCTGCAACAGAACACGCAGAAATTGCCTTAGAAACAGCACAAGTACGTGCAGCGGATAATCAATTATCTGCTGCACGCAGGCTGGAAGACGCCGCAGGCAGCGTAAACTCCGCAGTGGAGCAGGCACAGGCCGCAGTACAAACAGCAATCAACAGAGCCTATGACAACCGCCAAACAGCGGCACGGCGAATAGAGGACGCTATCGCATCACAAGATACCGCGCAGCAAAACCATGAACGAAGCACACAGCAAGCCGCCGATACCTCGGCTCAGAACGTCATTAACGCCACAACTTTGGAATTGGATATCACGGCGCAGCAGTCCACAGTGAGCACGCTGGTCACGCTTATTGCAAATAGCGGAATTTTGTATGCGGAATATGCCGGTGCCGTATCGTTCGCAATGCAAGCGGGCGATACAACAAGCAGCGCACCATTCGTTACCCTGCGCGACACCACCGAAGGCAGTTTTGAGGCGCACATGCACATATCAAGAACCGAAGCCGAAAGGCTGACCGTTGGGAGTGAAAGCCAAGTGACAACCGGAGGCGGCAATATGTTTTTTACCCCCACCGTAACTGGCGTTGTATCCAGTATTTCGCAGCCGGATGATAACGACCGTGTAACCATTACAATCGCCCTGCCAGACAGCAATTGGAGCGCGGGACAGCGGGTAGATGCACAAATTATTTTAAGCCGCGCAAACTACGACTTTAGTGTGCCAATTTCTGCCGTGCATTCCGATAACTCCGGTTATTTCTTGCTTGTAATGGAGCAACGCAATACCGTTATGGGGCTGCAAAATATTGTAGTGCGTGCAAATGTAACCGTTGTCGCGTCGGATAACGAAATGGTATCTGTAATGGGGCCCGTAGACCGCAATAGCCAGGTTATTACAGGCAGTAATAAAGCGATATCCGTTGGCGACCGTATTCGCGTTGCGTAAGGTGGGCTATTAATGACAAATGAAAAAATCAACCACTTCCCACGTCATCCCAAGCTTGACCCGGGACGCACACTTTATGTGCTGTTCGCCCATGCATCTAGGGCCAAGCCCGCAATAACGGGAATTCTGCTATGGTGCGTACTCGGTGCTTTGCTGACATTGGGCTTTATGGAAGCTGCTGCAATCGCACGGTTCCCCAGTGCATCTTTGCGGTATAACGAACCTATAACCGGGCAAGCCGCCCAAAGAGCCCGGCAATATTCCATCGAAAATATCCAGCGTGATACGTTTTGGCCTACCTTTTGGCACCAAAGCAGTGCAACACTTTCCGCCGGGGCAAGAACAGCGCAGGTGAACGCCATTTCATTTTCCGGCGATGCCGCATTGGTGTGGCCCACGCAGTACATCACAGGCAGTGCCCCCAGTTCCATTGACGGAAGCAGTGCCGCCGTGTCGCAAGCCCTTGCACACAGGCTATGGGGCAGCACAGACATTATAGGAATGCCCATTTATGTAGATGATGTGCCGCACACTGTACGCGGTGTATTCGAAGGCACCGCAGAACTTGCGCTGCTCTCTTTCCATATCGAAGATACATCGCAAAACTGGACGGCCGTGGAACTTTCCGGTGGGGCACCCCACCCTACCCGCAGTAATGCGGAAAGCTTTGCGCTGGCCTCAGGGCTTGGCAGGCCCGATTATGTACTCATGGGCGGGGCAATAACCTTAGCCCGCTTTATGTCTATGCTTCCGCTTTTGATACCCGCTGTTTATGCGCTTGCGTTACTTGTGAGATTTGTGAAAAAGCATTACCGCACCGCCGGTACACCAATCATTTTTGCAGGGTTTATACTACTTGCTATTTTACTGCCGTTGCTGCTGAATGCCATACCTCCGTGGTTAATCCCAACACATTGGAGCGACTTCTCGTTTTGGTCGTCGCTGCTGCACCAAGCGAATGGTGGCTTGCGTGAATTCTTTAGCGTTAACCCTATGCTGCGCGATGTGGAGTTGAAAATGCACCTGCTAAGGCAAGCTGGGATTATGATTGTTGCGATATGTTGCGGTATTATTATTTGTGCCAGACAATCTACAAAAATGAGTGAGTAAAAAAGCATGCTTGCGCGCGTGTTTCATGCGGACCAATTTCCCAGCAGACAAAAAATTCAGTTGGTGGCTGACAGTCGCCAACTGAATTTTTATATTTAAGAAACTGTTAAGAAACAGGCAAAGACTGTTAAGGATACGCCATGCTATCATACATACATAAACGAAAAAGGAGAGAAAAACGATGACTAACAGCATTAACTACAACTCGAACGGAAACAGACAAATGGACTTTCAAGGCGCGCAGCCAATGAACGCGGTGCGCAGTACAAAACAAATGATTAGTACTGTACACGCCTTGGTTGGCGGTATACTCTTTGGAGTAGGCGTATGCGTTTTCGCCCTGCATTTCCTTTTTGACAATAACACCGCAGCACTTACTCTGCAAATAACCGGAGGGTCACTGGTTTTGCCGGGCATTATCGAGCTGATTATCGCCGCCTTTTTCCGTAGGTCTGCCCGCCGGGAAGAAGCAAAACTGGCAAGATTAAAGGCCGATGGGTTGAGCTTCCCAGCAGAAATCACAAGAATACAGCGTCACGTTGGTATACATTTTGTTCACTCTTATCCCATTTACGCCGAATGTTCCTACAAAAATAATGAAGGCAAAACCTGCTTGGTTAAAAGCCCGTCCTTCCTATGTGAAAACGTTCACATGCTGCCCTATAGCACGGCAACGCCCGGCACCCCCAATTATGGCAATTACTCCGCATTGGTATATGTAAACCCTTATAACCCCCAAGACTACGCGGTAGAAGTTTTTACGCAAACAATGGAAACACAAGGGGTATACGATTACCGATAATTCCGTAATAAGCGAAGCATTATATTTGCATAGCGTACAAACAACTAAACTTGCTTGTACGTTATATCCAATCCGCACTTTTCGTAAATCTCCAAAATCACCGGCTCTTTTCCGTCAATGTAGCGATCAATATCATTGGGGAATTTTGCCGCCATTTCAAGTTTTATTTTGCTGTATTTTTCGCAATCATCAGGGTGCAGTCTTAAATGGTTTCTAAAGGTAGTTTGCCTTTTATGCTCCATAGCATCATTTGGGCAAACATACAAATGGTGCTCCATCAAGTGCGGCTTATCTGTGTATTTGAACGCCTCCCTGCCACTAACATCCAAGTCACCCATATGAGTATAGCCCAGTTGTGCCAACCTTTGAATCATGGCAGGCAATAGACCATTATCAATGATAATAATCATATCTATTATCGGCTTCGCGTACAAACCTTTTACAGACGTACTGCCAACATGCTCGATAGACAATATCAAATCCTCTACAACCGGCAATATTTCAGCTTTTATTTTTTCGAATTCGTGCGCCCAGTTTTCATCGTGCGGAACAACAGTAATATTGCGCATTTAATATCCTGCCTTTCTATCTACCACACGCTCAAACGGGCGGCCTGCCAAGTAATCTTTCAAATATCGCACAAACTTGCCAACTACTAATTCAGATGTATTGTCACGCCCGCCGTGGCTTGTATGCGGCGTAATTATAACATTTGGCATATCCCAAAGCGGGTTATCCCGCGGCAAAGGCTCTGGTGTAGTTACATCCAAGCCGGCCCCGCCCAAATGCCCGCTTGCAAGCAGTTCGATAAGCGCGTCTTGGTCGATGGCGCTTCCCCTACCCACATTTACTATCAATGCGCCTTTTTTCATATTCGCCAAGCGCTGGCGTGATAAAATGCCCGCTGTTTCACCTGTACCGGGAAGGGCAAGGGCTACGATATCGGCGTCTTGTATGGCTTCATCTACTTGGCCTGTGGTAAATAGCTTGCTAATATATTCGGGCTTGCCGGCGCGCTGGCTGCGCACTACACCGCTTACTGTTGCGCCCATTGCGTGGCATAGGTATGCGTACCGCCCGCCAATATCACCCATTCCGATTACTGTCACGTTACAGCCGTAAAGGTTATGCGCCCTGCCCAACGCTTTCCAAACATGCTCCTTCTGCTGTGCGATATACCCGCTTGCGTTGCGCAAAAGCATGAGCGTAACCGTTAGCATATATTCCGCAATAGAAATGCCGTACGCCCCGGACGAGTTTGTTAGCAGAATATTTTCGGATAGCCCCATCTCTGGGCTGACATAACCTTCTACCCCTGCGGTTTGGGCATGTACCCATTTAAGGTTGGGCATTTTGCGAACGATTTCTGCATGTGCATTGCCAAATAGGATTTCGCAATCTAGTAATTGCCCGCCGGTAGGCTTGGTGGATAGGTCTAACAGTTCATATTCCGGTGCTGCCGCCTGAATTTTTGCAAGCACTTCTGGCGGTAGAGGCCAAAAGCTTGAAATTGCGATTTTTTTGTTTGCCATTTTGTTAACGCTCCTTTGCGGTATTTTCGCTTTCTCAAAGATCATAAATCAGAATGCTCTAAAAACCATTCATATGCGTATTTGCAAAATTGCTCGTTATCAAAAAGATAGCTATTGTGAATCCCATCTTTAATTTCCACCAGCTTCTTCTTGCAGGTCAACGACTGAAAGTAATCGTCAAAAAATTGTGGAGTCATAAATCTGTCATGCGGTATTTTGTAGACAAGCGTTGGTATTGCAACACTGTTTTTTGCCGCACTATCTTTTGCCACAAAAAATGCAAGCACTATTTCTAAAAATTTCGTATTCACCCGCTTAAAGCCAGGATATTTTTCCATCGCGTCTTTATAAAACCCATTATCCTCTTCATGCCTAGGGCCTTGATATTTGGGAGGCTTATATGGAATAGTCATATTGGGGAGGCATTTAAGCGCGAAATACATTATTTTTGCAACGGGCAACGGATAACCCATCCCGGATGTTTTCTTGTAATTTATGCAATTAAACTGCGCCAGGCTCTTTAGTTTAGTGCTTGTTGTCGCATAATATTGAGCAAACATGCCGCCAATGCCTGTAGGGCCATATAAATGTATGTTGGAAGAATAGTTGCTTTCGATATACGCCACCACGGAATCCATGTCTTTAATAAAAGAATTTCGAGTAAGCATTTTTCCACCGCCATCGCTATTGCCTGTGCCGGAAAAGTCGATAGCAAATATATTAACGCCATACTTCACAAACGGCTCATATGCCGGCTGCACTGCCAAAGTGGATATGATGGGTGTATGAACGCAAATAATATTCATAGCGTCTTTACCTGTGATATTTGCATTGCAAAATAAACGTGTTTCACCATTTAGTATTTGGATATGTTCCCAGCCCATAAAACTCCCTTTACTTTCTATCTAAAATACTGCATAGGGTCCACCCGTACCCCATTGCGCCGAATTTCAAAATGCAAATGCGGCCCTGTTGAGCGGCCCGTAGACCCAACATCTGCAATATGCTGGCCGCGGGTTACACGCTGGCCTGTGCGCACTCTGTTCAACGAATTATGGGCATACAGCGTACTATAAACACTGCAATGGTCTATGATAATGTAATTGCCAAAACCGGAATTAAAACCTGCAAAACGCACATAGCCATCTGCCGCGGCAATAATGCGTGAACCGGTTGGCAGCCTTATATCCACACCATAGTGGTGCTCACGCCTGCCGAATAGTGTGCGCCAGCCAAACGGGCTAGAAATATCTGCGGAAGTTGGCGTGGGCCATTCAAAATCTCCATTAAAGTGTGCGAGGTTTGCTAGGCGGGCGTTTTGTGCTTCCCGCTGGCGGCGGAGCTCTTCCTCGCGGTGCTGGCGGGCTTCTTCGTCCTCCGCGGCGCGCAACTGTACCGCAACTATGCCAAACATTTCGTTAATGGCTTGTTCTTCGTAACGTTGTAATTCAAGCAATAGCTGCGCCTGCGCTTCGTCTTCGTACATGCTTGCAAGCATTGCGGCATTTGCGTCTTGCGCTTCCTCCAGCGCAGCAAACGCGGCCTGCCGTTCACCTTGCAAGCGTTCAAATGACGCGTGCAAACGCACCAGTTCATCCACCGTATTCGCAACGCGTTCTTCCGCTGCTTGCATGGTTTCCAGTATTTCCTGGTCGAATTGCGACACCGAGCGCACATGCTCCAGCCGTACCAAAAAGTCTACAAAACTTGTGGATTGAAACAACACTTCTAAGTAACCAACCGGGCCCTGCTCGTGCATTGCGCGCAGCCTTGTATGAAAAAGTACTTCCTGCGCGTCACGGTCGGCGCGTGCCTCTTCCAGTTCCATTTCGGCATAAATCATGCGCAATTCTGTTTCCAGCAAAACAATTTCTATTTCCTCTAAATCTGCATAGGCATCCATGATTCGCTGGGAATAGTCGCTCATCATTTCCAGCAAATCTGCTATTTCGGACCGCATACCTTCAAGCAGGTTTTGTGATTCGTGCAACTGCGCCCGTGCGGCATTACGCTGCTGTTCTAACTCCTGAAGCTGGCGGCGCAGCTCCGCGCTTGCGTCAATTTCTACAGTTGGCATAAATGCTATTAATGCGACAAGCATCAGTAAAATTGCGACATATCTCTTTTTTCTCACAGCTAGTTCCTCGCCTCTAACGTAGTTTCAACAGGCGTTACATACACCGTTTTATGGCTGTCGTAAATAACAAACCCTGGCTTTGCGCCGTTTGGCTTGCGTACATGCCGTTTGGCGACATAATCCACCGGCACTTGAGTGGAATTTTTCGCCTTGCTATGGAATGCCGCTAAATTAGCCGCTTCCAAAATAGTCGTGCTTGGCGGCTCTTTGCCGCCGGTTATTACAATCACGTGCGAGCCGGGGATTTCTTTTGTATGCATCCAAATATCGTTATTGTTTGCCATCCGCAGGGTCAAATTGTCGTTTTGTGTATTGTTTTTCCCCACGTATATATCAAAGCCGTCGGAGGAGATATAGCGCAGCGGTTTTGCCGCTTGGGCGGCTTTTTTATTTTTAGATTCCGTACGGCGTTTGGCAAAACCCTGGGCGGCCAATTCTGCGCGAATTTCCGCAATATCGGCTTCGTCGGTGATGGTTTCCATGGCTGTGGCAACGCTGTCCAAGTAGCTTAGGTCTTCTTGATTTTTTTCGATTTGTTCTTGCAAGGCCGTAAAGGTGCGCTTTTGCTTGTTGTATTGCTTAAAATACCGCTGGGCGTTTTCCGCCGGGGTTAGCGACGGGTCTATTGCAATTTCCATGGGCTTGTTACCGTCATAGAAATTTTCCGCGGCAAAAATTTCCGCGCCTTTTTCCACCATGTACAAATAGGCGGTAAGCAATTCGCCTTTGATGCGCAGGGTATCACGGTCTTTTATGTCTTCCAGCGTCCGTTCGTACATAAACGACTTTTTACGGCAACGCTCTTGGAGCGTGGTTACAAGCTTGCGAAGGTCCACGGTTTTTTGGCTGATACGGTAGGCTTCGTCGCGGCGTGTGTAGAAGGATTCCAGCATGGTAGACGGGGAATTGTATGCTTCCGCTTGCAAATTGGCGTACGTAAGCAGCGGCAGCGCGGAAAGGTCTACGGCTTTGCCGTCATCGCTCCAGTAAATATTGCATGTAAAATCGCCGCTTGCAACTTGCTGCATGATATGTGAAAAAGCCCCGTATAGCCGTGTTTGCTCGTCTGCCGTCAAATCCTTTGTAAAAGTATCGTGAGGCACATTGGCGCGCGTACATATTTCGCCGGATAAAACCGGGCTTATGCCGTTTAGGCGTTGATATATGGCCGAATGCAGCTTGAGATTGCCTACAGAGACAGCTTGCACAAAATCTGCTTGCGTGTTCATGCCCATTGGGTTTTGCTTGTCCGGCGACGGCGGGCGGGCGTAAGCCATACCCGGCAAAATAGGACGCACAGCACTTACCGACATCGACACATGCTTGATTGCGTCCAGTATTTTACGGTTTGCGTCCAGCAGCATAATATTGCTGTGCTTGCCCATTATTTCTATAAGCAAGATTTTTACAGACTTATCGCCCATTTCGTCCATGGATTCTATGTGAAACTCCACGATACGCTCAAATTCCGGCTGCACAATATCTACAATGCGGCCTGACGCCAAGTGTTTGCGCAAAACCATGCAAAACAGTGGCGCTTTAAGCGGGCTGGTTTTGCTTTGTGCAGTAAAATTAAGCCGGGGCGCCCCGGCATTTATAGTCATGAGTAATTTATAATTTTTCCCGCCGCCGCGCAGGTTTAGGAAAATTTCGTCCGGCTCCGGCTGGGATATTTTATCTACGCGCCCGCCTAATACGGTGCTCGAAAGTTCGTGTACGACGCTTGCTATGGTTGCTCCATCGAATGGCATGTTATCTCAATCCTTTACGTTTTTGGTGGTTTTCTTAATGTGAAAATTGCAACGCCCCAAAGGCTTATCGCGCCCAAACTGAGCACAATCGCGCGCATAATATTAAAGCGGCGGCGCAGCCAGTTTTCGTGGTCTACTTCCGGCGTTTGTACATTGTGCCGGTCTATTGTCTGATAAGCGTCATACTGCGGAATGTCATCAAACGACCTATTTATTGGCAGTTCTTCCATTGCCGGGGCTATTGGTATAAAATCTTGAGAATCAAAGGGAATAACAGGAATGTAGCCTGTGGAATAATCGTCCGTTCCCGTAGGAGCGAACGCCACCAGCCCCCACATAAACACTGCAACCAGCGAAGCCGCCACTGCCGCCCACTGCGGAACGCTGCGGAAGACAGACCACTTTTTCCGTGCCGTGTGCGCCTCGACATACGCCACTAGGCTTTCGTGAAAGCCCCACGGCATTTCCGGTTCCGGCAGATTTCGCACATCGTCCAAAAGTTGCGCATATTTTTCATATTCGGCAGCACAAGCGGCGCATTCTTTCAAATGCGCTTCAAATGCCGTGCGGGGTGTTGGTGCTGAATTTCGCACCAACTTGCTATCGTCATAGTAATCCGAAAATAGGGCTTGAACGTCTTTGCAATTCAAATTAATCACCCGTTCTTGTGAATGCAAATTTCAGTTGACCCGATTTTCGGGTCAACTGAAATTCTATTTATGGTTGCTTACTATAACGCAAAAATTTTGCAATTGTTCCCGCTTCCGCAAACTTTTTTAGAAATTAAAATTATCCGGGTCTGGCCCGGTGCGTTGGTCTTTGTTAAGCGCATCAATGGCAGCAATTTCGTCTGCGGTAAGGGCAAAGTCAAAAATGTCGATATTTGCCTGTATACGGCTTGGGGTAACGGATTTTGGAATGGCCACAATACCAAGGTCGATATTCCAGCGTAAAATAACTTGCGCGGTAGATTTGCCGTATTTTTCACCTATTTTTGTGAGCACTGGGTTGGTTAACAAATTTTCTTTCACATCGCCCATATTGCCGCCACCAAGCGGGCTCCACGACTCCGGAGCAATGCCTTCCGCTTTACAAAGTTCCAGCAGCGTCTTTTGCGTCAAATAGGGGTGAAGTTCGATTTGGTTCATAGCCGGTACAACATTCCACACTTTTTTAGCGGCCGCAATGTGGTAGTCCTGCCAGTTGCTTACCCCAATTGCTTTTGCACGCCCGCTTTTGTACAGCTTTTCCATAACAAGCCAAGCGTCTACGTAGCATTCCTTTACAGGCCAGTGCATGAGGTACAGGTCTACGTAGTCCATGCCCAAATTTTTCAGGCTTTGCTCAAATTCTGCTTCGATATTTCTTTCGCGTTGAGCGCCGTTGGATAGCTTTGTGGTGATAAATAACTCCTCACGTTTCAGCCCGCTTTCGCGTGCCGCTCTGCCCACAACATCCTCATTGCCATAGCCAAAGGCGGTGTCTATGCTGCGGTAGCCCGCTTCAAAGGCGGATAGTATCGCGGCCGTGCTTTCCATGCCATATACGCCAAGACCCAGCATTGGCATTTTTACTCCTGTGTTTAATGTTACATATTCCATAGTTGTTAGCCCCTTTCTTAGTACTGATACAGTGACATTTCCCTAGGAATTTGTCAAGCGTTTTAGGTTGATGTATAATCGCAGTACGTACGAAAAATCAGCTTCGTTTATTTTTCACACTATGTGAAAGGTTGATGTACATGCAGCTTCGTGTTGGGCAAGGATATGATGTCCACAAATTGGTAAAAGGACGCACGCTAATACTTGGCGGGGTGGAAATTCCCTTTGAAAAAGGGCTGCTTGGGCATTCCGACGCAGATGTGCTGACCCACGCCATTGTGGATGCGCTGGTGGGCGCGGCAGGCCTGGGCGATATCGGGCAAAACTTCCCGGACAGTGACGCACAGTATAAGGGTATTTGCAGCCTGCGCATGTTAGCGCAAGTCAAGCGGCTGTTTGAAAATAGCGGCTGGGAAATTGTAAATATTGATGCAACGGTGGTAGCGCAAGCCCCAAGGCTTTTGCCGTACCGTGTTGAAATGATAAAAAATATTGCGGCAACGCTAAGCATACCGGAAACAGACGTGAATATTAAAGCCACCACGGAAGAAGGCTTGGGCTT